>Ga0111225_1010_pt1 | contig 34894 bp, 34 predicted proteins | sample DeeMarSWOR152_54_FD_80389 | JGI IMG/M metagenome (GOLD analysis project Ga0111225, IMG submission 80389) | candidate division TA06 bacterium DG_26
CCAAGCCTCTCGTAGACAGTTGACACCCTTCTCTCGCTTTTTGTATCTTAGGGCTGGTACTTTTCCGGGATGATCGATGTCGCGTGGACGCGAAGGGAGGAAGGAATGAATCGAGCCATCGCCGTTCTTATATTATTGGGCTTACCGATGCTCGCCTTCCCCGATGTGAAGATCGGGTACATAGACTCTGCGAAGATACTTCAAGAGTACAAGGGAATGGAGAGCATAAAGAAGCAGTTCGACAGGGAGCAAGCAGAGTGGCAGAAGACCGCTGAGGAAATGCTCCGCGAACTCGAGAATCTCAAGCGCGAACTTGAGAACCAGCGGGTCATGCTGACCAAAGAGGCGCTGGAGAGAAAAGAGGAGGAGGTGCGAAGCAAGCAGCGGGAGTATGAAGAATTCCTGCAACAGATATGGGGGCCAGGCGGAAGAGCTGCACAGAAGGATGCAGAGCTCACCAAGCCGGTGGTCGACAAGATCAACTCGGTGCTCGAGCAACTCGCGAAAGATGAGGGTTTCACGATGATCTTCGATATTGCAGCCGGAAGTGTGGTGTACGCAAAAGACGGATTGGATCTCACCGATATGGTGTTGGAAGAGCTAAACCGCGAATATGCCCCTGCAACCGAAGTGGAAGAGACAAAGATAGCGATCTTCAGATTCGAGGAGCTCACTCCGCTTGCGGAAGAAGGCAACTACGCAGATCAGGTGTACGAACTCGTGCACAGCCTCATGGACAGATCCCCGAAGTTCGAGACTATCCCAAGAGAACGGGTCGAAACTCTGCTCTTCGAGATGGGTTTGGAGAGAGAGAAGTCTATCGCACTTGAACGGGCGCTCGATATCGCCAAGAGCGTGGATGCGAAGATTATGCTGGTTGGAGACATCAGAAAGGAAGTTGCCCGCATAGAAGTGAGGGCTGAACTCGTCGATGTAGGTACAGGGCAGATGATCGTAACAGAGACCCAAACCGCCGAAGGAGAAACAGAAGAAGCATTCCAGAGTATGATCAGTAACCTCGTAGCGACACTCACTCAGCGGTATGGTGGGTGAAGCAACCGGGGAGTTTCCACATCCAGCCACATTATGGGAGTGATCAGGGTCCTGCCGGATGACCTTGTCAGCAAAATAGCCGCGGGAGAGGTAGTGGAGAGACCGAGTTCCGTAGTGAAGGAATTGGTTGAGAACGCGATCGATGCGAGAAGTGAAGACGTTCTCATAGAGGTCCGCAACGGCGGAAAGGATTTCATTCAGGTAACTGATGATGGCGAAGGCATGAGTGGTGCTGATGCGGCACTCGCACTCCAACGGTATGCCACGTCGAAGATACGGGACATTCAAGACCTCTCATCTATTCTCACTTTTGGTTTCAGGGGTGAAGCCTTACCGAGTATCGCCAGTTGTTCGCGATTTGAACTCGCCACCAAACCACGAGACACCCTCTCCGGATATTTACTGCGGGGCGAGGCCGGGAGAGTAAATGAAGAGACCGAGACAGGAATGGCAGACGGTACCAGAGTCACCGTGAGAGACCTATTCTTCAACCTCCCTGCAAGGAGGAAATTCTTGAGATCTGCCGAGACAGAGTTTTCTCACACTTTCGACGAAGTACTCAATTTCTCTCTTGCATTTCCTGCGATACGGCTAAGGCTCATTCACAATCAGAAGACGGTGCTGTCGCTTGATGCCGCTCCAGACAGAGAGAGTCGATTGAGAGCGCTCTTCGGACACAACTTCCCGCGCACATCTGTGCGGATAGACTACGAGTCCTCACCCGTATCGGTTTCAGGGTGGCTCGGACACTCAGAATCATACACGCGGCAGGATACACTCTTCTTCGTAAATGACCGACGAGTGAGGAACAGGAATTTGCTCCACGCACTCTATGAGGCATACAGAAGGTATTCGAAGGAGAGAGATCAACTCGTCATCGCATTCATAGACATCGTGCCAACCCTTGTTGATGTGAACATTCACCCAAGAAAGAGTGAGGTAAGATTTGCAAATGAACGTAGCATTCACGATATACTCTTCAGGAGTGTGGTAGAGGCCCTCGAACGAGGGAGTCTCGGTGCATCCCTTCGACCGGAGCCGGGCACAGACCTCGAAGAAATCCGCACCCTGGATAATCTTCCGCAGCTTCATAATACCTACATTCTCGTGGAGACACGACAGGGAATCGTGCTTGTAGATCAACATGCTGCGCACGAGCGAGTACTCATAGAGCACATGGAGAAGCAGTACCTCACGATGCCTGCGCAGCGTGTGCTCTTCCCTGTGACACTGGAACTCCCGCCCCGCCTTCATGACACCCTCGTCCGCTACCGTGAACTCATCAGGCAATTCGGATTTGGCGTCGAACACTTCGGCGGCCGCACTCACATACTTTCATCCGTCCCCTCTCTCTGCGTCTCCCACGACCCACAAGCGTTTCTCGTGGAGATTCTGGAAGAATTGAGCAACCTCGCCAAAGTCCACGACCCTCGAAGGCGACTGCTCGAGGTCATTGCCTGTAAGGCAGCTGTCAAGGCTGGGGCAGTTCTCACAGATGGTGAGAAGAAGAAGTTGATTCAGGATCTTTACTCCTGCAAAGAACCAGATCACTGCCCACATGGTCGTCCAACAATGCTGAAACTGACCCTACAGGAGCTGGCCCGCAGATTTGGCAGAAGTTGACACTGTCATTCCTGATTTATAAGATAAAACATGAAAAGGATCGCGACCTGCGCGATAGGAGGCAATTCCATCATCAAACCGGGACAGCGGGGAACTCAGGATGAGCAGTTCCACAATGCGAGGGAAACCGCCAAGCATGTCGCTTCGATGATAGAAGAGGGCTATGATGTGGTTATCACTCATGGAAACGGACCTCAAGTGGGCAACGCTCTCTTGCGAGTCGAAGTGTCGAAAGACATCGCTCCTCCTCTCTCTCTCGACATGTGCGGAGCGCAGACTCAAGCGGAACTCGGGTACATGATTCAGCAATCTCTTTACAATGAATTGCAGTCAAGGGGAAATGGTCGCATCGTCTGCACAGTAGTCACTCAGGTGGTCATCGATCCGTCTGATCCATCCTTCTTACATCCTACGAAACCAATAGGACCGTTCTACAGAGAGAAGATTGAGGAATGGCACATGATAGAGGATGCGGGCAGGGGTTACCGGAGAGTGGTAGCTTCTCCTGCACCGAAGGAGATTGTGGAAGCGGATCTCATCAAGAAGCTGCTTCTCGAAGGATTCATCGTTGTTGCAGTTGGAGGCGGTGGCATACCGGTCACCAAGGATGAGAGAGGCAATCTGAAGGGTATTGCCGCCGTGATCGATAAGGACCATGCCTCGAGCCTTCTCGCAACTACATTGGGCGCGCATACGTTCCTCATCTCGACTGATGTTGAGAGAGTGTATCTAAACTACCGGAGACCAAATCAGGTCGGTCTCCGCCGCCTTGAAGTCCAGGAAGCAAAGGAGTACCTGGCAAAAGGTCACTTCCACGAAGGGAGCATGGCTCCTAAGATAAGAGCAGCTATAGACTTCCTCGAGAACGGGGGAAGTGAGGCAATAATCACATCGCCTGAACTCATTCCTCAGGCCTTGGCAGGTGAAGATGGTACAAAAATGTACAAAAAGGGGGCAATATGACATTTGTCTACCTTCTCATCATTTGTATATTCGTTTTACTCGCCCTCCTCTTCGGACTCCAGAATGCTTCTCAGTATGTCGGTGAAGTGAACTTCCTCTACTGGAGAGCTACCAATATTCCCCTCATACTTGTGCTTTTCCAGGCTCTTGCTGTGGGGGTGGTGTTTACGCTGATACTTGCCGCGGTCTTCGAGATCAAACTGAGAAGAAGAATACGAAGGCAGTCGAAACAGATAAGAGAACTCACTGAAGAACTCTCTGCTCTTCGCAGTCTTCCGCTCCAAGAATCGGAAAGGGAGGAGTAATGGATTCTTACCAAGAAGGCCTGAATCTCTTGCTGGAAGGGAGACGAGAAGAAGCGCTCACCAAATTGAAGAGGGCTGTCAGAGAGATGCCCGACAACGTGGAGGCCTGGCTTACCCTTGGAAATCTCTTGAGGGAACGAGGAGAGGTGGACAGGGCACTTCAGATTCATAGAAATCTGCTGGTTAAGAAGAAGCTTCCTAAGGCGGTTTTCGCCCGGCTGAAGAAAGCAGTCGTAGTCGATTATATCGAGTCGAAGCAGTATAAAAAGGCTATTCCAATTCTGAAAGAATTGATCGACGCAAGCCCAAAGGACGTATCGAATTACCGGTTGATCCTCTCCATCCACGAACGACTCAAGGACTGGAGGGAAGCGATAAGAACCTACGAGAAGATCCACAGACTCACGAGGAAAGATGATAAGGCAGACCTTGCATTCTACTACTCATTCGCTGCCTCTCAGCAGCTCGAAGTGTCAGAGGTGACCGAAGCCGAGAGAAATTTGAAAAGAGCGTTGAAGTTGAGTCCACACTGTGTGCCAGCTCTTCTCTATTACGGCGACATCGATTACGACCATGGCAGGCTCAAGGATGCAAAAGAGAAATGGCTGCAGATCGTGGAAGCGTTCCCTCACATCGCTCATCTCGTATTCCATCGCCTTGAGAGATTGTACTTCGAACAGGGTAACTTCTCTGAAATCCTGAAGCTGTATGAGGAATTGAGAAAGAAGAGCATCAACGACATAAGGGTGCTCTCAGCGCTCGTCCGGATATATGAGAAGATGGGAAGGAAAAGAGATGCCGTTGACACGCTGAGGGAGATCTTAGGGATAGAACCGACGAACATAGAGGCGAGGGCGTGGTTGATCAGGCTTCATGCTGACCTCGATGATCGGGAGATGATAGTGAAGCAGGCAAAGGAGCTGTGTTCTATGTATCCCTCGGAATTTCATGAATGTGTACACTGCGGCTACCGCGGTCGCAGGTTCTTCTTTCGCTGTCCCGAATGCGACGAATGGAAAGATGAGATCTACCTGTGTAGTGGCGGTATGCCGAAGCGGATGAAATCTTAGCGGAGTTCTCCGAATGGGAATGGTCGTCGATCTCGCCACTGCCAGAAGAATAAGAGACCAGGCGAAGAAACAGGGGATGCGAGTGGTCTTCACAAATGGCTGTTTTGATATTCTTCACAGGGGTCACGTGGAGTACCTCAATGAGGCCAAGGCATTAGGTGACATCCTGATCCTCGGTCTCAATTCGGATGTCTCCGTGAGAAAGATAAAGGGGAAGGGCCGGCCAGTTCAGAACGATGAAGACCGGGCTACGATACTCTCCAATCTCTCCTCGGTTGACTACGTAGTCATGTTTCATGAGAAAACACCACGACGTCTGATTGAAACCCTGCTTCCGGACGTTCTGGTGAAGGGAGGCGACTACTCCGTGGAAGATGTGGTGGGCAGAGAAGCCGTCTGGGAAAGTGGCGGGGAAGTAGTCATAGTGAAGGAGAGAGAAGGGTGTTCCACCTCGAATCTCATAGAGAAAATAGCATCTCTGGGCTCGACTTCTTCCGCTGTCACGCACGATGATCCGACGTGAGCACCCGGAGTCCCGACCGAAGCGATGGAGTTTCTCTCTGTGTCTTTTCGATTGAACGAGGCGACTGCCGTGGAGACACAACCGCAGGTACGTCACCTTCTCCCCGACGCGGGCGGTCACAGCGAGGCTTTGGATTCGGTCACCACCTCCCCGCAGCTAGAGCGTCATCCAAAGACTCGTGTGGCTCAATGATGTAAGACCTTTTTTGCCGTGCGTTCCATCATAGATCCGAGAGAAATGACGGCGGTGAGCGACGAACTTCGAGCCAATGGCCGGGTTATCGCTCTGGTACCAACTATGGGGTATTTCCATAGAGGGCATCTCTCCCTCTTTCAGGTTGCCAAAGCGAACGCGGACCTACTGGTGGTGAGCATATTCGTGAATCCAATACAGTTCGGTCCTGCCGAAGATTACCGGGGGTATCCAAGGAACGTCGACGGAGACAGGGCTATGGCACAGAACGCCGGTGTAGACTACCTTTTCTGTCCAGAGGCGGACGTGATGTACCCTTCTGGGTACTCGACCTACGTCGAGGTAACGGCGCTTCAGCATCTGCTCTGCGGAGCGTTCCGGCCACACCACTTCAAAGGAGTGGCAACCATATGCCTCAAGCTCTTCAACATCGTGAAACCTCACGTAGTCGTCTTCGGCCAAAAAGACGCACAGCAGGCGGTCATCATCCGACGTATGATCCAAGATCTCAATCTTGACCTCGAAATGATCGTAGCACCCACCGTGAGGGAACCGGATGGACTCGCGGCCAGTTCAAGGAATGAATACCTCACCAGTGAGGAGAGAGAAGAGGCAGTTGTCCTACACAAAGCACTCGAGCACGCGAGAAGACTCATCGAGTCAGGGGAACGGAGGTACGAGACTGTCAGGGGAGAAATCGTCGCGCTCATACAAGAGAAGCCGCTCGCTGAATTGGAGTATGCGGAGATTGTGGAAGCCGACACGTTGAAGAAGGTTGATCCACTCAGAGGCGACATTCTCATCGCGGTGGCCTGCCGCTTTGGCAAGGCCCGCCTCATCGATAACATCGCCCTGAAGATCTGAGATGCCTGCGCGTGACGAATCTGCCGGCGACACGATCAGCTCCATCGTCCCCCGGACCCTCTCAGTCGTGATTGTCACCTGGAACAGCAGTGGTTGCATCCACGATTGTCTCAGTTCGTTAGAAGGGAAGACTTCCGATATTGAGGTCATCATCGTAGATAATGACTCGCATGATGGGACACAAGAAATAGTGGAGAAGCACTTTCCTTGGGTGCGGTTGATTTCGAACTCACACAATGCAGGCTATGCACACGCCAACAATCAGGGAATCGCCGAGTCCTCAGGAGATTACCTCCTCTTTCTCAATCCTGATACCATAGTGAACGACCGCGCTATCCCCGCCCTCATGACATTCATGAAGAGTCATGACGAGGCGGGTGCGCTCGCCCCCCAACTGATCAATCCAGATGGAACGGTACAGCAGTCCTGCCGGGAGTTTCCGACATGGCAAATTCTTCTGTGGGAATTCACCGGTTTCTCGCGCATCTTCTCGAAGAGCAGGCTTTTCGCCCGCTGGCGCATGGGCTACTTCGATCACAGAAGCATGAGGGAGGTTGATCAGCCAATGGCCTCCTGCCTGCTGGTACCGCGTGGGGTGCTGGAGGCAGTGGGGGTTTTCGACGAACGATTCCCCATGTTCATGAATGATGTCGACCTTTGCTACAGAATCAAGAAAGGAGGGTGGTGCATCGTATTCTTTCCGGAAGCTTCAGTAGTCCACCGTCTCGGGGAGAGCACAGAGCGGGTGAAGAAGCAGATGATCATCTCATCCCACAGAAGCATCTACCACTATTTCAAGAAACACCACCCCACATGGACCAATGAGATTCTCGGAGCGTTTCTTGTGATCGCCGCCTTGATCCGTATTGCACGATTGAAGCTGCGGCCGAAAGGCGCCAAGGCCTCACACAACTCCCGAACCCGAACCGGTGTTTCGGCCTGACCAGCAGAACTGTCCTTACAGAATACTTCACGCGTTCCCAATCTTCCGTTTCCAGTTCAGCGCCATGCTGTAGAAAGCGTAATACTCGATCGCGAGCAGAGGGAATCCACAATACCCTAAGAGTGGCATCTCAAAGATTCTGGGGGAGGCGGCATATGGAATTTCGTAAATCCATCGGGCAAGCGCCCAGTAGTTCCACAATTCCCACAAGAATCCACATACCAGGCCTGCAAAGAACAGAGAGAGAAAGGTCTGCCACTGTCCTTTCTGCCAATCATAGATGATGGATTTTCTTCCCTTCAGGTAGTTGATCGGATCCAGGAGCAGTATGAAACCCATCCACAATGGTATTGCGAAGTGTCGTGCGACTTGCCGTGGAACGAGAGGGATAGAACCGAGGCATACCACGCCGGCGATAAGAAGCCCGTACAGCAAAGCCTTGCTTGGCCTCAGCCTTAACCCCCTTATCTCGAACAACTTGGAAGCCGAGAGGAGCTCTCTGGTCTCCATCAAGGACGGGCCAATGGTGGCGAATGCCCAGGTCATTCCGGCCGCTGTGGTCCATGGACCGGGTAGCCCCTCGTAGTGCCAGTTTCTAATGAAGAGGTTGAAGGCTTCGAAAAGATACCAGAACCCCGCCGAGAGTGGAATCATCAAGGCGAATTCCTTCCTTTTCGACACAATCAAGGATCTGCCACTGAGCTTGAAGACGATTCCGTCAACCAGCAGAATGTAACCGGTCCACACCAGAGGTGTGAAGAAGACCCCCACCCACTTGACTCCCGCATACAACAGGATTTCTGCAAGGCTGATGATCACGATTCCAACATACAGATGGTACATCACAGACCCCTACGAAGACTCACAATGTGGTGACACTGAGCAGCGCACCCTGCGGAAGTCACACCAATTCCGACTGTGCCATCTCTCACAGTTCCAGTAGTATGGGACAATGGTCGGATCCATATACATCCAGCAGGATTTCTGACCTTTTTACCTCCGGAAGAAGATCGTCACTCACAAAGAAATAGTCGATTCGCCATCCGATATTCCTCTCCCGCGCCTTCGTCTTGTAGTCCCACCACGTATACGCATCTCGGAGATCGGGATGGAGATAACGAAACGTATCTACGTAGCCATGGGACACAAGTCTGTCTATCCACTCTCTTTCCTCGGCCAAAAAGCCCGACACCTTGGAATTTTCTTTGGGGCGCGCCAGGTCGATCTCGTTGTGGGCCGTGTTCACGTCGCCTGTCAACACGATTCCTTTGCCGCCTTCCTTTCTCACCCTTTCAAGCCACAGCAGACACTGCTCGTAGAAGTCGAGTTTGTATCTGAGCCTCTCCTGGCTCATCTTGCCGTTCGGAAAGTACACGTTGATGAGCATGAAATCGTCGTACTCAGTGAGCAGTATTCGACCCTCACGGTCAAACTCCGGAATTCCCATCCCGTATTCCACCCTTGAGGGCGGTCTACGGGAGAAGGTCGCAACTCCACTGTACCCCTTCCTTTCAGCTGCACTCCAGTACACTCTGTAACCTTCGGGACTCTTGAGTTCCTGGGGCACAAGTTCCGGGTGAACCTTGATCTCCTGCAGGCACAGTATATCCGGAGATGCAGACCCAAACCATTCCCAGAATCCCTTCTTTAAGATTGCTCTCAATCCGTTCACATTCCAGGAGATCAGGACTGTGTGCATCATTCACTCCTCATATCCAACAATCGATTCGCCCATTTATACACTACCTGAATGGATTCCGTCAACCTTCGCTCAGTCACCCTGCTCACCTGTGCCGGTCGAAAGTCCTCCACATGGTAGGTATCACAGGAGAGCTATTCTCCCGTTTGACAAGTAATCCAGTTTTTGTACGCTACACGTAAAGTGAGCGAGGAGACCGTCATGCCGACTGCTCACATTTCTTCATGGTTCCTATTAAGGAAAGGAGGCTTGTATGTTCTGTAGGAACTGTGGGAAAGAGTTCGACGAGAAGGCAGCGCTGTGCCCTAACTGTGGTGTGAGGCCGCAGAAAGGCACCAAATTTTGCAGCAACTGCGGGGCTCCAACCAAACCAGAAGCGGAATTCTGCGTGAAGTGTGGAGTCAAGCTTGCAACAGATAATGTCTCTTCCAAATCAAGACTCGCCACCACCCTGCTCGCCCTCTTCTTGGGATACGTCGGTGCCCACAGATTCTATCTCGGCAAGATCGTTACAGCGATTCTCATGCTGGTCCTCGGTGTGCTTGGCATTGCAACGTTCGTGCTCGGTGCCGCCGGCAGGACAACAACCTGGATCGGAATTGCCGGCGTGTTCCTTACGTGTGTGATCATCTGGGTTCTCATAGATTTCATCTTCGCAGTGGCCGGCATAATGAAGGACAAGGAGGGCAAACCGATCAAGAACTGGTGATGCACCCCTGGAGACATCACCTCCGAACGGTGGCACGGGTCCTCTCTCCCCTTCACACGGAAGCCACACATCCTCTCTGCCTTCCTTGACAAGGCCAGTTCTTCTATTCTAATATACCTCTGATTTGCTCCTGTTTACATATGGAAGCGCAAGTGAAGAAGAGCAGGTTTTTGATTCGAGTGCGAGACGAGTGGTGCAAGGGCTGCGCCATCTGTGTCGAGTTCTGCCCGGAGAATGTCCTCGTAATGGATGGTAACAAGGTGAAAGTACTCAACCCGGAGGCCTGCAAAGGATGTGCTCTGTGCGAGCTCATGTGCCCGGATTTCGCAATCGCTGTTACCAAGAAGGACGAACAATGAGGAAACCCTCTCCTCCGCGAACGAAGATGATGCAGGGAAACGAAGCATGCGTTGAGGGTGCCATCGCAGCTGGTGTGGGTTTCTTCGCGGGCTATCCGATCACTCCGTCCTCCGAAATTGCCGAACTCATGGCAGAGAAGCTGCCACAGCGGGGTGGCGTCTTCATTCAGATGGAGGATGAAATCGGAGCAATGGGCGCAGTGATAGGCGCTTCATTGGCCGGCGCCAAGGCAATGACTGCGACATCAGGGCCTGGATTCTCACTCAAGCAAGAAAACCTGGGATATGCATCGATGACGGAGGTACCGTGTGTCATCGTGAATGTGCAGCGAGGTGGTCCCAGCACCGGCCTTCCCACCTTACCATCACAGGGAGACGTGATGCAAGCACGATGGGGAGCCCACGGAGATCATCCCGTCATCGCTCTCGTTGCGAGCAGTGTGGAAGACACATTCAACCAGACTGTGCGATCGTTCAGCCTCGCTGAACAATACAGGGTCCCAGTGGTGCTGCTTCTCGATGAGATCGTTGGGCACGTCAATGAAAAGGCTCGAATCCCTTCCGCGGATGAGATAGAGGTGGCGGAAAGGAAAAAGCCAACTGTACCACCTGACCAGTACCATCCATATGAACCGACAGAATCGGATATCCCTCCAATGGCAAACTTCGGTGAAGGATTCAGGTTCCATGTGACTGGTCTTTCACATGACAGAACAGGTTTCCCCACGAATGACCCGAAAGAGATAGATCAGTTGATACGGAGAATCAACCGGAAAGTGGATAGGTACCGTGATGATATCATAGAGTGCAGAGAATACGGGCTTGACGATGCTCGGCTCGGTGTCTTCGCTTATGGCTCAACTGCTCGCTCTGCTCGTAGGGCCGCGTACCTTGCCAGACAGGAAGGAATCAAGGTAGGATTACTTGAACCTCTGGTGTTGTGGCCTTTTCCCGAGGCAGAAGTCTTCGCCCTCGCCCAGAAGGTCTCTCATATCATAGTCCCGGAGATGAACCTCGGCCAGATCGCGCACGAAGTCAGGTGTAGCTGCAGGGGAAAAGCTGAGGTGCAAAGCCTGACGAGGGTGGACGGAGAGCTCATCAGGCCTGCACAAATTCTCGAGGAAATCAGAGAGATCTCACGATGATTCCCTACGAGGACTACCTGCGGATTGAGAAGTTCCCACACATCTGGTGCACGGGTTGTGGATGTGGAATCGTCCTGAAGGCAATAATCCGAGCTATTCACAGGTTAGGCTTGCACAAGGACGATGTGGTGATGGTCTCTGGCATAGGCTGCTCCAGCAGGACACCTGGTTATGTAGATTTCAACACCCTTCACACCACTCACGGCAGAGCAATAGCCTTCGCAACAGGCGTGAAACTCGTGAAACCGGGGTTGAATGTCATGGTGATCACAGGAGATGGCGATGGTACTGCCATAGGCGGAAACCATCTTATCCACGCGGCCAGGCGTAACATCGATCTGACAGTGGTTCTCTACAATAACCATATCTATGGAATGACCGGTGGACAGTCCTCTCCTACAACTCCCTCCGGAGGCTACGGCACCACCACCCCATATGGAAACATCGAACAACCTTTCGATATCTGTGCTCTTGCGGACGCATCCGGAGCAAGCTTTGTAGCCAGGAGTACCGCGTACCATGCGGTACAATTGGGCAGACTCATCGAACAGGCCATACAGAAGAGGGGATTCTCACTTGTAGAGGTGCTGACACCATGTCCCACCTACTTCGGCCGCAAGAATAGACTGGGATTGTCGATCGACATGCTCAAATGGCAAAAGGAAAATTCTGTTTCCGTGAAATCGGCGCAGAAAATGGGCCCTGAGGAGCTACAAGGAAAGGTACTGGTGGGGGTTCTTGTTGATAGGGAAAAACCTGAGTATACGGAAGAATATGCGAAGCTGATCGAGAGAGCCAAGAGCAAGGAGGAAGCATGAGTTTCCGTTATGAAGTTCGCCTCAGCGGCGCCGGCGGACAGGGACTCATATTAGCAGGGAAGGTAGTGGCGGAGGCAGCTGCAATCTATGACAAGAAGAACGCCACCCAATCCCAATCTTACGGACCGGAGGCACGAGGTGGTGCCAGCAGATCCGAAGTGATTATCTCCGATGATGTGATAGATTATCCAAAGGCGGAGCACCTCGATTTTCTGCTGGCCCTCACTCAGGAAGCGTGCGATAAGTACTGCGGAGATCTGAAGGATGACGGCATACTTCTCGTGGACTCACAGTTCGTACAGAAGGTGCCAGAAAAGAAGGCCCGGGTGTTCAAGGTCCCAATCACTGAAATCGCCAAGAATGAGTTAGGGAGAGCACTTGTCGCGAACTTGCTTGCGCTCGGGATATTCACCGCACTCTCAGGTGCGGTATCAGCAGAAGCTGTTGAGGCCGCAATTCTCTCGAGAGTCCCTAAGGGAACCGAGGAATTGAACCTGAACGCATTCAGAAGGGGATTGGAGTTGGGCCGGCAACTCTCACCACATGGTTGAATCTTCTCCTGAGAAGAGTGGCAGACCCTGGTACTCGTGGGTGGATGAGCAGAGAAGAGGCAACCTCCTCAGCATTCTGGTGGAACTAACCCGCCTGCAGAAGCGTGATCCACAGTTCATCCTCATAGGCGCCCTCTCCCTCCTGATCCGAGGAATACTTCACTATATGGTTCTGTGGGATCTCGATCTCTTGTTTCGCAACGAAAAAGCTCTTCACGACTTCGTTGACACCGAGAAGTCACCGGGTCTGAGAATCATTCACTACGATGAAGACCTCATGAGAGGAAGAGACATCACAAGTCTTCATACTGCATGGTCCTTCGACAGGACATGGTTCAACGTGGACTACATTCTCAAATCAAAGATGTTCGACTTCTACTACTCAACCGTTCGCAAAGATGGTCCATACGAGGGTCACGCGGAGCACGGAGGTAAGGCCTTCCGGTTCACCCTTTTCATGGCACACCCGTGGGATGTGTTCATAGAGAAGATTCTCTCTCCAAGATTTCACAGAGAGCTCGAGGCGAAAGACACAATGAGTGTGGACATACGACATGCAGTCAGGATATTTGAGTACGAGAAAGACAATCAGGAATTCTGGAAGACGCTGGCTGGAAGAGTAGCCAGACTGAACAAGAGGGATGCCTTCAGGAGAAATCTGCTTCGGTTACTCTCCTCCCTTCCGGAGCTTGGCTTCGGCTCGGTGAATGTCGACACACATGTGATCCAAAGAATAAGCGACATGTGACAATGAGGGACCCGTTAACGAACTTGAAAGAACAAGCCCGAAAGCTCGGCAACCATAACCAGAAGTATATCCACGCAATCACCTCTCACATCGCCGCACTTACAGAGAGCTTGGAGGAGCAGGGTAAGATCGACCAGGTCCACCTGTGGCTGCCCGCCCATGATGTACTGGAGGAAATGAACACTGTTGCAGCAGTCGGAGATCCGCTGAGGCAGAAGCTCGATTTCCTCGGCTGCTATTACAGCCTTCAGTTCCTCCAGATGAATCTCAGGACTTTAGACGTTCTGAGATTCAATCTTGCCTCTACATCTGACCGTCTCAGTGTATACAGACAATTCATGAGGCAATCGGGAGATGAAATCAGACAGCTGCAAGCTGCCTACATGAAGAAGCTCCTCGATCTATTCATTCCCGCAGAGGACCAACCCGAGTTCTGCATCTGCGGGGTTGGCACGCGGGCCGATCAGGATGACATAGATGTGGGCATTATCGACGATGGTTCGAAAAGAAGAAAAACACTCAATGCGGCAGTGGGCAAGATGAGTAGCGAGGTGCTACGGTTCGCATCCTCCTTCCACTTCCATCTCTCCGAGCACGTGAGGGGAGAGGGATACTCGGCTTCTATTCCTGAATACAAGGTCATTCTCGAAAAGGAGATTAGGGATTTCGTGATCATTGCTGAAATGCTGGGAGCCGCTCACATCATAGGCAGTCACGGTTTGATGAAGCGCTTCAAAGAAGAGATAACTGAGCGGTATTTCTATCATCAGGACGGTGATAATCGGTATCATGAGGGCTATCTGCGCGGAATACTCGGAGAGGTCATATCTCTTCTTGCGAGACCACTCTCCACAAATCACATTCACCCAAAAGATGACGGGTTGAGAATCATTAAAGGAATCGCCTCGGCGAAGAAGACGATTTTCGGAGTGAAGGACACCAATGCCTGGGACATCATTGCGCAGCTCAAGAAGAGGGACCGCATGGATGCAGAATATGAAGAATTGGAAGAAACCCTGACGTTTCTTGAAATATTCAGATATATGTACCAACTTCTCGTAGTTCAGGAAGAAGACATATTGCTCGATCAGGAGCATACACGACCCAATATCGAACCCGTGGCGAGGACTCTCGGATACGAGGACAGAGGAGCAGTATCGGCAGGAACTCACCTGCTCGTCGACTACTACGAATGGATACGCCGTACGAGAAGATGCGTGCCCGCTCTGATAGATGACTTGAAGAGCCATCTGGAGTCGACGAGTATATTCACCTCGATGTTCGAAGAGATCGAGGCGAAGTTGGGGACGGGAGAATACAGGGGGAATTTCGCAGTCGAGCTTGTCGATGCGCTGCGGTTCTTCCGGGGAACCACCTTCTGGGATGATGTGCTCGAGGCTTTCGAGAGAAAGGCACTGCTCACGCGGTTCATCTCAGACATTGAATCGCTCAATGAGAAAGAGAGTGATGCGGTCATTCAGCGGTACTTCGACTGGGTCAGTTTTGACCTCCTTTCACTCACCAATCTGCTCGTAATTCTGTGCAGGGACGGAACCGACCCTTGCAGCCAGAGGCTTTTTCAGCGCTTCAACTCGCTTTTCACGAAATGCCTCAGCCAATTCCCGAATATTACCTATAGGATGGCGCTGCTATTCTATCTCTATCCCGGGGTTGTCAATTCCTATCTCGGCCTTCTCGATTCTCCCTCACTCAGATCGTTCATGGGATTGCTCACGCAGAAGGAAGCACTCACGGATGAAATGTCGCTCGTCGTCAGAAAACTGGTAGGCCTCTGCAACCTCTATCATGTGAGCAGCCATCACTTCAGGAGATTCCTGCAGCGCATCACCCCCAAGTACCCTGAGTGTCTCCACGATCTCGACAATATCGATAGGCTGAGACAGTTATCAAAGGGCATGTTTGGAGATATCAAGAACCTGTCCAACTTCGATGAGAAGAAGGAGTTGCTCGGTGACTACTACGACCTTGAGTTCTTCGCTGTGGGGCTTGAGACACTCAACGGAGTGGCTTCCGAGCAGACCAATCTCGAATTCACTGAGTTCTCCGACAATTACATCCACACACTGTTCGACATCTGTAAGCAGGAGGTTGACGAGGAACATCGAAGAAGAGTTGCAACTCGAGATCTCTTTGCCATATACGCGGCGGGAGGACACGCCCGAGAACAGGCTTACGATGACGACTACGACATGATCGTACTCCTGGACTCTCCCAGTGACGAAGTGCTCACCTATGCCACCAAGATCATTGCTAAGATGAACACCGAGATGATCAGGCGTGGAATTCTTCCCCACTACCGATTTGCAGAGCACTTCGCACGATATGTCATTACTCTCGACGAGATGGAACATCTCTTCGAGGACGAGATGCCGGACAGTTTCATCGATAAATCGCAAGTCCTTTGCTCAAGAATGGTCGTGGGCAGTCGCAGGTTCGAGCAGAAGTTTGAGAAACGGATCATACGACCGTACATTTTCGAGAAGAAGGCCGAATACTTGACCCAGATGATGGCAGAGATGGAGGCGAGACATTCAACATTTGTGGGACCGGACGAATACGATATCAAGGAAAACCTGGGTGGACTGAGAGATATCGAGATGATACTCCTCATCTACAAGGCAAAGTTCGAGGTTCGACAACCTATATGCAGTCTGATATTTGAGACGCTTGCAGCCCTGGATACCCACCACTCCCCAGACATACAGAAACTCTGCTTCGCGTTCCACTTTTTGAAGAGAGTTCGGGACATCTACAGGCTAACCGCTGCCGCTGTCGACACCATTTCGATCGAGTACCTGGCAGATACCGCAAAAATACTGAACTTCGTCGATGCAGATGGCAACCCTGAACCTCAGAGACTGATGGAACGATGCCTCGCAATCAACGCCGAGGTGAAGGAGATTACCCACAGGCAAATCGACGCCTTGCGAAGGTGAAAGCCTCCACGCTCTGACTCACTCCAAAATACACCACAATATCGCTCCTGATTCTCGTACCGGGCGTGAAGTTTTGTCCGTATGGACCGTGGCGGCCCATACGGCCCGTAGGGGAAGCCGATCTCAAGATCCCGAAACTTCGGGACGTAATAAACCGACCTTGGTCATCTACGCAATCACTGCCAGAACTCAGATACATCCCCAACTGGACTACGGGTTGACAGGGAAGTGGCCATTTTGTAGTATTTACGATGGAGGTAGCGTATGATACCTAAGGGTAAGAAGACGGAGATAATAAGCAAGTTCAGGACTCATGATACGGACTCAGGTTCCCCAGAAGTACAGATAGCACTTCTCACAGAACGTATCCAGCAGCTCACCCAGCATCTCAGAGGCCACAAGAGAGACCATCACTCAAGAAGAGGTTTGATCAAGATGGTCGGCCAGAGACGAAGACATCTCAATTACCTCAAGCACACGGACTTCGAGCGATACAAGGTACTCTGTGACAGGCTCGATCTGAAGAAATGATCCACAGTATCGAAATCGCGGGAAGATCCCTCCTCATAGAATCACAGAAGTACGCAAAGCAGGCAAGTGGTGCAGTCACAATCCGTTATGGTGATACGGCCGTACTCGTGACGGCGGTTACTTCAGAACAACCTACTGATAAGGATTTCCTCCCCCTCGTGGTGGAGTACAGAGAGCAATCGTATGCCGCCGGAAGAATACCTGGAGGTTTCTTCAAACGGGAAGGCAGACCATCGGATAAGGAAATCCTTTCTTCGAGACTCATCGACCGGTCAGTCAGGCCTCTCTTCCCGGAACACCTGCGAAATGAGATTCAAGTGATAGCCATAGTTCTCTCCTTTGACCAGGAGAACGACGGGGATGTGCTTGGTGTGATCGGTGCAAGTTGTGCAATAGCCATCTCCGAAAACCCCTTTTTCGGCCCAGTGGGTTGTGTAAGAATCGGCAGCATAGGCGGTCAACATATCATCAATCCTACGATCAAGGAACTTGACGAGAGCTCCATGAACATGCTGGTCGCAGGAACCAAGGCCGGAATCACCATGATAGAAGCCGGCATCAAAGAAGTCAGCGAGGACGATGTCATTCAGGCAATCGCATTGGCGAAGCCAGAAATAGACAAAATCATTGCATTTCAGGAAGAGATCTCCCGGCAAATAGGCAAGCCGAAATTCCAGGTGGAGTCCTCCAGTTCTGATGAAGAGCTGGAAGAACTCGTCAGGTCTATTGCGATGGAGGATATCTCAGGTGCAAACCAGGTTCCGGGGAAAAGAGAGAGACAGGATGCGTTCCAGAGGATTCGTGACCGTGTCGCAGAGAAGCTCGGAGAGGACTGGGAAGAGAAGAGCGGAAGAGTCACCGCGCTCATAGAGAAGTTCGCCAAAGCAGACATGAGACAGCGAATAGTGAAGGAGAAGAAGAGGGTCGACGGGAGAGGTCCTGATGACATAAGGCCAATATCGTGCGAGGTCGCGACGCTTCCCAGGACCCATGGTTCCGCGCTCTTCACCAGAGGAGAGACGCAGAGTCTTGTAGTCACGACCCTCGGCACTACAACGGATGAACAGATCGTGGATGCACTTGAGGGTGAAAGCAGCAAGAGCTTCATGCTTCACTACAACTTCCTACCCTTCTCAGTCGGAGAAGTGAGGATGCTCAGAGGCCCAGGGAGGAGAGAAATCGGGCATGGATACCTTTCGGAGAAGGCCCTCGAGCCACTCATCCCCCCAAAGGATACCTTTCCCTACACGATACGCGTTGTCTCAGACATTCTCGAGTCAAATGGGTCCTCGTCAATGGCTACTGTGTGCGGAGCATCACTCTCACTCATGGATGCAGGAATACCGATAAAAGCACCCGCTGCAGGCCTTTCGATAGGTCTCGTAAGAGAAGGTGACCAAGAGGTTCTCCTCACCGACATCATTGGCCTTGAGGACCACTTTGGAGACATGGATTTCAAGGTGGCAGGCACCCGTTCAGGGATCACTGCGATTCAGCTGGATACCAAGACTCATGGAGTGGGAATAGACACGCTGGGGAGGGCTCTGGCGAGGGCAAGAATCGGAAGGCATTTCGTCCTGGATACCATGGAACGAACGTTGGCGAAACCGAGAGACGAGATGTCTGAATATGCACCAAAGGTTCAAACACTGGCCATACCGAAGGAAAAGATAGGCGAGGTCATTGGCCCGGGAGGAAGGGTAATAAGAGGTATCGTGGAACAGACCGGTGCGAAAATCGATATTGATGACTCAATGGGGAAAGTCACAATCTGTGCACCCGATAGTGAATCCGCAGAGAAGGCGGCCAAGATGATCGAGGTAATCATAGCAGAAGTTGAGGTCGGCAAATTGTATATAGGTACGGTGAAGAAGATCCTCACCTTCGGAGCAGTGGTGGAAATTCTTCCAGGACGCGAAGGAATGATTCACATATCTGAAATCGCGCCATATCGAGTCAAGAACGTCAGAGATGTACTCAAGGAAGGTGACGAAGTGGTGGTGAAGGTGAAAGGTATGGACCAGCGCGGGAAGATTCAGCTCTCTAGAAAAGCTGCCCTCGGCAGAAGTGTAAGCACAAGGCCAGACAGAAAGAGCTAATGGACTACTCTCGGGATACGCTCCCAGGAGGTGTCAGAGTGGTCACCGAGAGAATTGACCACGTGAGGTCGGTGGCCCTCGGCGTATGGATAGACTCTGGCTCGAGGGATGAAACCACTGGACTTAATGGGATCTCTCATCTCATCGAACACATGGTCTTCAAAGGTACCAAGAACAGATCGGCAAAGGAGATTGCTCTCAGCCTCGAATCACTCGGGGGGTCCCTCGACGGATTCACGAGCAAGGAGCTTACCTGTTACCACGCAAGGTTCCTGGACGAGCATCTACACATTGCGTGCGATGTATTGCTCGACCTTCTGAACAACCCGGTCTTCGATCAGGATTCACTCGAGAAAGAGAAAGGAGTGATTGCTGAGGAGATAAAGAGCTACTACGATACTCCTGAGGACATCGTGTTCGACCTTCTTTTTCGAGCTCTGTTTCCCGATCATCCTCTCTCGCTCAATGTACTCGGAAAGGAAGGCGATGTAAGACGCATCCACCGTAAAGAGCTGGCAGACTATATGGATGCACACTACGCGCAAGCCAACACTGTGGTTGCCGCTGCAGGAAATGTGGACCATCACGAACTGGTCAAATGCCTGAAGAAAGGGTTCGACTTCAGGCCCTCGAGAGTGAGGGCGAACAGGCTGCCTGCCGGCATCACACCCGTCGTCATCGAAGAGAAGCCCCAGATATCACAGGCTCATGTGGCAATAGGTTCGAGGATTTTCCGTTATCGCGATACACGGAGGTATCCACTTCTTGTGTTGAACCAGATACTGGGCAGTGGCATGAGTTCGCGGTTGTTTCAACGATTGAGAGAAGACGAAGGGCTGGTGTATACGGTGAGTTCGTTCGCAGAACTCTTCTCTGATACAGGTCTTTTCGGCATATACTTCGCCATCGATCCGAAGAATGTCAACAGAACGTTCGACAACCTAAAGGATGAGGTCTCAAAGGTTCGCCGAGAAATCCCCACGCAGGAGCTGTTGGACGCAAAGTCGAGCCTGAAGGGCTCGATAGTCATCAGCCTGGAGAGCACCACCCAGAGGATGATGCGCCTTGCGAGAGGGGAACTCTACCTGAGCGAGTACGTCTCTCTCGACGAGACTCTTGAACAGATAGACAGAGTAACTGGTGAGGCTGTTCAGGAGATACTGGCTGATCTCTTCGTGGAGGGCAATCAGAGCATTGCCATAGTCAGTCCTACTCCCGTCTCACTTCAGTGAAGACAGTCTGCCTTATCCCGGTATACAATGAAGAGAAGAATCTGCCAAAGTTACTTCCTCAACTCGTAGCCTTACTCAAAAGAGAAGATATCCTCATGGTTGATGATGGTTCCGAAGATGGAAGTTGCCGTGTGGCCACGGCATATGGCATACACACGATTCGAAATCCGAACAATCTCGGCAAGGGGAATGCGTTGCGCAGCGGCTTTCGTTGGGCGTTGAACCACGGGTACGACGCGGTACTCACAATCGATGCCGATTGCCAGCATGATCCGGAATCCATCCCTTCGATGATTCGAGCCGTTTCAGCCGCAGAAGCAGACATCGTCGTAGGCATCAGAACACTATCGAGAGAGAGCATGCCTCTTCACAGGATTGTATCGAACAAGCTCACATCTCTTGTGGTATCTCTTCTGACGAAGCGAAGAGTCCGCGACACTCAGTCAGGCTTTCGCGTGATGCGCACAAATCTCCTGAGACGCATCTCCTTGCGCACTTCCAAGTTCGAAATCGAATCTGAGCTTCTGATCAGGGCGTTGAAGCGGGGATACAGAGTTGCAGAAATTCCTATCGAGACACTCTATGGGGACGAAGAAAGCAGCATCTCAGGATTCCCGGACACTGTGAGATTCATACTTCTCGCTTTGAAAAGTCTCTTCTGGTTTGCACACTGATCTCTCACCGGAAGTCACTCGCCTTCTTCTTCAACCTGTCCACCTTACGCTCGCTCAGAAGGAAGATCGTGTTGTCCCCATCCCGCATCACGGGATAGCCGCCATCCGTAGACGTACCGATGTACAAGCGCTCACCCTTGCCACCGACAAGTGTGACTTCTATCGTGAATTCGGGTTGAAGCTCTCCGTCGTCGACAAATCCGTCTGCTCGGAGGTTTTCCAGCATTGACAGAAGAAGAGCCACCGCGTCCGAATCGACTGAGTCTCCGTCTAATGCCCAGCCCCCTTCATCCCTCAACAGACTGTAACTCTGCGATGGGTACTCAAAGGTGATTCTCTCCACGTCAGTCTTCACCAGAGACAATATCGATTTGTCCCGCCAGTTGTCCAGCTCTCTATCCAGAAGATGACGTGGAACGCCCGCTGTGAGATATACATCACTCCCACCGCTCAACCGCACATAGGTTTCATCCATTCCTGCGGTTCTTCCCGCGATGAAGCTTATGCTGTCAGAGAGACTGTGAAGAGACACTCGCCTTCCTGTCTCTTCATCGACACCAAACGTCGCATACATCTCCGGCCTGCTGCTCACAACCTCCCCCAGCTCTATCTTCTTCAGGCCTTCCATCAACTGATCTACCACTTTGCGGTCCGGTTTCGCCTCTATGGGGGACATGATCCTCCACTCTCCCCCCGCAAGTTCCAGAATAATCGTCGAATCCTCCGCACCCAAGCGTATCCTCTGTAGTTCACCAAAGTTTGAGAGCAGCATAAGCCCCCGCGCAGGCTTCTTCCACTCCCGGTATACGAGCGTGATCAGGATCAACCCAATGAGAACTCCAAGAAGTACAAGGAACCCTTTAGATCGCATAGGTTCTCCTTCTCCTTTGTCTCCATCTCACAACGCCCAACGCAAACATCGCTACTGGCGGAAGCAGGATGTTGAGCCAACGAACTACTCGTCTGGCGATGTCAGAGAGCGGCCTCAAGGGACGCAACCCGATCCCCTTGGACCGTATACTGATGAGGCTCTCTTCCTGAGTGAGCCAGTCCAGCACATTGAGGAAAAAGGCGTAATTCGATCCGTATGCGAATCTAGGATCCACGAATCTGGATGTGCCCACAATGACCAGTCTCCCAGTCTCTCCTTCATTCTCGCCGAATAGACGTGGAAAGGTACCCGTCTTCACTGTAGCAACGCTGAACGGTCCTCTCTGGGAGCCAGCCTCTACCTTGAAGTCCTGCAGAGGAGAGAGATTGAACAAATCGGATGAAACCCAGCTCTCTTTCGATGAGTACGCTATGGGGTCTCCGCCTTCAACCGGACTCACGTAAGGCAGTACGATGGATTCGAGATCCTTCACAACGGGATTCTGTCGATTGAACTCCGTTACCAACGGAAACAGGGGGTATGGAACGAAATTCCTCATCGTAAAGAAACCACGTCTCGTCTCAAGCGCAACGGTCTGGTTCTGACGATCGAACACGAGGCCATCTCCAATACGGAACCCGTAGTGTTCAATCAGTGTATCGAGCCCTGTCTCGACCTTCCTACCCGCGAAGCTCTCCATATCGATATCGACCTTGTCAATGAAGAACGCGGCCGTCCCACCTCGTCCCAAAAACTCGTCGATTCTCCGTAGAGCTTCTTCATTCAATTTATCCCGTGGAGCCACGATGAGAAGACTTGCCGCATCCTCAGGGATATCCGCCTCTGCGAGGTTTACACTCTCAACTCGATAGTCTTCGGTGAGTCGCCTGTAGAGATCTCCCCCGGTCAAGTCGAGTTCTCCATGGCCTTCCGAAAAGACTATTTTGTTCAACTCGACCGCGGTAACCCTCCGGATCCTCCTCGTGATCTCATACTCCAGGCCTGACATGTCCTCAATCGCCGGGATGACATCTCTCTTGTCCCCATGAATGAGGAGAAGCCCCATGAATCCTTCTCTCACCTCGTACTTGTCCGCTCTGATTTCTGAGAACGTGAGCGGAATTATCCCAGCCCTCCGTGCCTCAAGCCGAGTTTCATCGTCAGACGGGTTTACCAGAGTGAATCGCAAGTTCCCTTTCGCTCTCGCCCTGTACTCTCCCAAAAGATCCGTCACATATTTACTGTGGGCGTTATATGGAAAAGGAAGGTCCTTCGTGATATACGCTTTGACAATCACCGGGTCCTTGAGTTCACTAACCAGCCTCACACTCCCCTCAGACAGCGAATAGATACGCCCCTCGGTGAGATCGACTCGGGCGAAGAGGCTGTAAGAGAGATAATTCACCACTATGATGATGGCAAGAACCGTCGCCATCATTGAGACTGATACCCCTCTTACCTTCGACTTCGCCAGCCTGTAGTACGCGAGAAGCAGAAAGAATCCCAAGAAACTAGCGTAGTAGATGACGTTTCTCGAATCTATTACGCCTCGGGACAGCGCCTCAAAGTGGTAATCGACACTGAGATATTCGACCAATGACACGAGTGGAGTCGGAACGAAAGGAAGGATCTTCCCAAGTATGAAGAAGACAAAGCACAAAAGAAAGCCAAGGATGAATGCGACGATCTGGCTCCCGGTGAGCGCAGACGTGAACATGCCTATACTGCAGAAGGACGCACCGAGGAAGAAGAGTGCCAGATAGGAGGAGATGACCTCTCCCCATTCTAGATTCCCGAGAAGACTGACTGAGATCGGGTACATGAGGGTAGCTCCGACCGCTACCATCACAAGCGCCAGACTCGCCAGGTACTTCCCGCAGATGATCTCCCACTCTTTTGTCGGGAGAGTCATCAGTATCTCCATTGTGCCAGATTTCTCCTCTTCTGCAATGGTCCGCATGGTAATCGCGGGGATGAAGAAGAGGAAGAGGAGGGGAGCAATACCAAGAAACCCTTGAATACTTGTTTGACCAACAAGGAATAGGGTGGAGGTAAAGAACCATCCGGAGAGGGCAAGAAAGACAATGAGGAATATGTACGCGATCGGAGTGTTGAAATACGACCGGAACTCTTTGGCGAATACTGTGGCGATATTCTTCATGGGTGTTACTGCTCTACAGTGAGTTCTCTAAAGACGTCCTCAAGACTGGCGATCTTGCGATACATCTCCAGAATGATCCAGTCTCTCTCTTTTGCCAGAGTGAACAGTTCTTCTCGAATGTCTCGGTCTGCCTCTATCTCGTACTTCGTCACCTCACCTTCAGTTCCTACAGCAGTGAAATTCCACTCGTCGAGTGCCTCAGCGACAGCTTCCCGAGGTCCTTTGACAGCGAGGAAGACTACCTCTTTTCCTCTCTCCAACCTCTGCAGTTCGTCTTTCGCGCCATCCGCCACAATCCTACCCTTATTAATGATGAGAACACGGTCACATACTGCCTCAACCTCTCTCAGGATATGCGTCGAAATCATCACTGTCTTTTCGCTTCCCAGTTTCTTTATCAGCTCCCGAACCTCCAGGACTTGATTCGGATCGAGACCGGAAGTCGGCTCATCCAGAAGCAATATCTCGGGATCGTGAAGGATCGCACTTGCCAATCCAACTCTCTGTCTGTATCCCCTCGAGAGCGTTCCTATGTCTTGCCCCATGACATCTTCTATTCCACACACTCCGGCAACATCCCGAATTCTGGCCACGATATCCACATCCCTCAGCCTTCCTACGAATTGAAGGTACTCATACGCCTTCATCTCGTCGTACAGCGGATTGTTCTCTGGTAAATAGCCCATTCTCTGTTTTGCCTCCACAGGGTATCTTGTCACATCGTACCCAGCAATGGTACATGCACCACCAGTCGGCGAGAGATAGCCGGTGAGTACCCTCAGTGTGGTGGTCTTTCCAGCGCCATTCGGACCAAGGAATCCCACTATTTCACCCTTCTCAATCCGGAAGGAGATTCTGTCAATGGCGAGTATGCCGTCATACCTTTTGGTGAGTTCCTTTACTTCTATCATCGTTCATGAAATCTACAAATCTTCTGCGAATTGTCAACCCTGACCCGGTCGCTCAGAGGAGTTTGAGAGGGCTGAAATTCGTCTCGTAATCATACGCATCAATCTGCTCTCTCTTTTTCAGCGCTCCTACCATCACATAGGTGAGGGGAGTGGCAACTGCTTCATAGCCTACTTTGAACAGCCATTGGCTAAGTGCAATCCTGAGGAGAATCGAGGTTGGAACGACACCTACGAACGCCACGCTTATGAATATACCAGAATCGATGAATTGGCCCACCACCGTCGAGCCAATGGTTCTACTCCACAGCCATTTCCCATGCGTGAGGACTTTCAGTTTGGAGAGCACGAACGAGTTGGCAAATTCCCCAAAGAGATACGCAACAAATGAGGCAACGAGTATTCGTGGCGTGTATCCGAGGACGGTACTATATGCCTGTTGATGCGTCCAGACAGATGCAGATGGAAGCCATTCTCCGATCTTTATGAATACAACGACCAGGAAGTTCGAAAAAAAACCCAACCATATCACCAGCCTCGCCCGTGAGTATCCGTAGACCTCTGTGACGATATCTCCAAAGATGTAGGTAACAGGAAATACCACTATGGCTGCAGACAACGTCAGTCCCCAGAGATCGACCAGTTTCACTGCCACTATGTTGGAGACTATGAGAGAGGAGATGAACACTGAAGTGATTACCAGAAATAAAGGGGTGATCGGGGTTTTCATTGTACAGGTCTTCTGTACTCCGCTTCTATCACACTCCTGATACCACCCCTCGGGTTGAACTCTCCCCGCACCTTTACCCATCGCGGCTCGCACGCGTCGACAAAGTCCTTCAGAATTCGATTGACCGCGTTCTCGTAGAATATTCCCAGGTCCCTGTATGCCAGGATGTAGTGCTTGAGGGATTTCAGTTCAGCGCAGAGTTTGTCAGGGATGTACCTGATCGTGATTGTCCCGAAATCCGGAAGACCGGTCTTCGGACACCTGGCTGTGTACTCCGGGATTTCTATGGTGATCTCGTAATCCTCGAATTGATTTGACCAACAGTCAATCCTCGGGAGCCCCTCACGCAAACCGGAGCGTGCGTGCTCCTCCGTATCACGATCGTCTTCCATCTTCTTTCTTCCCATCTCTACTCCTCGTCCTCTATTAGCTTCTCCTCAATTAACTCTTTTGTGAGCTCATCCACCTCTACGCAATCTTCCAGTCTGAATCTGCCTACTCGCGTCCTCGTGAGCTCGGCCAGATACGCGCCGCAGCATGTAGGTGCCCTTTGAGCACTCAACTTTGATGGCCACCCATGGATTCCGATAGTCCAGGAGCTTAATGCTGTGAATCTTCACCGGCCTCGGGCTGGGTTCAACCGGTATCCCCTTTCTGGCCAGTTCGTACATTTTCCTCCCCCTCTGCTTCAGCGCCGAGTAGGTCGGTGGAGTTTGAAGTATCTCCCCTTCAAAGGATCTCAGAACCTCCAGCACTTCATCCGTCGAATACCGCGGTGGCGCCTTCTTCGTGATCACCGTGCCTTCCGCATCCAATGTATCAGTCGTAATGCCCAAGCATATTCTCGCGGTATACTCCTTATCAGCAGTCAGAAAAGAAGAGGTCTTTTTTGTCCCTCTTCCGATCAACACGACCAGTACGCCAGTTGCAAGGGGATCGAGCGTCCCGCCGTGGCCCACTCTCCCGCCCCCAATCAGCTTCTTCACTTGCGACACGATGCGGAAAGAGCTGGGACCCTTCTTCTTATTCACCAAGATAATCCCGTCCATAGAGCTTCTTCGCCTGTGTGAGCACCTTCCGCTTCACCTCGGAGAGTCTGCCAGCCACAAGGCATGCAGCAGCACTCTCATGACCACCGCCACCAAAAATCTTGGCGAGCTCCGATACGTCTATCTCTCCCCTCGATCTCAAACTCACCTTCACCTTACCATCAAGCTCTTTGAAGAGAACACCCATTCCGATACCCCTCAATTGGAGAACATGATCGGAGAATCCCTCTGTATTCAGCTTCGTATCTTTCATCATACCACGTGTCAGTTGCATGGTTGCCACACCACCGTGCACCTCAACCGTCGCCAGCAACCTCGAAAGCAGAAACAGTTCATCGATAGACTTGCTGAGATATACTTGCGTCGCGATGTAAGACGGGTCTGCTCCCTCTTTCACGAGTACCGAGGCCATCCGGAGTGCATCTGGCGTAGTGTTCGGGAATTTGAACCCTCCCGTGTCAGTCAGCACACCAGTGTAGAGATGCGAAGCTCTCTCTCCCCCCAGTTTCACACCGATTCTCCTCACCAACCTGAAGACCAGTTCGCTCGTCGATGAGGCCCTGGGCACCACCCAGTTGATATCCCCAAAGCGAAGATTTGTCGGATGATGGTCGATATTGATGATGAATTTCCCTTGCACATACTCTGAGACCCGTCCGAGCCTCTTGAGCGAAGCAGCATCAAGAATCACGGCAGTCTCGTATGTGAATCCATCTGGTATTCTGGTCACGATTTCGTCTGCGTGGGCAAGGAATCGGTACTTTCTTGGCGGACGTTGCTCATTCACCACCAGCACACGTTTCCCCATTTCCCTCAAGAGACTGGCCATAGCCAGCTGTGACCCGATAGAGTCACCATCAGGATCTATGTGCGCGGTAACGAGGAAGCTATTCCTCTTCTTGATCTCGGCTATTAGCTTCGTCATCCTTCAGTTCCTCCAAAATGGATTCCAGATGTTCCTCTCGTGCGAGAGAATCGTCGAACACGAATTCGATATCCGGCAAGTACTTCAATCTTGTCCTCTGCCCGAGCAATTTCTTTATGAACCCCTTCGCACTTCTCAGTCCTTCAGCGCTTCTGCCCTTCTCGTCTTCATTACCCAAGACTGAGTAGTACACGCGCGCCGACCTGAGGTCCACGCTCAAATCCACCTTTGTGATCGTCAGAAACCCTATCCTCGGGTCCTTCAGTTCCCTCTCTATGATCTGTGAAATTTCCCTTTGGAGAAGGTCTCCCACACGTACTCGGCGTCTGAAAGGCATGATCTATCATATAGTCCTCTGCTCGATAAGTCAACCCAGTGGCCGCAGACAGACTCATCACTTCTCTCCCGATGCACAATCTTCGTTGACGACTCTTGTCAATGGACTCGGGATTTCTTAGTATCCAAATTCCTTCACATCGCGTGCAGTTCTCCGCCAGTGCTTGCGAGTCTTCACCCACAGTTCGAGAAAAACAGGCCTTCCAAGGAATTCTTCTATCTCCTTCCTCGCTTCCTCCCCTACCTTCCTCAAAGCCAAACCTCCTCTCCCGATCAGAATCTGTTTCTGGGAACCCCGTTCAACGAAGATTGTCGCCTTGATGTAGTCCTTTCTTCCGGAACGTTCGACAAACTCCTCTACCACGACGGCAGTGGAATAGGGCACTTCCTCGGCATACAGGAGAAACACCTTTTCCCTGACTATTTCCCCGACGAAGAACCGCTCCGGGTGTTCACTCAGATGTTCCCCAGGATACAAGGCCTCCCCAGAGGGAAGATATTTGATGATGAGATCCAAAAGTATTCCCACGCCGTCTCCCGTGAGGGCAGACATGGGAACTGTCTCCTGGAATTGATGAATTCTCTGATACCGGTCTATTAACGGAAGCAGAGTGTGTTTCTTCACCAAATCTATCTTGTTAATGGCCAGCAGAAGGGGCTTCCGGTAGTCTCTCAGTGTACCGATTATTGCCTCTTCTCTCCCGCAGGGTTCAACAGTCGCGTCCACTACGAAAACGAGCACGTCAGCATCCTCAAGCGCCTGCTTCACCCTCTTCATCATCACTGACTGCAGTTCATAGTGAGGTTCAATGATACCGGGGCAGTCCAGAAAGACTATCTGATACTCCGGACCGGTGAGTATGCCCGATACTCTGTGTCTCGTCGTCTGAGGCTTCGGCGTCACTATTGAGAGCTTACGTCCGAGCAGGCGATTCTGTAGAGTGCTCTTGCCGACGTTTGGCTCTCCAGATATCGTACAGTACCCTGCTTTCATCTTTCCACTCAACAATAAAGGGGGCCTTAAGCCCCCTTTATTGTTCACTTCACCGTCTTCCGCAGCTTATCACCCGGCCTGAACACTGGAACATTTTTCGGTCTCACCCTGATGATCTCTCCGGTTCTCGGATTCCTTGCCTTTCTGGCTGCTCTCTTCCGAACCATGAATGATCCGAAGCCAACAAAACCAACTCTCTCACCTCTCTTCAAAGCCTTCGCGATCCCGTCCAAGAGACTGTCAACAGCTTTCGAGGCCTGTTTCTTCGTGATCTTCGCGTCCTTCGCCATTTTGCTCACAATCTGAGCTTTGTTCATCCTCCGTCACCCCCTTTCATGTGCGGATTTGGAAACACGGCATGGGATCTCTTCTCTTTTTTCACCCTGGAAGGTCGTGACTGTCTCCGAATCCCGCTTAAACATTGCCAAAACAGCACCACGTGATTTTCCGAGAAATTATCACACATTCAAAACTTTGTCAAGAAAATCTCCAGAAAATAAGCGGTTTCAGGGAAGAAAAAGGGAAAAGAATCCCTTCTTCAGGTTGATTTCAGGAATGGCTTTGATTGAGATCTTGAAATCGTATCTCCAGTGCACTCTGGTTGACTCGACGTTCAGCTCTGCCTCCCAACAGTGGAGGTCTCTGATCACCCTCAGCGAGTGGCTCACCGGCTTCTTCCCTATCACATCATATCTCCCACGATATGAAACGTACCAGTTCTTTGTAAGGTTGAAGGTGAAATCGCCCCACACCTGAAATTCTGGATCTCTTCCTCTTCGATGATGATAGGATTGCGTCAGAGCCAGACTGAACGGTAATGATTCACCGTTTTCCTTTCTGTAAGATGTCTGGGAGGTCTGGTTCACGTAGTCGACCTTCCCTTCCTCGACGTTATACCCAAAGTCGCATGAAAGCGCCAGCCTGGGAACCGGGCTCATCTCGATCCGCGTGACAAGGGGCGTCCACTTTGTCCTTCTCATGTCGTAAGAACCTGAGGTGGTAGTCGTGAAAAGGTCTACCTTTCCGAGACTGGCCAGATTCAGCTGCACAGAATTCCTGATCGCGAATCCAAGACGCTCAGTCGTGTCTTCACGCTTGAGGCCAAGTGCGTAGTTCACAGATGGCGTGATCACATGACGGACTCCTTCAAGCCAGCCGATCTTTCTCGTCGAGGTGCCATAGATATTTGTGCTCGCGCCGATCTCAAGAGACGTCGTTCCTGCTCTGTGCTGGTCCCGCACCCATGTTTCAACATGCTGAACTGATGGGGTCACATTCAACCACCCCAATCTCTGTTTCATATTGAGTTTGAGGGTGTTCCTCACGTTTTGGGTCGGTGACACTCCCGAAGCATATCGGTTCACAAGAACTGCAGAGTGCGAGATATAGATGGAATTCCCCAACTCGACCGGAAGAAGGGAGAAGGTGACCTGAGGGAGCACCCCGGTTTGTGTATTCAGCTCCAGATTCCTCGTTTCATTCGTGACCAGAGAGAACGCGAAGCTCCTATATGATTTGGAGAATGCCACGTACGAATCGACTGTGCGTGTCATCCTTTCAGAGAGGTCCTCACTGTACTCTCTGTAATACGTGCGGTCAGAGATGAAATTGCCCCGCGCGAGGAGACTGTAGCCATCACCCCAGTACTGCCGGTGAGAGAAATCGAGATTCCACCTGCTCTTATTGAATCTTCTATCTTCCACGAATGAACCGACGGCGCCTCCGCTCACCCACGGCTTTACCAGGTAAATCCCTTCCAGCATCACTCTGAATCCGACACGCTCCATGTAGTCGACGGTCAGTGTTCCATCGGCATAGTCGTTTATCACCTGATAGTAGCTGAGGTTCTTCACGAATCTTCCCTCCTCAGAATCCCTGCCCACTCGTGGAGTCAGGAAGCCAGAGTGCCGCTCCTTTCGTATTGGAAAGATCCAAAAGGGAACAGCGAGAACCGGTATCTCCTGGATGTAGAGTATCACTGGCTGACACAACACCATATCGTCGACGTACATCCTCATCCTCCGGGCCTTGAAATAGTAGTGCGGCTCATCAAGATCGCATGTCGTGAACCTCCCTGTGCTCACGTTCAGTACGTCTTCGCCCACTCTTTTCACCTTTGCACCCCTGAAATGGCCTCCGCGTATCTCAGTCTTCGCATTCAAGATCGTCCCTCTCCCGATCCCTACATCATATTCCATATAGTCTCCTTCGATCGTCTCATCACCGTCACGAAGTATCGGCTTCCCGTAGGCTCTGAGTTGTTCCGTTTTGAGTTCGTACTCGACACTGTCCGCCTCCACCGAAAGATCCCCATGGGTGATTCTTGTCTCTCCTTTGAGAATCACCTTCTCTTCCTGAATGAAGAATGTGATGCGGTCCGCGTAATACCTCACGGGCCTGGGAGCTGGAGTATGCAGTTGTGAGATGAGGATGAGAAGAGGGAGGAACTTCATCTTCTTCTCAGGATGTCATAGACAATAAGGCAAATACCTAATGTTACATACACATCTGCCAGATTGAATACCGGCCACCTCACATTTCTTATTCCGATGTCGATGAAATCTACCACATATCCCCACCTTACGCGATCGACGAAATTCCCTGCTGCTCCTCCAAGTACTATTGACAGAGCGATCTTCTCACTCAGCGTGTGCGCCCTGAGTCGATAGACCAATAGGACTATCACGATGGCAAGTGGCAAAACGATCAACGAGAGGGTGCCACCGATGGGAAGTCCCCACGCGGCCATGGGATTCCGTACGTGGGTGAATTTGAGAAAAGAGGAGAAGACGGGAACGGATTTATGGGGTGGAATTTGATCGATGAGTATCCACTTCGTGGCTTGGTCACTCAGGAAAGAGAGCGTTCCAAAAATCGCGAAGGTCTTGATTTTAGACACGTTCTCTCATATCCTGACATTCCTTGCAGAGTCTCGCATAAGGCACCGCCTTGAGCCTTTTCTCAGATATCGGCTTCTCACAGACCTCGCATACTCCGTATTCCTTCCTCATTATCCTTCTCAGCGCATCATCGATGTCGGCAAGCATTGCTCCTTCTGTCGTGGCAAGGAATGCAGCGATCTCCCTGTTTTCTGCGTCTGTTCCAAGCTCAGCCATGTGCACCCCATATGCAGATATGTCGCCAGACGCTTCTCTCTGGGGGAGACTTATCGCTTCTTCCTCGAAGTCCAGCTCCTTGAGAATCTTCTTTCTCAGCTTGAGCAGTACCCTCTCGAACTGTTTCAGTTTCTTGTCAGACAGCATTTCAACCACCCCCTTCCCGTCGAACTATCACTTCAGAACATCTTCTGCACAGGTGCGGATGTTTCTCGTTCTCTCCCACATCCACAAAGTAGAGCCAACACCTGGCACATTTTTCCCCTTCCGCCCTCCTCACCTCGACGTCCAGATTCAGCTCGGTGGAGGAGTAAAAATCTTGCCGATGAGGCTCTTCCCTGGCCGCGATCTCGACCTGAGACGTGATGAACAACATCGAAAGGTTCTCCTCATACTGAAGAAGTAACTTCCACAATTCCTCGGAATGTGGATGAAGTATCACCTTGGCTTCAAGAGAATTCCCGATCACTTTTTCTTCTCTCTTCTTTTCCAAGGCGTACAGCACATCTGCTCTGACTTTGAGCAACTGCTCCCATTTCACAAAGGTCCCCCTGTCCAGATACCTCATTCCATCCGGGAACAGAGAGAGTTCACATGCCTTCTCTTTTTCCCCGGGCAGGTTAATCCATGCCTCCTCTGCAGTATGAGGTGTGATCGGAGAGAGCAGCTTCATCAACGCCTTCACCACCTCATATATGGAACTCTGCGCAGATCTCCTCTTCGCAGAAGATGGCAGGGATACGTACAACGTATCCTTCAGTACATCGATGTAGAACGCACTGAGATCGACCACACAGAATTGATAGATGAGATGATACACCCTGTGGAACTCATAATCTTCACAGGCTGCCTCCGCTTTCTCGATGAGGTCACTGAGCTTGTGCAGTACCCACCTGTCGATCTCACAACGTTCTTCATAAGGAACGAGATCAGCCGCGGGGTCAAAGTCATACAGATTGCCCAGCAGGAACTTGAGAGTGTAGCGGATCTTTTTATATGCATCTCTCACCCTTTCGAGAATCTCTTCTGATATCTTGACGTCCGAGAAGTAGTTGGAGCTGGACACCCACAATCTGAGCACATCAGCTCCATCCTTCTCTATGACATCAAGAGGAGAGATCACATTGCCCAGGGACTTGTGCATTGCCTTGCCTTCTGCATCGAGTACCCAGCCACTTGTGACCACTGTCTTGTACGGTGGTTCGTTGTTCACACCGATCCCGATCATGAGAGAAGTGTTGAACCACCCTCGGTGCTGATCTGACCCCTCCAGGTAGAGGTCACACGGTCTTTCATCGTCCTTCAACACGACAAGATGGCTCGCTCCGGAATCGAACCATACATCCAGAATATCCGTCTCTTTCTTGAAGTTCTTGCTCTTGCACTTCGGGCACGAGAAATCTCCGGGCAGGAACTCCTGGGCGGGCAAATCGTACCAGATGTCTGACCCGTGCTCACCCACCTTGTGTGCGACTCTCTCAATCAGATCGGCCCGGAGTAAGGCTTCTCCACATTCCTCACAGTAGAATGCAGGGATGCCAACTCCCCAAGCCTTTTGACGTGACAGACACCAATCAGGCCTTGTCTCTACAGCACTGCTGATCCGGTTCAGACTCTCTTTGGGTACCCATCTCACACCTCCTATCGCAGCGAGAGCCCGACCACGATGGCCCTCATGGTCCACATTCATAAACCACTGCGTAGTAGTTCTGAATACGAGGGGAGTCTTACATCTCCAGCAATGCGGATAGGAGTGTGCGACTCTATCGAGCTTCAGGAGATTCCGGCGATTTCTCAACTCATCGATCACTGCCTGATCTCCCGCAGCCAGAGTCATACCTGCGAACTGTGCAGCTTCTTCCGTGAATTTCCCCTCTTCATCGACCGGGCACAACGCACGCAGCCCGTACTTCACACCTGCTTCGAAATCTTCCTTCCCGTGTCCTGGTGCCACATGCACAACTCCGGTTCCTTGGTCCAGCGTGACGAAGTCCCCGAGAATCCCTGCAGAATCTCTTCCGAAGATTGGATGGGTGAACATGGTGCCTTCAATCTGGCTACCTTTGACCGTCTTCAATACTCTGTAGCCTGTAAACCCAAGTTCTCCGAAATTGGGGGTCAGAAGGTCTTCGGCAAGCAGATAGTACTCTCCTGCGACTTCCGTTATGACGTAGCTGTGTTCCGGGTGGAACGCGAGCGCAAGGTTTGCAGGAATGGTCCACGGAGTGGTCGTCCATACGAGCGCATAGCAACGTTCCTTCGGCAAAGGTTTCCCATCCAGTGCGAAAATCCCTCCAGGATCTTCCTTCATCGGGAATCTAATCCAGAGGGAATAGGACTCTTTTTCAGCATATTCTATCTCGGCAAGTGCGAGTGCAGTCCTGCACTGAGTACACCAGTGAATGGGTCTGAGGCCCCTATAGATGTATCCTTTCTCCACGAGCTTCGAGAATACCTTGAGTACAGAGGCTTCGTACTCTTTGGACATTGTCAGGTAGGCGTTCTTCCAATCCGCTCTCACCCCGAGCCTTATGAACTGTGCTCTCTGGACTTCCACAAAGCGGGCAGCAAACCCTCTGCACCTGTTCCGCACTTCTTTGTATGAGAGCCCCGGATACCTCTGCGTAATCTCCCTCTCAATCGGTAGTCCATGGTTATCCCAGCCGGGGATGAACTTCACTCTGTAGCCCCGCATTCTCTTGTATCTGCACACGATGTCCTTCAATATCTTGTTGAGCGCGTGGCC
>Ga0111225_1006_pt1 | contig 32394 bp, 34 predicted proteins | sample DeeMarSWOR152_54_FD_80389 | JGI IMG/M metagenome (GOLD analysis project Ga0111225, IMG submission 80389) | candidate division TA06 bacterium DG_26
CCCTTGATGATAAGCTCGCTTCCCCGTGCCACTATCCTCGCCTTGAAATGCTCCTCAATCAGTCTGAGATTCGCGTCACGCTCTCCAAAGAGTGCAAGTTGGTCCAAGTCGAACAATGGTATCCGTATTCTCATAGCTATATCATACACCAATAGTTCGGGTTGTCAAGACAGTGGCCAAGCCGTGATGTATCCCGGTTCTCACAGTCATTGCGTCTGCAAGAGTAAGGGGTTTTTCCAAAGCCCGCTCCGCAGGATCCTTCGGAAGGCGGCCTGCCCGCGTCAGTGTGACTCACTCTGAGATACAGCACAATATCGCTCGGTTCTCATAACGGACGTGAAGTGTTATCCGTATGGACCCTGGCGGTTCGTATGGACCCGTAGGAGAAGCCGATCTCACAATCCCGAAACTTCGGGACGGAAGAAATGGACCTTGGTCATCCATGCAATCACTGGCAGATTTTGTGTACAACCGCCAAATCGTGACCTCATCGACATCGGAGATGGAACTTCGGCTCCTCCCTTCTGAGAAGCCGCCTCACGTTGGGCACATGTCGAATGACGACCAGCACAGAGATGAAGAGGGCGAGAATCAGTCTTACGTGTGAGACTGCGCCGGAGAATCTGCCCACACCGTACACCCAGAATGGAAGAGCGATCGCCCCAGAGATGGAGGCCAATGAAATGTACCTGAAGAGAACGACCACCAAAACCCACGTTGCCACACACAGGAGGCCGGCCACCGGCATCAAGCCCAGGACGGACCCGAGAGCAGTAGCAACTCCTCTTCCGCCTTTGAACTTCAGAAAGGGAGTGAATGTGTGCCCGACGACGGCGCCAGTTCCCGCAAGAATCCCGTACCGCAAGTCATATCGAGACGCCAGATAGCATGGGACGAAACCCTTTGTCACATCTGTAAGCAGAACCAGTGTCCCCATTTTCTTCCCAAGAGCCCTTGCCACATTTGTGGCCCCGATATTCCCACTCCCGTATTTCCGGATGTCAACTCCTTTTCCCTTGCTGATGAGATAGCCTGTAGGTATGGCTCCCAGAAGGAATCCGAAGAGGAGGCTGAGCGGATAGAGAATCATCCCTTCAGCATGTCCAGAATCGCCCGCAGATCCCTCTTCACGTCAACAAGAACCTTGCCCGCCTTCAGTTCGCGAAACGGAAGTTCTATCTGGCCTGAATTCGATTTCTTCAGTTCGGAGACTTTGCGTCTCGCCCCCTTGATGGTGTACCCATCGTCATACAGAAGCTTCTTTATGGCGAGAAGCAGCTTCAGGTCTTCGATGCTGTATCTCCTTCTCCCACCGCGGGTTTTCTTCGGCTTCAGTACCTTGAATTCAGACTCCCAGTACCTTATGACATGGGGCTTTATGTGAGCGATCTCCGCTGCTTCCTTGATCGAATAGTAGTTCTTTCCTAACTCCATACCTCTGGTTTCGGGGGACGCATCATGAGCTCTGTGATTGCGTCCCTCGGATCCTTACCCTCAAATAAGACTGAGTGGACTTCTCTGGTAATGGGCATCTCCACTGCTTCGGTCTGAGACAACTTCACCGCGCAATGCGTCGTGTTCACGCCTTCTGCAACCATGACAAGCTCCGAGAGAACCTGATCGAGCCGTTTGCCCCTTCCTATCTCCTCCCCTACACGTCGATTCCGGGAATGAGTGCTGAAACAAGTCGTCACAAGATCACCTAACCCAGACAATCCAGCGAACGTCAACGGATTGGCCCCCAGTGACGTTCCCAGTCTCGTGATCTCCGCAAGTCCCCGTGTGATCAATGCGCTTTTCGAGTTGACTCCGAGACCGAGGCCATCACACATCCCTGCAGCGATTGCAATCACATTCTTCAATGCTCCACCGAGCTCCACTCCCACAATGTCATCCTGCGTATACACTCTGAACCTCGGAGTCATGAGAAGCCGTTGAAGCTCCTCACAAAGTGCCCGGCTTCTGCTCGCAACCACTACTGTGGTCGGCACTTCCCGCACAACCTCATTTGCGATGCACGGTCCTGAGAGTGAGGCAACCAAAGCGCCAGGTATTTCCTGCAAGATCACCTCTGACATACGCATCAATGTTTCATGCTCAAGCCCTTTGCTTGCATTGAGAAGTAGCACCCCGTCCGTTCTCTTCGCCAGTGATCGAGCCGCCTCCCTGACTGCACTTGAGGGAAGGGCAAAGACGAATACCTCACTCCCACTAATGCTCTCCTCGATGTCCGAGCTTATCTCAATTCCGCCTGGAATGGTGAATCCGGGCAGGAACTGCGTATTCTCCCTGAGTTGACTCAGCCTGGAGGCTCGCTCCGGGTGAAACTCCCACAGCTTGACCTTCTCTCCTTTCCTGTCGAGCAGAAGAGCCAGAGTGGTGCCCCAGTTACCAGCACCCAGGATTGTGACTGTCGCCATTTCCCCCATTATAGTATGAGGGCCCTATCTGTCAACCTTCACCGCCAAGGCCTTCGCAGCTTGTCGCTTCACTCTGACAATTTGTGCTTCGAGTTCCCTGCTACGCTCGTCACGGTTCTCCCCTTCGAGCAATGAGAGTGCTCTATCACACTCTCGTATGCACTCACGGTACTGTCCCAGCTCAACGTATGCCTCGGCACAATAGGACCTAACCAGACTCTGATTGTAGTAGTGTGTTGGCTGGTCTTCCTCTATGAGCCGAAGCAGATCATATGCGACTCCGAGCATGGCTCCGAAGTCTTCCTTCCTTTTCAGGATCTCAATCAGAGCCCAGTAGAAGAGTCTGTTCGTAGGATACATCTCTATGAGGTAGTGTGCCCGCTTTACCGCCTCGTCCCATTGTGAAGCCCCCGCGAGAGCCACAACCATAGCCTCTTCTGCGATCACACCGGTGAATTTCCCTTTCGTAGCGAGTGCAATCTTGCGGAGAGACTCCTTATAGTCTCCGCCGATAAAGGGAACGATGTAGTCCCGTACCTTGACCGCAAGATATTCCAGAATTCCCAATCCGAGATATGCATCGTAGTATGTTGAATCGATACGTACCGCATCTTCTAACCATGGCTTCGCCCTGGCCAGTGAGCCGAAGGCCTTGATGTACTCCTTCTTCCTCGCATGGTGAAAGCCTTTGTAGAAGTGCGATGCTCCAATCACAAACTGCAGCTCTGCATCATCGGCGTTCCTGGCAACGAGGGCCTTCCCTCTCGCAATGGCCTCATCCAACAACCTATGGAACTCTTCCTCCGGTTCAAAAGTGGAAAAATCACTCATGTATGACTCGAGAGCGGCCGCCTTCAGGAAACATCCGAGAGGCCTGGAGGGTGACTCTTCAATCAGAATCTGGAAGACCGATGCGGCGTCAGCGAATCGCCCTTCGTACGAATGGTGAAGTCCCTCACTGATTATACTGTCGGCACTACGGGGAGACGCGACTGCACCAGTGCTGAGTGCAAGTATTAGGCAGGATTTTGTGGAAAGCGCAAGAATTCCTATGTCTTCTTCCCTTTCTTGCCATATTTCATTCTGTACTTCTCTACTCTACCCGCAGTATCGATGAGTTTGTGCTTGCCCGTGAAAAACGGATGGCAGCGGGAGCATATTTCCACTTTGATATCCTTGACCGTCGAGCGAGTAGGTATCACATTGCCGCACGCACAGGTTATCGTTGTATCAAAATACTCTGGATGTATCCCTTTCTTCATGTGGATTCCTCCTCATTCTCTTCAAACTCCATACAGTCTGCGTAGTCTGGACACTCCTGACAACAGTCACTCCTCGTCTTGTTCAACGCACTACATTCGTCGAAGTAAGGACATATGTCACAGCACATATGCACTCCTCCCGAGCACAAAGAATACGAAATCCGGCCATATTGTCAAGTGTCCCCCGGATGATGTATCTGAGTTCTGGCAGTGATTGCGTGCACAAGACCAAGGGGTTTTTGTGAAGGAGGTTTCAACCACCACTCGGTCTACCAGCGTCAGTCTGACTCGCTCTAAAATACAGCGCAATATCGCTCCTGATTCTCGTAGCGGGCGTGAAGTTTTGAAGCCGATCTCAAGATCCCGAAACTTCGGGACGGAACAAATGCCCCTTAGTCATCTACGCAATCACTGTCAGATTTTGTGTACAACCCCGGATGACGGCCTGAGCAACCCGGGCCTTCCTCTACATTTGACACAACCCTTCTGTCTCGTAGAATCCTGAAGGTACAAGAGGGACTCTCGGCACGCACACTGCGAAGAGCGGTGGGTTGAGGGATATGAAACGCGATTTGTTGAGTTCGGTGTCGAGCTTTGGAGAGCTCTTTGGGCTCATTGTGAGGTTGTGTGCTTGCTACGAGGCCTAGGTAGTAGTCCCAGAGGAAGGAGGACGGATGAAGGTTTTTGTGTCAGTGGATATGGAAGGAATCGGTGGAATTGCGTCCTGGCGTGAGATGCGCACATCTTCCCCAGACCACAACATGGTGCGTTCTCTGGCGACTGAGGAGGCGAATGCTGTGACCAGGGGGCTAAAGGCAAGCGGTGTTGACCACGTCGTCGTGTGCGATTCACACGCATTGGGAGAGAATCTCTATGTTGAACAGCTCGACCCAGATGTGGAGCTCGTGAGAGGATACCCTCGTGCGTACTACATGCTCCACGGACTTGACGCCAGTTTCGGATTGCTCATTCTCCTGGGCTATCATGCGAGATGTGGCACCATGCACGGAGTCCTTGACCATTCGTACTCATCCTTCGCCATATACAATATGAAACTCAATGGGAAGGATGTGGGTGAGCTCGAAATCAACTCGGGCCTTGCTGCCACTTATGGAGTTCCGGTGGGGCTTGTATCGGGAGACGCTGAACTCATAGAGCAAGTGAAGAGCACTCTTCCACAGCACGTCGAGACCGTGGTCACGAAATACGGAATCTCCAGAATGGCAGCCCGTAGTAGACACCCTGAGAAGATTCGTGAAGAGCTGGAACGAAAGGCGAGGAAGGCGGTCGAGAAGGTGGGCCGCCTGGGATTGCTGACCTACCAGGCCCCTCTCAGGGTCGAACTCGACCTCATGGACTCCGTGATGGCAGACATGGTCGCCCTTCTCCCATTTGTGGAGAGAAGATCCGCTCGTCAAGTCGTCTTCGAGACGGACGATTTCGCGATGCTCTACAGGGAGTTAATGGCAGTGATTGCGCTCTGTACCAGTACAAGGGAATGGAGATAGCAGTAACGCAGCGAAGCGCTTCTCTCCCATACACAGAGAGGAGTCAATTAGAACTCCGTTCGTCCCGTGAAATTGAAATCCTTTATCCACACGGCAGGCAATACGAATGTGGAGAAGTCATCGCCCCCAAGCACTCTCCGTTCTTTGGAGATCTCTGCTACATTTGTAAACGCACGGAGCATGCTCTCCGTGAACCTCAGATTCTTTAGAGGTGTGGTGAGCTTTCCATTCTCTATGAGGAAGGTACCATCTCTGGTCATCCCCGTGAAGAGCGCTTCCCTCGGCTTCAGCAGTCCGTTGATGTAGTGAAACCTCGTCACCATTACACCCTTTTCAATTGAAGAGATGATGGATGCTTTTGAGGAAGGCCCGGCGGCCATGTGAAGGTGAAGAGGAAGAGGTCCAAAGAGCGAGTACTCAGGCGGCAGCGCATGTCCCGTCGAGATGCTCCCCCCTCTGGCTGCGGTCAGCGTGTCATATACAACCCCCCTGGCAACTCCACGTTCAACTATCGTCACCTTTCTCCTCGGTACTCCTTCGAAATCGAATGGTAGCGAAAAGGTGTCCGGGTCGGCTCCGTCATCCCACACCGTTACCTTCTCAGCCATGATGTTTTCGCCGATCCTTCCGTACATGAAACTGCTTTCTTCCTGAAATGACCGAGCTCCCATACCAATCCACGCCAGCCAGTTGAATATCTCACTCAACGCGTACTCTTCGAGGAAGACATCATATCTTCCAGGTTCGACCTCTACCGGGTGTCTGCCTTTCACACATTTGCTAATCGATTCGTCGGCAACTCGGGCTGGGTGCACGCATTCAAAATCAGGCGAGCCGACCTCACTGTATCCCGAGGAGTCTTGAGAAGAAACCACGCTCGTCAGACGAACCCAGGTGCTCGGGTGATACGCATCAACCCCGAGAGAGTTGAATACTCCGAATCGACGAGTCCGGACGGAAAGTGCCCCAGCAGCGCTGAGGCGCGATCTTCTGGCTTTGTCCACGACTTCTCTCACCACATCGGCTCTCCTCCTGGCAGAAACCTCCTCTGTCGACGGGAAATGAGCCTGAATCGGTTGCCACCGTTGAGGAGACGGAAGACTCGTGAAGTAGTCGTTCTCTACCCCATACGGGGCCGTGTCGATGGCCTTCCGGGTAGCCCATTTCAGTCTCTGTTGATTGAGGGAATTCACCTTTGCCGTGCCTATCTTCTTCCCACGAATCGCCCTGACTCGCACTTGCACATCTTCATGTGCAACGTTCTGGTGGATTTCGTTATTCGCAAAACGTGTGAGACGCTGATTTTCCTGAAGCAGGGTCACCTCAAGCTGGTCTGCTCCAGAGGTCGATAGGACCACTTTCGCAGCTTCTCTTATCCTCTCCTCACTCACGATCTCCGCACTCCGACTTCCACATCTCTGAACCTTGCGGGAGCTACACCGTGTCCCACCGGGATGCTCTGCGTGGGCTCGCCCTTCCCACAGTTCGGCACTCCCCAGATTCGCCACTCCTCGCTGTTGCAGACTGCATCGCATGAGCGCCAGAACTGCGGCGTAATGCCTGTGTACACCGGATTCTTCAACAGCCTCACGAGCTTCCCCCTCTCTATCTGCCACGCACTTTCGCAACCAAATTGGAAGTTGAGGCGTTTATCATCTATGCTCCAGCTTTTTGTAGAATCCATGAGAATTCCCTTTCTCGTATCTCGTATCAGTTCTTCAAGAGTCCATTCTCCCGGCTCCAGATTGATGTTTGTCATCCGTATCAGAGGTATACAGGACCAGCTGGAGGCTCGCATGGAACCGTTAGATTTCTGACCTATTGCGCAGGCTGTCTCCCTCGATGTGAGATATCCCTTGAATATTCCCCGTTCAACGATGACAGTCCTCTGGCCACTTACTCCCTCATCGTCATAGGCGAAGCTTCCAAGACCCCCTGGAAGTGTGGCATCTGCGGTTATGGTCACATCATCGCTGCCATACCGGAAGCTTCCCAATTTGTCCAGGGTGAGAAAGCTCGTCCCATAGAAACCCGCTTCTGCACCGAGCACCCTATCGAGTTCAATCGGATGCCCGCAGGACTCGTGAATCTGAAGGGCCAATTGCGAACCTCCAAGAAGCAGATCGGTAGTCCCCGAAGGGCACTCCGGGGCTGAAAGCAGTTCTATCGCCTCCCGCGCCAACCGCTCACTCTCTTTTAGAAGGTTCATGCTATCGATGAACTCGAATCCCCGAACGGCGTAATCATACAGGGATCTCGTCTGTATCTCCCCACCGCTTCGAGTTCGACAGGAAATACCACCACCAGTCACCACGGTTCGTTGCTCTATATGACTGCCTTCAGTATTCAGAAACACCTTCGTGATCTCACGAGACTCAATAGATCCTTCAGCCACTTTCACGGCCTTATGCCGCCTCATGATGCGGCTGCATTCCACCAGAAGGCCCACCTTGTCATCTGGGGGCACCTTGAACGGGTCTTTCACCACCGCGGTTCTGCATGAGTCGACCCTTGGTTCAGCCTCGCTCAGCGCTGCAGACTGTCTCTTCAGGGTCCCACTGGCAGCAGCGATTTCCGTCGCCGTTGTGGCGACTCGCCGTACCTGCTCAGCTCCAAACGTTGAACTCGATGCAAATCCCCAACTCCCCTTATGAAGTACACGAATCCCGTATCCGCGATCACGAGTGTTTACAAAGTTCACCTCTCCATTCTTCATCTGTATCTCTTCACCAAATTCTTCCAGCACCCTGATATCTGCATAGTCGACATTCTTTTTGAGGTCGTTGAGTAGATTCAGGAAATACTCTTCCACATTTCCTCCTGAACGGCATCTTTCCAAAAAGCGGACGGTGTTGTCAAGCCAGAGGTTCCCTCGGGATACGCGGCCTTTGCCGGTCGGCGGTCTTACGATATGAGAGCTGCGGACGAGCCTGGCCCTCATCCATGGCTCGCTCGGAGGTAACGCATCCTTTTTGTGTTGACAATAGCATAGGAGTTTGTACTATGTAAGCTGGATGGGGGTAGTACTGCTGCGTAAAGGATCTGCACAAAAGCGTGCTATGTCTCGAGCAAGCCGGACGCTGCAAGTCAAGTCTCAAAACTGGAGGGAGGTGGTGAGTCTCACCATTTTCTCATAAGGTAGTGTCCGTTTCTCTATAACCAAGCAAGGTATCTCAGACATTCATCCTCACAGGCCTTTGCGAGCTACTCGTAGATTTGAAATGGAGGAAAGAGGGATAGGAAAATGGATAGCATAAGGCTCAAATCTTATGCTAAGGTCAACCTGGGGTTAGAAGTGTTGGGTAGGCGCGATGATGGATATCACGAAGTGCGGACAGTACTTCAGACTGTAAGTCTCCACGACAAGATCACGATAAAGCTCCAGGGGGAGGGCATAAAGATCAGATGCAACTCTCCATGGGTTCCCTGCAACGAGAAGAATCTTGCCTACAAGGCGGCAGCGGTTTTACTGAAAATGAGCAAAGCGAAGTGTGGGGTGAAGATCACAATAAAGAAGAATATTCCAATCGGAGCAGGACTTGGAGGCGGATCTTCAAACGCAGCGGCTACTCTTCTTGCACTCAATCAGCTACTCGACCTCAACTTGTCTGCTGAGGAACTGGAGGAGATCGGCAGAGAAATCGGAACAGATGTGCCGTTCTTCCTTACTGGCGGCATGGCCTTGGCATGTGGGCGGGGGGACGAACTCCGCTTCTTTACGAAGACGCCGTGCTTTTGGGGGTTGGTGATATACCCAAACTTCTCAGTCTCAACCAGCTGGGCATATGACAACGTTGAGTTGCCGAAAAATCCCTCCAATCATATTGAGAAACTCATTCAGGCTGCTGAAGAAGGCGATGTGAAGGAACTCGCAGCAAATCTACAGAATAGGTTCGAAGGCATAATATTCCAGAAATATCCCGTGCTGGCAGCAATGAAGAAGACCTTGAGGGCAAAGGGCGCACTCGGTGGCTCTCTTTGTGGCAGTGGGTCATCAGTATTCGGCATCTTCGATGATAAGGAGGGAGCGGAGCGCGCTCTCTTCCACTTTTCCGATTCCGGGTATTCCACTTGGATCGTCCGGAGTTGTGCAAACGACTGATTTTGGGGCGTCGGCAAGTGGCAAGCCACAGGATTTTGGATCCTGTACCGTAGGTTCGAATCCTACCGCCCCAGGTTTGCCTAATCGGGAGGCACTATGGTCAATGGATTGCGCCTCATAACGGGTAATTCGAATCGTCCACTGGCGAAGGCCATCGCAGCGTATCTGAATTCCCCTCTGACCGACGCTGCAGTCACCAGATTCTCTGATGGGGAGATACGCGCGAAGATAAATGAGAACATACGAGGAACGGATGTCTTCATCATTCAATCGACACACCCGCCCGCAGAGAATCTTTTCGAGCTTCTTATCCTCATAGATGCAGCCAGACGTGCATCAGCAAAGAGGGTGACTGCGGTGATGCCATACTTTGGCTACGCGAGACAAGACAGAAAGGACCAGCCGCGAGTGCCAATCACGGCGAAGTTGGTGGCAAATCTCATCGCCACGTCCGGAGCAGATCGAGTGCTCACGATAGACCTCCACGCAGGTCAAATCCAGGGATTCTTCGACATACCCGTGGATCACCTCTACGGTTCTTCCATTCTGATCGATCATTTCAAGGAAGAGATTGCAGACGATATGGTGGTAGTATCACCTGATGTAGGAAGCATCAAGGTCGCACGTGCCTGCGCCAAGCGCTTGAACTGCTCGCTGGCCCTTGTCGACAAGAGGCGCCCTGCTCCGAACGAATCGGAAGTGATGCATGTGATAGGTGAAGTGGAGGCAAAGCACGCCATAATCATCGACGACATGGTCGATACAGGCGGCACCCTCACTGGAGCTGCATACGCTCTCATGCAACATGGCGCGAGCGGGGTCTATGCAGGCTGCACTCATCCCGTGCTGTCGGGTGATGCGATAGAGAGAATTCAGTCTTCACCACTCAAAGAGCTTGTCGTGACCGATACCATACCTATTCCGCAAGAGAAGAGGGTCGACAAGCTCAAGATAAAGACGACCGCGGCGCTGTTCGGAGAGGCGATAACGAGAATCCACGAAGAGAAGAGCGTCAGCGTTCTCTTCGAAAGATAGCATATGTTCTGAAAGAAGACGTGGTCCGATGGATGCGTGTCAGATGCTCTTTTCCACCGGTATCACGGTCTCTTGACAAGAACTACGATGTGGAGCTTGTCCCAAAAATCTCTGAGACTCCATGGTTGCAGGGATATTTCTTCGTCGTGCTGAAAAAGTTTGCGCCGGCGGCGTCGCCAGTAGAGGTGCCTCAGTCAAGTGTAGTATTTGCCACACAGGAGGTTGCAGATCAACTTGTCCGTTTCCCCGAAGTCTCGAGGACAGGCAGCACTCCTCCAGAAACATCCCTGCACATGTCGTCTCTGATCTGGAGGGAAGTTCTTGGACAAGCTCTGCGTCCCGATTTCCCGTATAATCGCGAAGCCGACTGACAAGTGTCGATGTCTCATTCTCACCTGCCGCAACTGCGACCAATCTGCGCCGTGGCATACGAAGAGGGCCTACATTGACATCAGGATTTGGCTCTACTATTCTTCTAGAATCGAACCGAGAGAATCTGCATCTAATGAAGGTAGGAGGATGAGTATGAAGAAACAGGAGACGAAGAGAAAGAGTAGAACGAGACAATTGGAGGACGAGCTGCAGGAGAAGGAATCTCAGTTCAAGGACTGCCATGAGCGCTATCTCAGGGCCCTGGCAGACCTGGACAACTTCAAAAAGAGGATGATGAGGGAAAAGGAGGAATACATGAAATACGCCAACGAAACCCTCATCAAGGCTCTTCTCAGCGTTCTGGACAACTTCGAGAGGGCGATCGATGCTTCGAAGATTTCGAATGAGTTTCAGGCGTTTCACAAGGGTGTCGAGATGATATACGGACAACTCAAAGAGATTCTGGAGGCCGAAGGGCTGAGGCAATTTTCCTCTTTGGGAGAACCATTTGATCCCGAAAAGCACGAAGCAGTCGTTGCGCTCGAGTCCAACGATCATCCTCCAAACACTGTGGTCGACGAAATGGAAAAAGGTTACACCCTTAAGGAGAGAGTCATAAGACCTGCCAAGGTAGCAGTGTCGAAAAATATGGAAAAGGAGGTAGATGAAGATGCCGAAAGTGATCGGAATTGATCTTGGAACCACCAACTCCTGTGTGGCGATCGTAGAACGTGGAGAACCCACTGTAATACCGAATCCTGAGGGAGGACGTGTCACTCCCTCCGTAGTCGCCTTCACATCTTCTGGCGAGCGGCTGGTCGGTCCTCTGGCAAAACGCCAAGCGGTAACGAACCCAGATAACACCATCTATTCGATCAAACGGTTCATGGGAAGGCGATACTCCGAGGTTCCTGAAGAGATGAGTCTGGTGGCCTTCAAGGTGATAGAGGGTGGCGACGGACAGTGCAAGGTGAGAATTGGCGACAAGGAGTACCCACCACCCGAGATCTCCAGCATGGTTCTGCAGTATTTGAAGAGAGCTGCTGAGGCATATCTCGGTGAACCTGTGAATCAGGCGGTCATCACAGTCCCTGCATACTTCAATGACGCACAGCGTCAGGCCACAAAAGATGCGGGGCGAGTCGCGGGACTTGAAGTGTTGAGAATCATCAACGAGCCTACTGCAGCGTCCCTCGCATACGGGTTGGAGAAGAAGAAAGCAGAGAAGATCGCCGTATTCGACCTGGGAGGCGGTACCTTCGATATTTCCATACTTGAGATAGGAGAAGGCGTATTCGAAGTGATAAGCACAAATGGCGACACACATCTCGGCGGAGACAACTTCGATGAGCGCGTGGTCGACTGGATTGCAGCTGAATTCAGAAAGCAACATGGTATCGACCTCAAGCAGGACAGGCAGGCGCTTCAGAGATTAAGAGAAGCATCCGAAAAGGCGAAATGCGAGTTGTCCACGACGATGGAGACGACGATAAACCTTCCATTCATCACTGCGGACGCAAGTGGTCCCAAGCATCTCGAGTTGAAGCTCACGCGGGCAAAACTCGAGTCCCTGGTAGAGGAACTTGTCCAGAGGACTACCCCGCCATGCAAACAGGCACTTGAGGACGCAAAGCTCACGCCAAATGATATCGACGAGGTCGTACTCGTGGGTGGAATGACGAGAATGCCGGCTGTTCAGGAGAAGGTGAAATCCCTTTTCGGCAAGGAACCACACAAGGGTATCAATCCAGATGAGGTCGTCGCGGTCGGTGCAGCGATTCAGGGTGCAGTTCTTGCCGGTGAGATGAAAGACATACTTCTGCTCGACGTGACGCCGCTCTCTCTCGGAGTTGAGACTCTTGGCGGTGTAATGACAACAATCATCGAGAGGAATACGACGATACCCACAAGAAAGAGCCAGATATTCACGACCGCGGATGACAATCAACCTGCCGTCACAATTCACGTACTTCAGGGCGAGCGTCCCATGGCCTCCGACAACCGCACTCTTGGCCGTTTCGAACTTGTTGGGATACCTCCTGCGCCCCGGGGAGTTCCTCAGATAGAAGTCACATTCGATATCGACGCTGACGGTATACTCCACGTCTCCGCCAAGGATCTGGCCACCAACAAGGAGCAGAAGATAAGAATCACTGTCTCGAGCGGTCTCAGCGAGGAAGACATTCAGGGAATGGTGAAAGCTGCTGAGGAGCATGCGGCTGAAGATAGGAAGAAACGCGACATCATCGACACCAGAAACAAGGCAGATTCTCTCGTCTATTCCGTGGAGAAAAGCATGCGAGAGTTTGGTGACAAGATATCTCAGGATGAGCGAACCAAGGTCGAGTCTGCCGTAGAGAAGCTGAAGGACGTTATGAGACGAGACGACAAGGCAGCCATTCAGAGAGAGGTAGAGAACCTGCAGAAAGCTTTCGAAAACGTCGCAAAGACGATGTACGCAAAGGCCTCGCAGGCCAGGGAAACAAGCGCCGAAGGCGCGGGTCCGGAACCTCGAGAGAAACCGTCGAAGAAAGAGGAGGAAGCGGTCGAAGCGGACTATGAGGTTGTCGATGAGGACCAGGAGAAGAAGTAGCTCCGCAATCCGACACTAGCGGACGCAAAGGGTTTTTGGGGCGGAGATCGTCTGAACCGTGGATCGCGACCGACTTGTTCCCGGCAACAGTGTATTGCGAGCCTTTCACCGATGACCGTCAGAAGCGTCGGACCAACCAAAGGCCAGAGACGGATCCTCTAAACCTCGTAGATTTTGCTCAGGGACTTCGATCGGCTGGAGGATGCAGGGCAGGAATTGAGAGAACTCCTGTCTTAGGGGAAGGGATGTTATCAGTCTTTCTTGCGAAATACCGCAATCCATTGACTGCCAAATGACCGTTTTTCGTCTTCGCGAGTCCCCCTGTAGTCCGTGAATCTGGCCTCCTTGTATCGTCTAAAGGGCACGAGCAACGAATACCCCTTGTGCGAGTAGACATCGAGGCGGTTTGACAGGTACGTGTTCACCGTATATCTTCGCTTCTCCCCAAATCGTCCGAACCGCTTGACCAATCGCTCCCACTCCTCCGGATAGAGCTTTCGAAAGCGCTCGATGAATTCGAGAACCGTGAAGGAACTCCGCTTCATTTCTCTCACAGTTCGTGCAATCTTCGCTTCCTCCAGAAGCGTCTTCATCAACGCTCCACGATGGCATGAAGTGACGTACTGGAAATGGCCTTCATCGATTGCCAGAGATGCGTCTCTCTATGAACTGCTTGAGCCCTCCAGGATCGTCAGTGCCAATTCGATATCGCTTTCCATTCCTCATCCGAATCTCAACCGCATGAAGACCAGACACGTTGAAGAGCCAACCATGTTCGATGCACCTGATTCCCCATCCGCAGTACCACGGATTTCTGACTTCTTCACATGATTCTATCTCTGTGAATAGAAACCTCTTCCGTATGAGTCCCGGCCCAAATCGAATCTGCAGACGGCGGTGATCTCCAACCACGGTGAGCGTACCAAACAGCACCATTGCAGCCCCAAAAACCACCAGTACTGATATGCCAACAGGGTGAGCTGCCCCCACCGTGAACAGGCAGAGCATCAAGATGATGCTACCTGCCAATGCGATCAACACTACCCAACCGACCTGAGTGTGTGAGTATCTCTCCATATCCGTTTGAAACGAAGGTCACTTGGTCGCTCTTATGACCAGTCGCTTGGCGGTATGATCGTAGGGATTGCCTTCAAGGTCTCCGTACACCTCAGCCTGTGAGAACCCGCAGTCACGGAGGAGCCCACTGAGTTCAATGGCCGAGTACAGCCGATGCGATATCCTGAATTCCCTTCGCTCATCACCCTTTATCGCCACCCAACGATTCTCGCACCAACTCCAGTTCCTGGTCACCTTCCTCTCCTCCAGGGTAATCACTCCCTCCTCCTCACGCCAGCCCCGTTCCACGAATATCCTTGCCAACACTTCCTTCCCCATCATTTCGATGAGGAATGGCCCCCCTGCCCTCAGTGAGGAGTGTACATTCTTTACCACTTGGCGGTCTTCCTCCATGTCCTCGAAGTAGCCGAACGAGGTGTAGAGGTTCACAATGGCGTCGAACCCGCACCGCCTCGAGAAGCTTCTCATATCCTCTTGAACGAATTCCAGCTCAAGGCCTTCTGCCTCCGCCCGTTCTCTCGCCTTGTCAAGATAGAGCTTGGTCCTGTCGACTGCCGTCACCTTAAAACCTCTCCTCGCCAGCTCCAGTGAGTGCCTCCCCACTCCACAGCAGAGATCGAGTACGTGTGCGCCACAGGGTATCTGGAGTAGAGATATCATTCTGTCGACCTCTCCCGCTGCATCTGAAAGTCGTCGCGGTGAGAACAGTATCGGATATACAGTCTCCCAAAATCGATCCTGCTCGTGCCAGGATTTCTGTTTCCCCACTTAAGCACCTACCACACAGTAAAGGTATCGCACCACTGTGTCAGAATACTATCTCACAGAGGGGAGTCAAGGCAAAATAGCGGAGGCTGACCAGGCAATCCTCTCCGCAATGGTTCATCGGCTCGTTACACATCCTCATCACTGGTTCAGAGGAAGACCTGCGCCGAGCTGTCTCTATCACGCAAGTCTGCACATAAAGGGGAAAGGGCAGTTCGTCAGGTCCCTTCGCGGCAGTCGCTCAGAACTCCCCTTCTTCGGTCAACTCCGAATATTGGCAGTCAATAGCAAGTCACCTGGTCTCACCTCAATATGAGATTCTGCAACCCACCGAAGCCTATGCTGACGATTACCATGATTCCTGCTGCCTTCAGCATCGAACTCCATCCCAGCTCGCGTATGAAAACTACGAACGTTGCGATACATGGAAAGAACATCGCCAGAACTGTGGCACCGATCACAAGTTGCTTTGGGGTGAGGTCCAGAGGACTGAGGAAACCCAGCGCTACGTCTTTTCTCAGAAAGCCCAGCACGATCGGCACTACTGCCTCTTTCGGAAGTCCCAGCACGTGAATTACCACAGGCGAGCTGAGTGATGCGAGTACGTCGAAGACTTTCACAATGTAGAGGATATTGATCACGAAGACGCCAAACACCACGATGGGTATTGCCTCATAAAGAAAGGTCCGAATCCGCATCGACACCTTTTTCGCAATCAGTCTGAGTGACACCATTCTGTAGGGAGGAATCTCCATGAGAAGAGCTGGACTGAACCCCTTCACGAGCAGATTGAGAATTCTGCCGAGGCTCAGCCATGCGACAAAGAGCGTAAGGTACACAATCACTACCCACTGCACCCCGCGCTTGCCCACGAGGCCGAAAATCATCGCCTGAAGGGCAGCGCAGGGAATACCTATGGAGATCAGGGTGGCAGTGATGAATCGCTCCCTTCTGCTCTCGAGAATGCGGGTAGCCAAAATGCCGGGCACATTGCACCCGAAACCGAGTAGCATCGGGACTATTGCATACCCATGCAATCCAATTCTGTGCATCACCGTATCAAAGAGAACCGCAAGCCTCGGCAGATAGCCGAAGTCCTCCAGTAGACTGAGCACGAGATAGAATGAGAAGACATATGGGAGTACCATGCCAAATGGAACGTATAGCCCAGTCGTCAGCGCACCCATTGACTGTGACCAATCGATCTCTCCCTTGATGAGTTCACCTATGAGGATCTTATGGAGCACCGGTTCTGCACCCAGCAAACCGGACAGTCTCGTCATGAGGGGAAGGTAAAGAGCGTTGAACAGCGGATCGATTACATATTCGATGAGCCCCTCTCCAAGGAAACGGACAAGCTGGAAACATCCGAAGAGCACACCAAGTGCAATTGGCATTCCACTCACCGGCGCGATGCTGGCTTCCGCAAGTCTATCCAGGACGGTGTGGTGCCGATGTCTTATCAGCTGGACGTTCTCAACAATCCTCCCCACTTCAGCCCATCTCTGGCTGGAAGTCCGCCTCTGGGTTCCCACACTGCGTGCTTCGCCAAGACGATGAACGAGTCTTGCCATGCCTTCGCCTGTGACAGCTACCGTTGGGACTACCGGTATCCCCAGCATCTCCTCGAGCTTACGAACATCTATGGCAATCCCCTTGTGTTTCGTTTCATCCCAGATATTGAGCGCGACTACCACAGGGACTCCGGCTTCGATCAACTGAGTCGTCAAATAAAGATTCCTCTCCAGATTCGTTGCATCGACCACGTTTATGACCAGGTCGCCTTTCGTCATCATCTCTACAGCGACCTCTTCTGCCTTACAGGTAGGTTCGAGGGTGTATGCACCCGGTACGTCGATGACCTTCACCTTCTCGTCACCCAATTTCATGTACCCTTCAGTATATCCGACCGTGGTCCCAGGGTAGTTCGATGCAATGACATGTACTCCTGAGAGTCGAGAGAAGACGGCACTCTTCCCCACATTCGGATTTCCCATCAGGAGTACCATTTTCTTCTCTTCTGACGGACTCCTTCGCCTACTCCAGGGAACAGCCTTCGCCACAACTCGCCTCACCGCACCACCTTCACCATGATTCTCCTCGCCATACCCCACCCTATCGCGACTTCCATGTTGTCTACTCTGACCACGACCGGACCTCTCATGAACATTCCACTCACCTTGGTGACCGACTTTCCTGGCCTGATACCCATCGCCTCAACCCTTCTCCTCATTCCAAATCCGCCCACAACGTCCACCACAACTCCGCTCTGTCCGGAGCTCAGGTCAGAGAGTGCTAACACCACTACACCATTCATCTGCAATGCTCACACAATCCATAAATGACCAGACTGTGTCGCTGGGGAACGAAGTGCTTCTCCTTCGCTATCTTTTCCTGAAGCCTCTCTATGGTCGGATTCATGAACTCTATCGACCTCCCACACTTCACACAGATGAGATGGTCGTGATGGGTATACGGCAGTTTCTGTTCGAACTGAGCTCCCCGTTCTCCCAGGTCGATCCTTCTTGCAATCCCAGAATCTTCCAGCAGTCTCAGAGTCCTGTAGACTGTGCTATATGCGAATTTCACACCCCGTCTTCTCATGAGGTAGTACAGGTCTCCCGCAGTGACATGGCCCTCCGCTGCCAGAAACATACGGAGAATCTCTCGTCTCTGGCGAGTCACCCGGATTTCTCTCACTCTGCAATATTCTACGAATTTATCCTCTTCGCCCATATTGAAAATGATTCTCATTTTCAATTTATGATGCGCGGGCGGTCTTGTCAAGAGATAGAGCTGGCAATGGCATGACGGTAATGGATGCGCAAGCCTTAGACGGCAGTCTGAATATGAAACGGCGCTACCGGGCAAAATCGCATCTTTGCGTGCACCATGAAATGCGAGCACACACAGGCGAGAATTGTCTTTCGCCGATTATCTCCCGATCTCTCGATTCCTCAGTCCCTTCCGGCCAATATCGCGCCTGTAATGCATCTTGTCAAATCGGATCGTATCCACGCCCTGGTAGGCCTTCTCGATCGCGTCTCCCAGCCTCTCTCCAACACCGGTGACCCCGAGGATTCTTCCGCCGTTCGTAACGAATCCCTTCCCCACCTTCTTCGTGCCGGCATGAAATACGACGACGCCGTCGATTGCTTCAGCCCTCTCAATCCCCTCGATTCTCTTGTCCTTTTCGTATGCACCTGGGTATCCGCCCGAGACGAGGACAACACACGCCGCATACCAAGGCAGCCACTCGATTCTCCTGGTCTTGAGTCTGCCTTCCATCGTGGCCTGAATGAGGTCGGCAAGATCGGACTTGAGCAGAGGCAACACTGGCTGCGTCTCGGGGTCGCCCAACCTGCAGTTGTATTCCAGGACCTTCGGACCCCGGTCCGTGAGCATCAACCCTGCGTACAGCACCCCCCTGTAGGACACATTTTCTTCTCTCAGGGCGCGGATCACTGGACGGAGGCACTGCTCCTCAATCTCACGGGATACATCTCTGTCTAAAAAAGGTACAGGAGCATATGCTCCCATGCCGCCAGTATTCGGTCCAGCGTCGTTGTCCAATATCCGCTTGTGATCCTGTGAAGGGAGAAGCGGAACGACTGTCTCTCCATCGGTCAGAGCGATCATGGATGTCTCCTCTCCCTCGAGATATTCCTCGATGACAATCTCAGCACCCGCATCACCAAAAGCTTTCTTGAGCAGCATTGAGTCGATCGTCTCAATCGCAGTCGCATGATCACGCACAGTGATGGAACCTTTCCCTGCAGCCAACCCGCTTGCTTTGATGACAAGAGGCGTGCCGAGACGCTCTACGTAGTCCACGGCCTTCTCTCTGTCTTTGAAGGTGTCGAATCGCCCGGTAGGGATTCCATACTTCTGCATGAGAGTTTTCGCATATGCCTTGCTGCCTTCGATCTTGGCAGCTTCCCGGGACGGACCAAAACAGGAGAGTCCACGCCGTGAAAACTGGTCTACGATACCTTGTACGAGGGGTGCTTCGGGGCCAACTACGGTGAGGTCGATAGCTTTTCTTTCCGCAAAACTGAGGAGCCCCGAGATATCCGTGGCTGCAATATCCACATTCTCCGCCAGACTGCTCGTGCCCCCGTTCCCCGGTGCGGCGTAGATCTTGCTGACCAGAGGGCTTTGCCTCAATTTCCAGACAAGAGCGTGCTCTCGGCCGCCAGATCCCACCACCAGTATCTTCATCTCACGCTCTTTGCCTCGAGCCTCTCTTTTTCTATCTCACAGAATGCCTCCTCGGGCACGCGCGTGGGATACTCATTGTTGAAGCACGCAGTGCAAAACTTCATCCCAGGCTTCACAGACGTGAGGAGACCTTTCAGAGTCTGGTAGACGAGTTTCTCCGCGCCGATTTCAGCTTCGATATCTCTGATCTCCTTACCGCGAGCGACAAAATCGCTTCTCGTTTGCATATCGATCCCGTACACGCATGGATATCTAAGTGGTGGAGAGCACGACCCGAAATACACTTCTTTCGCACCCGCGTCCCGCATCAATGAGATTATCTCCCTCGCAGTGGTACCGCGCACAATCGAATCGTCCACCAGGAGGACCTTCTTTCCCATTACCTCACTGCGTATCGCATTCAGCTTTTCCCTGACCTTCCGCTTCCTCTCATCCTGCTGTGGCATGATGAATGTCCTGCCGATGTACCTGTTCTTTATCAAGCCCTCTCTGTAGTCTGTCCCGATCTCTTCCGCAAGCGCCAGAGCGGCCGCTCTCGCAGTGTCTGGCACGGGAATGACGACGTCTGGTCGCACCTCAGCCTTCAGTACCTCTCTTGCGAGGGACTTGCCGAGCCGCAACCTCGCATCGTACACGGATATGCCATCGATCACGGAATCCGGTCTTGCGAAATACACCCACTCGAATATGCAGGGACGGTGTTCGGCTCTTTTCACTACTTTCGAGCGAATGGTCCCACTCATGTCCACCCATACCACTTCTCCGGGCAGGACATCCCTTACAATCTTGTAGCCCAGTACGTCCAGCACCGCACTTTCTGACGCGAAGATTATCGAACCATTCTGTTCCCCGTAAATGAGAGGCTTAATGCCATGCGGATCTCTGAACGCGAGAAGGCCGGACTGTGCGATCATGGCGATTACAGAGTAGCTCCCATTGACCCTGTGGAAGAGGCCCGCGATCGCCCGGAAGATCCCCTCCTTTCCCAAACCTCTGGGACTCGTTTTCGTCAATTCGGAGCCGAAGACGTTCAGTATGACTTCAACATCACAATCCGAGTTGAGATGCCGCTTATTCCGCGTAGAGAGTTCTTTTTTCAATTGTCCGAAGTTCACAACATTTCCATTGTGAACCATCGCAATCCCGTACGGCGCATTGATGTAGAAAGGCTGAGCGTCTTCGGGTGACCCCTTGCCCACAGTAGGATATCGCACATGCCCAATACCCATGTTCCCGGTCAATACCTTGTGTACGTCTGGAGAGAAGAGATGCTGCACAAGTCCCAGTCCCTTCCGCAGGTTGAACCTGTAATCGTAGGTCACCACGCCAGAGGCGTCCTGGCCTCTGTGTTGGATGGTCACGAGCGCAGAGAGCATCTCGTCAATGACATCCCCATTCTTCTTGAAGATTCCTGCTATCCCACACATCTCTTCAACTATGTACCACGCCGAGAGCGATCGAATTCAGTTTCGTGGCCGGAGTATCCGCGCGAGAGAGAAGTACGACGGGACAGAGACCGCCCACAACGAGTCCTGCTCCACTTGCTCCAGCAAGGTAAATCAACCCCTTCGCAAAGATATTCCCAGTGGGGACATCAGGGACTACGAGTATGTCGGCTTCTCCCGCGACAGCCGACTGCACCTTCTTCTGAAGCGCAGCCTCTTTGGAGACTGCAAGGTCAAGAGCAAGAGGTCCGTCAACTACGCAACCGGGGACTTCTCCTTTCTCCCACAGTCTCTTGATCTCTGCAGCATGCACGGTTTCCTCCAGTTTCGGATCGACCTTCTCTACAGATGCGAGTATCGCTACCTTCGGTTCTTCTATGGAGAGCGACCGGGCAAGATCCACAGCATTTCTAATGATATCCAGTTTTGTCTGCACATCCGGCCTAAGACACATGCCCCCGTCTGTCACCAGCAGCAGCTTCGGGTAGGAGTGTACTTCCAACACTGCACAGTGAGAGAGCGTTCTTCCGGTTCGCAAACCCCTCTCCTTATCGAGGATGCCCTTCAGGAACAGAGGGGTGGGGAGGTATCCCTTCATCACGATATCCGCCTTTCCCTTCTTCACAAGTTCGCAGGCTGTCAGTACGCATTCGTATTCATCGTGGACCTCGATCGTGTCGAAGCCTGCGCCTCCAACTTCCGATATCTTCCTCCTGTCGCCTATGAGCACACCCTCAGCGATTCCTCTTTCTCGGGCGGCCTTCAGTGCGTGAATCACGACAGAATCCTGGGCCGCAGCTACTGCCACAATCCTGGGGCCTTTCTCTTTGGCCAAATCGAGTAGTTGAGAAAACCTTCTGACCACTTATACCTCGGATCGCACCCAGATTATAGGAGGGGAACCCCCAATGTCAAGACTTTTGCGTGATTCGGAGTCTCTTCCAGTCCAGATGAGTGATCTGTCCTCCCACCATCGTGAGCAGGATCTTGCCGTTCTTCAGATTTCTCGAGAGAAGGGGATTTTCCGCCCACACTACGAGGTCGGCGAGCTTGCCCCGAACGAGCGATCCCTTCACCCTCTCGTCGAAAGAGGCATACGCGGAACCGATCGTATATGCATGAAGAGCGTCGGCCGGCTCGATCCTCTGGCCCGAGCTCGGATGACTGACTGCTCCCGACAGTCCATACTGAGGTGAGAAGGGCATGCAGTCAGAACCAAAGGCCACTTTCACGCCAGCCCTCACGATATCGCCTATTCTGTTCGCCATCTTGCTCCTTCTCACTCCGAGAAGCCGTTGGTACATGCCCCCAGGATCTTGCCAGCTCACGAAGTTCGGCTGAAGGGACGCGATGATACGCAGTTTGGTCAGTGTGCGTATGTGTGCGCGCGTGGCCACCTCGAAGTGCTCAATCCGGTGCCTCAGTGGATTCCCGTGCGCAAGCAAATACTCGAAGGCAGCGAGAACCTGGGATATTGCCTGATCGCCGATTGCATGCACGAAAAGCTGGAGCCCATGTGCATCAGCGTCCGCCATGATCTCAAGGAGTTCATCGAAGGTGAAATTGAGTGTCCCCAGACCCGAAGACCGTCTGTAAGGACGTGAGAGTGCGGCGGTCCTTGCTCCAAGGGACCCATCACTGAAGATCTTGATGCCACCGATCCTCAGCCACTCATTCCGACTCCGCTTGTACTCCTTGAGAGTGATGAGCTCTCCCATCTCCTCACAAGGAAGAGAGATGTATACCCTCACTCTCAATCCATGTTGTCTATGGATTCTCTGGTAGATTTCGAAATATCGAAGACACGCCATATCGTGTATTGAGGTCACCCCCATCTGAGAAGCCGCGTCCATGGCCCTTGACAATCCACAGAGGATTTGGTCTGCATCGGGGGGGAAGATCCGATTCAGGTGAAGTGAGGCGTACTCGAACAGTAACCCCCGTCGCCGGTCCACCCATTTCAGCCCAGGGGGAAGAAGTCTCAACGCAGCACTGTTTGCAACTGCGACGTGGCCGCAGATGCGCCGGAGAATGACCGGATGGGAGCCCACCACTTTGTCCAGTTCGATTAGTGTAGGTCGGCGCGGATCTTTCCATCTCGATTCATCCCAGTTGACGGCTATGAGAGGTTTTGATGGATTTTTCTGCCTCGCAGCCTCTCTCACGATTTCGAGAGCCTGATCGACGTCTCTGGCTGCCAAGAGATCGGGTCGTGAGAGGTCGAGTCCGTGGGAGACGAAGTGAGTGTGTGCATCGACAAATCCAGGACTCAGTACCCTGCCACCCAGGTCCATGATTTTCGTTCCCGCAGGGGCCAGAGCGAGCACTTCACTCGTATTTCCCACCGCTGCGATTCTCTCACCCCGAGTGAGGAGCGCCTCCACCTCGGACGGTGCAGATTCCATGGTGAGAACGCGCCCATTCACGAATGCGATGCACTCCTGTTTCCTGGCCATTCTCCCTTACACCTCGGAGGTGCGCATTGCTCTGACTCTCACAATCCTGGTGGTGTCTTTTGTGATTCTCGCCCTTTCAGCACGACGGCTTCCCACAATCCAGAGAATGCCTTCCTCGTCGCTCAGAATCGGGATTTTCTCCCGTGCGGATCTCGCAATCTTATCATCAATGAAGATATCTTTCACTTTCTTCTCTCCGCCCATTCCGAAAAGCCTTATTCTATCACCCTTTCTCCGATTTCTTATGACGAGTGGGGGTCGCAACCCGTCGAGATCGAAATAAGCCTCATCCCGAGAAGGAGCTCGCAGATCAGAAGGAAGCCAGTTTCGATTGGGACAGTCAGTTACGACACTCATCCCGATTTCGGTCACAACGATCTCACCTGGAATGCGAAGTGCGTACTCAAATCCTTTTCGCTGACTCCGGGCAGCCGAGATGATGAGCTCTCCATATTCTCTCTCAACTACCAGTCCGCAAGGCAGACAAAGTCTCCTTCCAGTCGACAGCCTCAGAGCTGACAGGATGTGCCCCGATCTCATTCTTCTCAGATCGCCCTTCATTTCTTCTATCGCCGTGCGCACTACTCTTCTTGCGAGTGCGGGATGCAAACGTGCCAAAGCTCTCCAGTCCAGCACCAACGCCGTCGGACTTCTTCGAAGGAGCACGGAGGAGAAGGCTCCTCTCGCAACGGTCTCCAGATAGGAGTCCTCAGCCCCAGCCAGTTCAGCGTATCTTGAGAGTGACTCAAGTACTCTTGAGTTGAATTCGCTCTTCATCAATGGAATCAACTCTGACCTCAATCTATTCCTTAAGAACCGGGCTTCGAGGTTAGAACTGTCCTCCCGGTAGGCCAGTCCAACAGAGCGAAGGTGGGCCACCACCTCGTCTCTGCTCACCTCTATCAACGGTCTAATCACCTTCCCCAGCCTGGGAAGCATACCACGAACCCCCCGTATTCCTGCCCCCCGGATTAGACTCAAGAGCACGGTCTCGGCCTGGTCGTTGAGGGTGTGTCCGACAGCGATTTTCTCCGCCTGCACCTCATCTGCCACCTCCGAAAGGAATGCGTACCTGATTTCTCTAGCCAGTGCTTCCAAGGAACCTTTCTCGTTCTTCGCGCGCTTTTGGACATCTCTTCTCTCCACCGTAATTGGAAGTTCGAGAGTGTGGGCAAGAGCTTCAACCCAGCGTGCATCTGCATCACTCTCTTCGCCCCTCAGACCATGATCAAGGTGTGCAATGTGGAGGGAAATGCCAAATTCATCTTTGAGTCCGAGCAGCACAGATACCAGGCACACCGAATCCGCGCCTCCAGATACGGCAACAACCACTTTGTCCTTCGCCTCGAGAAGATGATGTTTCCGTATCGTCCATCTGACCCTGGAGATGAGATCGCTTTGCTTCATCATCTAAGATTATCACGGAGGGAAGCCCAAAGTCAACATCTCGTCTGTGGATCGTCGCACACTGCGAGCGATACATCCCCACCGGATGTTCCTCCACCAAGGACCTTCCGAGAGCGGTCGGAGCGTCTCCCCTGGTACGGTCCGGGCGTTAGCCCGCAAGGTCGTGAAAAAACGGGGTTGTATGCGAAATTTGGCAGTGACTACGTGTACAAGACCAAGGGGTTTTTGTGGAGGAGGCTTCAACGACCACTCGGTCTACCAGCGTCAGTGTGACTCACTCTAACATGCAGCGCAACATCGCCCATTCTCGTACCGGGCGTGAAGTTTTGAAGCCGACGCAAGGAATGCTCCTTGGTCATCTATGCAATCACTGTCAGAACGCAGATACATCCAAAAGACGGGCGAGGGTTGACAAAATTTCACGAAAATCTTAACTTACGCTGTGGTCTCTCTCAGAAAGAGGCTTTTCCGACCCAGATACTATCCGTTGAAGAAATCGCCGATTTGGCTGATGATACTCCTTGGGGTAGTGATTCTTCTGATTAAACTCTTGAGCTCAACCGGATGATGGACGAGAAATGGAGAGACATTGTGCCTACCGACATTGCCCACAAGAGACAGTTCATTCCCATTTTGTCGCGGGGAGGTGATGCGTGGAATCAGTTCTCTCCAAATCGTAACCGAGACGAAGGGAGGTTTTAGTGATTAAGTTGCATTACAACTTTAGAGATGTATTTAGAGCCGCGAGGTTCGGATTCTCTGCAAAGAAGATGTGGGTTCAGTTCGTAGGCCTTTTAATTGGGGTAGTGGGATATCTTATCCTCGCATACATAGCCTTTCTCGTAGGCACTCAATACAGTTTCATGGAGGTCTGGAATCAGTTCAAGTTCATACCATTTCCCTTTGGCATACAGTTCGCATGGTATGGATGGATTCTTCTGGCGCTCGGTGTAGTGTGGTTTGTTGCGGTTAACCTCCTCACCATATGTGCGGTAAGCAAGGTCACATTCGAGCAACTCCGAGGAGATGAGTTCTACGAGATCAAGGAATCGCTCAAGTTCGTACGATCGAACTGGAAGGCTGTCCTCTTCTCTCCCGCTACCCTCGCGTTGTTCATCATCGTGCTTGTGGCAATTGGAATCCTGTTCGGCGCAATCGGCAGAATCCCCTATGTCGGCGAGCTCTTCATAGGGCTCCTCTGGATACCGATCTTCGCGGTATCTCTATTTGTCATATACCTGATGGTGATTTTCTTCATCTCCTTCCTCACCGCACCAGCAGTTGTGGGAACCACGAAGAGCGACACTTTTGATACCCTCTTCGAACTCTTCTCAGTGGTGAATGAACAGAACTGGAGATGGTTCGTATACCAGATACTGTTGCTTTTCACCATAGGTATTGCGGGCGGCGTATTGGGTCTCTTCATCAAGTATTCTCTCGGCTTGGTCAATTGGGCTTTAGGTCTGGTCATGGGAGACAAACTCCTCCATGTAATGAACAACGCGTACTGCTACCTCCCATCTATTCCGAAAGTTCTCTTCATCCCACGGATGTGCAGTTTCTTCTTCCCCCAGCTTCTTTCTTCAAAGGTCCCATTGCCTATCCCCTGGTCCGGTGACATCGCTGCCTGTTTGATAGGAATATTCCTCTATTTCATTCTGTTCTTCTGGTACTCCTACGGACTCGCAGTCTTTTCGGCAGGCCAGTCTCTCATCTACATCAATCTCGTGAAGAGGAAGGACGAAAAAGACTTGCTCGAGAAGAAAGAAGACTTGGAGGAGAGGGTTCCTGAGAAGGTCGAGGCAGAGCCGACAGAAGAAGAGAGTAAAGGTGGGTCGAACAAGACGGGAAGCGTGAAGAACCGGATCAGGAGGAAGAAGACCTGAGGATGGATGTTGCGGGTCGCATCAAGCAACTAAAAAAGGAGATCAATTATCACAATTGGCGCTACTACGTTCTGAACGATCCAGTCATAACAGATTATGAATATGACCAGCTCATGAAAGAGCTGATCGAGCTCGAGCAGGTTCATCCCGAGCTCATCTCTCCTGATTCACCTACCCAGAGAATAGGCGAGGAGCTAACAGAAGGTTTTGCCCCGGTAGAACACCGAGTAGAAATGCTGAGCCTGGATAATACCTATTCCTATGAGGAGTTGCAGGAGTTCGATACCAGAGTACGGAAGGCCTTGGAAGTGAGCGAGCTTCAGTACGTGACTGAACTCAAGATAGATGGAGTCGCCGTGTCGCTACGATATGAGAAAGGTATCTTCGCGCAGGGATCGACCCGAGGAGACGGCAGGATGGGCGATGATATCACGAACAATCTGAAAACCATCAGGTCAATTCCGATGACTCTGCTCACGGAATCAGAGGAGCTGTTGGACATCGAAGTAAGGGGCGAGGTGTACATGCCCATACGCGAGTTCCGCAGATTGAACAGAATGCGGGAGGCATCGGGATTAGCTCTGTTCGCCAATCCAAGAAATGCGACCGCTGGATCACTGAAGCTCCTGGATCCGAGGGAAGTAGCAGAAAGGCATCTCGACGTATTCATCCATACTGTGGCACGACCCCCGTCGAAGCATCATCCCACGCACTACGGACTCCTGGCCGTCCTCAAACAGGTAGGGCTCAAAGTGAATCCTCATATCGACTTGTGCGATACGATGCGAGAAGTGATCGAACATTGTGAAGAATGGGTTGATAAGAGAGAATCCCTGGAATATGAAGTCGATGGAATGGTCATCAAGGTCAATCGGTTCGACTATCAACAAAGATTAGGCCGGACTACGAAGAGTCCCAGATGGAGTGTTGCGTATAAGTTTCCGGCAAAGCAAGTGACCACCGTTTTGAAAGACGTGATGTTCCAGGTCGGCAGAACCGGCACTGTCACGCCGGTTGCGATTCTCGATTCAGTGACGCTATCGGGTTCGACGATATCCAGGGCCACGCTCCACAACTTCGATGAGATACGAAGAAAAGACATCCGTCTCGGCGACACCGTACTGATAGAGAAAGGTGGCGAGGTCATTCCCAAGGTCGTCAAGGTGGTCACCGAGAAGAGAACGGGAAGAGAAAAGGTTATCCGTCCTCCCACAACCTGCCCGGTGTGTGGTGGTAAGATCATGAAAACCGAAGAGGTCGCATTACGATGCATAAACATCGCATGTCCATCCCAGGTGAAGAGGACGATTGAGCACTTCGCTTCAAGAAACGCCATGGACATCGAAGGCCTGGGGCCTGCCCTCATTGAACAGCTCGTCGATAAGGGAATGGTGAAGGACTACGGTGACCTCTATTCTCTCAGAGAGGAGGACCTCGCGTCCCTTGAGAAGATGGGTGAGAAATCTGCAGAGAATCTCCTGCGAAGTGTCGAGAAGAGCAAGCACGTACCATTTCCGAGATTGCTCTTTGCCATAGGGATACGACATGTGGGCGTGCATGCGGCGTACCTTTTGGCAGAGAAGTTCCATTCTCTCGAGGGACTGGCTCGCGCCAAAGAGGAGCAAATTTCCCAGATACCTGGGATCGGTCAGACGATCGCTCACTCGGTGGTTCACTTCCTCAGAGACCGCAAGAACCTGGAAGTCCTCGATAAGCTGAGGAGCGCTGGAGTTCGCCTCGAGGCCAGGACGAAGCGGAAGGCAAAAGGAGTGTTCTCAGGTAAAACCGTCGTCATCACTGGTGCCCTTGATCGGTCTACCAGAGATGAGGCGAGAGACCTCATTGTATCGCTTGGAGGAAGGGTCACCTCTTCCGTGAGTGGCAAGACCGACTTCGTACTTGTTGGAAGAGACCCGGGAGTCAAGTACGAGAAAGCGAGAAAGCTCGGAGTGAAAATAATGAACGAGAAAGAGTTCCTGAAGATGGTGGGAAAGAGATGACCGAATTCGACGAGCTGAAGGACTTGGCGAAATCGACGAGAAGAGAGATCATCAGCATGATAGCAAAGGCTGGTTCTGGCCATCCGGGTGGTTCTCTGTCAATAGTCGAAATCCTCGTGTACCTGTATTCCCGCGAGCTCAGAGTGAATCCTGAAGACCCGGAATGGGATGACAGGGATAGAGTCGTCTTGTCGAAGGGACATGGCGCTCCCGCTCTCTACGCAGTACTCGCACTGAAGCGTTTCTTCCCTCTCTCAGAACTCTCTACGCTCAGGAGGCTCGACAGCCGATTGCAGGGACACCCCGATATGCTTCTCACACCCGGAATCGACATGACGACGGGCTCGCTGGGACAGGGGCTTTCTGTGGCGAACGGGATGGCGATCGGTTCCAGACTCAGGGGAAAGCGAATTCGAGTGTTCGCCATCATCGGCGACGGGGAGTGCCAGGAGGGACAGATCTGGGAAGCTGCGATGGCTGCAGGGTATCACAAACTCGACAATCTCATCTGCTTCTTGGATCACAACAGGCTTCAACTCGACGGCCCTACCGAGAAGATAATGGATCTGGAGCCGCTTGCAGACAAGTGGCGAGCATTTAACTGGAACGTCCAGGAAATAGATGGTCACGATTTCGTCCAGATCCAGAGGGCGCTGGAACGTGCGAAGAAAGAGCGGGGAGCCCCTCATCTCATTCTCGCCCACACCGTCAAGGGAAAGGGAGTGTCATTCATGGAGCACAACCCTGTGTGGCACGGCAAGGCACCGAAACCGGAAGAGCTAAAGAAAGCTCTCGAGGAGTTTCAGAATGGTTGAAGTCCGCACCGATTTGAGAGACAGTTTCATAGAGAAACTAATTGAACTCGCCCGGAGTGACGAGCGGATAGTCGTGCTAGACGCGGATGTATCGACTTCGACTAAGTCTCACGCGTTCGCCCAGGCTTTTCCGGAGAGATTCGTAGAGCTGGGAATCGCCGAGCAAAGCATGGTTGGTACTGCAGCCGGGCTCGCGACCATGGGATTGATGCCTTTTGTCTGCTGCTATGCGGTCTTCGCCTCTTCGCGAGCTTTCGACCAGGTGAGAATCTCAGTGGCTCAAACACGCTTGAATGTGAAGATCGTTGGGACACACGGAGGTGTGTCCGTGGGAATGGATGGACCTACCCACCACTCGATTGAGGACATCTGCCTCATGAGAACACTCCCGTATGTCACGGTCATCTCCCCCGCGGACGACGTGGAGACGAAGGCAGCGACTGAGTACATCACAAGACTGGCCGGACCCTGCTATATGAGATTGTTGAGGGTGAAGGTTCCTCGAATATTCGACAGTGGATATGAATTCAAACCAGGACGGGGTCTCGTGCTATCTCCCGGTTCAGATGTCACGATCATGGCGACGGGTGTGATGCTCGCCCACGCTTTGAAAGCGCAAGACAAGCTACAAGCGGAAGGCTACTCTGTCAGATTGATCAACATCCACACGATCAAGCCGATCGACGAGGACATCATCATCGAGTCAGCCAAAACCACAGGTGGAATCGTCACATGTGAGGACCACAGCATCTATGGAGGCTTGGGAAGCGCAGTTGCAGAGGTGCTCGTAAGACATTGCCCTGTGAAACTGAGAACGGTGGGGGTCAGGGACTGTTTCGCTGAATCTGCACCTCCACACGATCTTTTCGAGAAATACTGCCTCACCGCGGATGCAATCGCACACGCAGCCAAAGAACTGATACAAGAGAAGGTCTGAATTTCCTATCCAAGCGTCTTCTCGCGCTCCCTGAGAGTGGCCAGTACTTTGTCTATGGACTTCATCCGCATCAGCTCTCGGGTGAGTTCTTCCTTTCTGAACAGACGACCTATGCGAGAGAGCAGATTGAGATACTCCCGCGCCTCACTCTTGGGAACACCTAAAAGGAAGAGCAGATGAACCGGCTTTCCGTCGATGGACCCGAAATCAATGCCTGGTTCTGACATTCCCATGGCACAGACAACCCGCCGCACTGCGTCGGTGATCCCGTGAGGAATTGCGATTCCATTCCCTATGCCCGTGGATTCGATTGCTTCTCGTTGTCGCACGGAATTCACGAACTGACGACGATCTTCCACATCGTCCGAACTCACAAGGAGGTGTAGAAGTTCCTCGATGGCTTTGTCCTTGGTCTCTCCTTGAAGGCTCAGAATAACCCTGTCTTCGTCTAAGAGTTCGCTCAGTCTCATCTTCCCCTTCTATCAGATTGCATAACCACCCGCAAAAGTCAACAGCCGCTCGGATGTATCTGAATTCTGGCAGTGATTGTGTACATGACTAAGGAAACGGTAGGGAAAAGACAATCGAAGACGCTTTACACAACTCCTTAAAACACAAGAAGATATAGAATAAATACGTTGAGGGGGCTTCTCTCGGTTGAGTGACTCGCCCAGTGAGCGCGTCTAAGAAATCCCCGGACAGTGGTAGGCGGAGGGTCTTCTTCGTCCATGCCGATTTTGAGATCAGGCTGGGCGCCCGGGGTCGTATGAGCAAAGGTCCACGCAAAGTGCTCAATATCGTGGATCTGATGCAATTCCTCATCAGATGCGCGGAACGTCGGTACGCAGATCTCCGCACGCGCTCCACGCACATCCCTCCATCTGAGCCATGCGTTGGGATAGGTTCGCTACCCATAATTATTCCAGAAGTTGTGAGGGCAGTTAGTCTTACGTAAAGCGTCTTCTGCATGGGGCCGATCGTTGACAGAGTGGCTGGACGGGTGTAGAATTTGGCATGAGGTACATGCTTCTTCTCCTCCTCATTCACTTGAGCCTAAGCTGCTTCGCAAACGGAAACGTACCCGAGATTTTCTGCAGGAAGACCTTCGACCTGCCTCTGGTCGACGGTGTACTCGACGATCCATGCTGGAGGGAGGCACATGGCGTGACCGGTTTCTCACTCCTTAGAGGTGAAGGTCTGGCCACGAAGCAGACCTATTCATTCGTGCTGTACGACAACTGGCGTCTATACGTAGGATTCATCTGTCTCGAATCGCGCATGGATCTGGTGTACGCAAATGTCTTTGTCAGGGATGGTCTGGTGTGGCACGACGACTGTGTAGAGGTGTTTATGGACACCGATCACGATCATACCACGTATTTTCACGTCATCGCGAACATTGCAGAGATCCGGTACGACGAGATTGGACAACTCCAACCCTGGACCTGGGACTGTGACTGGCAAGCATCAGTCTGCCGGTATGAGGATCGGTGGACGGTAGAGATTGCGATACCTTTTGCTTGTATGTACATTGACCCCCCCAGACCAGGAGACATATGGGGATTCAACGTGAACCGCGAGGAGTGGAACCTCAAGGAACGAAGTGGATGGGCACCCACATGGCACGATTTCCACGAACCCTATCGATTCGGCCATCTCATATTCGAGCCCGAGAGTTAGCACCACCGCCATTCGTGGATCTACACAAAATTTGAGGATGTCCCACCGCCGTATCTCCTGGCAATCACCCTGTTCACCGCATGCTGATGGGGCTTCCCGCTCGACATGCAGTCGAAGATCTCCTCCACAGCGTGTACGATCTCCCAGTCCCAGTAGTAGCCCATCAGCTCGCCAGAGCGATAGAGAAAGGCACAGGCCTCTGCATCGGGTGCCGTTGGAATGAAAGGCTTCTCGACCAATACGGAGAACGCATTGGCGCCGCTAGTTGCGAAACTTTTCATCCCTGATTTCCTTTGGCAAATAGTGTAAGGTCCCTGTGGAGAAGATGACATCGTATATCCCTCGAACCTCGTAGGTGATGATGTCTGCATGAACCAGTTCTATACCGACTTCCATTTCCTGAGCAAACCGCT
>Ga0111225_1007_pt1 | contig 32025 bp, 30 predicted proteins | sample DeeMarSWOR152_54_FD_80389 | JGI IMG/M metagenome (GOLD analysis project Ga0111225, IMG submission 80389) | candidate division TA06 bacterium DG_26
AGCTGGGCCATTATCCCACCTACCGAGGGTTCCTTCTCGACCAGATATACCTGATATCCCGCGTTCGCGAGGTCGAGTGAGGACTGAATCCCAGCAATACCACCGCCCACGACCAGCGCAGCCTGGGTGACAGGAACTTCAAGTTCCTCCTGGGCTTCCAGCAATCTCGCTCTCCACACTGCTGCCTTCACCAGATCTTTCGCCTTCTCAGTCGCAGATTTCTTATCGAGCGAATGTACCCAGCTACACTGCTCCCTGATGTTCGCCATCTCCATCAGGTAAGGATTGAGGCCGGCGTCTCGAACGCATTCCCTGAACGTCGGCTCATGCATCTTCGGCGTACAGGAGGCCACTACGACGCGGTTCAACCTGTGCTCAACGACATGGGCCTTGATCTCCTGCTGACCAGGTTCTGCGCAGGTATACCTGTTCTTGACGGCGCACACCACGTCTGGAAGCGTGGCGGCGTACTCCGTCACCTCATCACAATCGACCGTCCCTGCTATGTTCTGACCGCACTCACACACGAAGACTCCCACTCTCAGCTCTTCTCCCACAACATCACCTCCTTTCGCATGGATTCAGAGTCCAGACTACAAAATGGCAATCTGAGGCAGCGAGCCCATCCTCCCCCTCGAAGTCTATTGAGGGATATTCGGGTCAAGTATGAACTCTCAGTTGTCATTTTGTATCTTCGTTCTTGCTTTCTCCATTCTCTCCATCAGCTTGTCAACCTTCACTCTGTGCAGATGAAGTCCGACCGCTTCAGGAGCCAATCCCTGAGCAAGGCCCAGAAGCTGGAAATAGTAGATTACCGGAATATCAAACTCCTTCTTCATCTGGCGTGCAATGATGATCTGGCCGAGGTCGAAAGAGGAGAAGCACGTGGGACATATCAAACCCATGCAGTCCGCACCAGACTCCTCAATACTGGAGAATATGTCGAACACCATCTGGAGAGGCAAATCGGCTTCCATGCATCCCTTCCCGCAACAGAGCAGTTTCTGAGAGTGGGTCACAGGGATTGCGCCAGTTGCCTCGACCAGTTCTTCCATGATGGACGGATAATCCGCATCGTCCACGCCCATGATCTGGCTCGGTTTCAGAAGATGACAGCCGTAATGAATAGCTACCTTCAGACCGCCAAGGCCGTTTTTCACAGAGGCGGCTACGCGCTCAATGCCCAGTTCATCACGTATCAGAGTAACGGCATGCTTCACCGTCACCCTCCCCTCATACCTCCTGCCAATCCGTTTGAGTCGAGCGTTCACCTTCTCTTTCAGATCAGAGTCTTCATCAAGGAGAAACTTCGCCTCTTTCAGAGTGGATGTACACCCGCTGCACATCGTAATCACCGGAAGGCCCTTCTGCTCAGCCACTGCCAGATTCCTGGCAGCGATTGTGAGCCATTGGAGCTTGTCTCTCGCTTTGAAGTAGATCGGATCGGGACAGCACGTGAAACCCTCCACATCGACAAGCTCAATGCCAATCGTGGGAAGAGTTTTCCTCAAAGCCAGCTCCATCTGCGGATACTTCAGTGGAATCATGCAGCCCCAGAATGGAACCGCTTTCAGCTCTCCATTCTTAGACATGGCACACTCACAATTGAACAGATGAAACCAAACATGCCTCTTGAAAGTGGACAAACCGCCCTGAGTTCTGAGCGAGACCAGAAATCTCTATCGCCAGCAACTGTCGGTTCTGCATTGTCATTCTTCATTTTCTTCATCTTCCAATAGCTTCTTCAGCTCGTCCACCGGAATCGACCAGAATTCGTCCAGTCCGAGTTGCTTTCTCCTTGCATTCACTGACGGCCCCATGAGGGCACTTAGCCCGGTCTTCGAGATCGAGTCGGAGTACTTCGTGATCGTGTCTGGAGCCTTCCCCCTCGATACAGCCATATTCTTTAGCGCAATGATGACTTCAATCGGTCGCACATCCTGAGGGCATCGTTCGTAGCAACTGTAGCAGTTCGTGCAGAGCCAGATTGGTGAGTTGGTGCTGAGAAGATGTTCTTCCATGCCCAGAAGTGCAGCCAGGACGATTACTCTCGGATTGAACTCACGTGCGTATCGCGCAGAGGGGCACACAGGAACACATGCACCACATTGATAGCAGTAGTTGTGATGTTTTCCACCGGGCACCCGGTTCAGCTTCTCCCTGAATTCGAAGTCCACTTCTATCTTCTTCATTTCGATTTGCTAGCCGGCTTCCTGCGAGCCTTCTTCGGCTTCGATTTCGCCTTTCCCTTCACCTTTTCAGGTGTGCGCACTTCTTTGCGCGCCTGCACCTCTTCAGGTGCTTGCGTCTCCTCAGGTCCCTTCACCTCTTCCCGCACCTGCGCTTTCACCCCCGCCAGCGCCTCCACGATCACGGTTGTCAGGTCCTTGATCTCCACCTTCACTCCATCGTCCTGACCGCTCATCGCACAACGGAAATGTATCTCGCACTTCGGACACGCAGTCACCAGAAGTTCTGCACCAGTGGATTCAGCTTCCGCCAATCTTTGCAGCTGAAGCAGTTTGGTACAGCTGTCGCAGTTGAGCCACGCGCTCACACCACAACATATCGCATTCTTCTTACTCCTCGGCATCTCCCTCAATTCCAGTTCCGGAATCCCCAAGAGCGCGGCTCGCGGTTCCTCGTATATCCCGAGATGTCTTCCCAGCCGACATGGATCCTGATATGTGACTACCCGCTTCCCGGGCTGAAGCTTGAGACTGCCTTTCGAGATTTCCGAAGCGAGGAGTTCCGAAATGTGCTCTACCGAGAACTTCAGCGGTCCGAAGTGTTCAGGGTAGTCAAGCTTGAACGTGCGATACCCCTCCGGGCAGCTGAATATCACCTTCTTTGCTCCTGACTTCTCGATGGCCTGCAAGTTGTGTTCGGCAAGACGCTTGAACCCTTCCAGATCGCCGCTCCACAAGAGATCATGTCCACAACACCTCTCGTTAGGCAGCACTACAGGCTCTATTCCCATCGCATTGAGAAGACGAATGCTACTCTTTGCAGCCGTTAAGGTGCTCACCCCTATATCCGAGAAGAACGCATCGAAATAGGGAGCACATCCGACGAAGTAGAGCACGTCCCCGTGCGTTGTCACTTTCATATCACCAGTCAGCCACTCCAGCCGATTCTGATTGAGCTGAGGACTTGTCATGATTCGCATAAGCGATTGGAATGCGCCGCCATGGGAGCAGCTCGTCTGGACTCCCCCGTGGTGAGCTTCCAGTCTGATGGCTTTCGTCAGTTCTATGTATCGAATACCCGACGGGCATTTCTCATCGCACAAACCACAGGCAAGACAAGACCAGATGGATCGGTCCGCGAAGAGATCATTCCTGTCTCCCCTTATCGCCTTCAGAAGCAGTGTTCTTGGAGAGAAGTCCCGGCTCACTCGCGATACTGGACAGACACCCGTGCACTTACCGCAGTCCAGGCAGTAGTAAGCCTCTATTCTCTTCACCACATCAGCTATGGAAGCCATAAGGACTCCTTCCTAATCTTTTCACATCATCGACCAATTCCTTGATGACCCGCGCGAATTTGGGAGCTTCCGCCGCTGATATCCACTCCAGTCTCACACGCTCTTTCTCTATTCCCAACATTCTCGTGATGGCCTGGAGTTTGGCGAAGTTCTCCGCAGCTCGTCGTGCCCCAAACAGGTAGTGACAGTCTTCGAAATGGCAGGTCGCAACAAGAACGCCGTCCGCCCCAAGTTCGATTGCCTTCAGTACCATTGCAGGACTGACTCTGCCTCCGCACATCACCCTCACCACCCGTACATTTGCAGGATACTGCATCCTCCCGACCCCAGCCGCGTCAGCGGCAGGATACGAACACCAGTTGCAGCAAAACGCTACGATCTTTGGTGTGGATGGTTGAATGGTTGGATGGTTTGATGGTTCCATGGTTCTATGGTTAGGTGGCTGGCTAGTTTCATGGCTACATGGTTTTATAGTTGCATGGTTGGACGGTTGGATGGTTGGATGGTTTGGTCGGTTCATGATTCACCTTTGCTGTACAGTCGACGTGAGGTGAGGGACTTGTTAGAATCAAATTTCCTGAGGTAGTTGATGAAACTGGTTATCAGTTTTCCAGTACGTACTGACTGTTCATAAATTCTCTCAAAATCGGAATCTTTGATGAAATTGTCATCCAATGCTGCATAAAGATGGCTTCTTACTTCCCCGCAGGACCTCCGCGCATAAGTGAGAAAAACGACATTCTCCCGGCTGGTTCCGCTTTCAAAACCCTCAGCAATGTTTGCCATGATCGAAAGAGCTGCGCTCTTAATCTGGTTTCGCAGGATGACATCCCTTCTATCCCTATGATTTCCAAAGATCTTAGAAATCATGGCCCGCAGCTGCCTCGCTTCTTGCCAACACTCCAAATCCTCAAACCTCTTCACCTTCACTTCGCACTCATCCTATTAACCATACAACCATAAAACTATTTAACCATTTAACCGTAAGACCATCCCAACCATCCCACCATCCAACTATCCCAACCATCCAACCATCCCAACCATCTACTCGAGCATCGCCTCCAGCACTGCCTCAATCTGTCTCTGCGTGAAGTGGCGCACGTCGATCGCACCCGTTGGGCAGATCGACGCGCAGGTTCCACATCCCTTGCACAGCGCTTCGTTCACCTTCGCGATGCCATCCACAAGTTCTATGGCGTTGAATTCGCATATCTCTACGCACTTCCCACAACCACGACAGAATCTCACATTCACCTGCGAGACGATTGGTTCCAGTGTGATCTTCCCTGTGGAAAGAAGTGCCGCAACCTTGGCAGCCACCGCAGATGCCTGCGAGATCGAATCTGCGATATCCTTAGGGAATTGATCACAGCCACAGAGGAATACTCCCTCCATACTGGTTTCCACCGGACCGAACTTCGGGTGTCTCTCAAGGAAGAAGCGGTCCTGACCTCTCTGGATTCTCAGAAGTTCCGCGAGTCGTGCACTCTCTTTTGCTCGCGGTATCATCCCGGTTGAGAGAATCACCGCGTCAACACGAAGCACAAGTTTCGCGTCCACATCTCTATTGTATATCTCGATACTCTCGGCCCGTTTCTCACCCAGAACCTGCGGCCGATTCTCCGGCTCGTAGGGAATCAACAGAACACCCATTGCGCGTGCCTGACGGTACATCTCCTCGGCACCCTTGCTGTAGACTCTCACGCCCCGATGGAAGATGGTAACATCTATTCCCTGCTTGCGAAGAGAGATGGCTTCCTTTATCGCAGCCTGGCAGCAGTACCGCGAACAACCCGGGTTCCCTGCATCGCCTCTGGACCCGACACACTGTACGAATGCCACGGATCTGGCTTTCGCACCTTCAATGAGAAGCCTTCCACTTTTCGCGAGCATCCTCTCGAGCTCCATGTTCGTGTACACATTAGGATACTTCCCGTATCCGTACATCCCTTCGGGAAGAAAGAGATCAGACCCGATCGCAAGTACAATGGCGCCGACCCTCAGCTGTCTCGCACGCTTCCCTTTGCTCTTGAGTTTCACGTCGAAATTCCCGACGAATCCGCCTATGTCGGATATCTCCGTGTCAACCATGACTTCAACATTCTGACCAAGTGCCTTCAGCTTGGAGGCGATCAACTCGCTGCCTGATTCCCCGGTTGGATACAGTGAAGCCAATTCAGAGACCCAGCCGCCAAGTCCAGAATCTTTCTCCACCAGATATGTTTTGAATCCTCTCCTGGAAAGGTCAGTCGCCGCCTCTATACCGGATACTCCGCCTCCAATGACAAGGACTTTCTGATCGACATCCAGTTCCTTGAAGTACAGAGGTTCAAGCAGCCGGCCTCTGGCTACCCCCATCCTTATCAAGTCCTTCGCCTTCTGTGCTGCCTCCTCGGGCTCCCTCTGGTGTACCCAACTGCAGTGGTCTCTTATGTTCACCATCTCAAACAGATAAGGATTCAGGCCGACTTTCGCGAGGGTCTCGCGGAATATTGGCTCATGGGTCTTGGGCGTGCACGCAGCGACGACCACCCTGTTCAGCGTGTGCTCCTTCACCATATCCTGGATGTGCCTCTGAGTGCTCTCCGCACATGCGAACAGTACATTCTCGGCAAAGACCACATCCGGAAGACCCTTTGCATATTCACTCAGGTCCTCCACCGGGAGAACTCCGGCAATGTTGAGTCCACAATGACAAACGAACACGCCAATTCTCGGTCTGCCATCGGTCGGGAGTTCTTCAATGGGATGAGCAGCTTCAGCCACCTCTCCCTCAAGGAGCATGAGCGGCACCTTTGCCGCGGCACCGGATGCCTCTGCGATCGAGTCCGTAATGTCCTTCGGACCCGTCGCACATCCACACAGATAAATGCCGGGCTTCGTAGATTCGAGAGGATTGCCACAGGGGTGAACAGGTGCAAAGAAACCATCCTTTGCTAGCTCTATCCCGAGCACCTGCGCGAGCTGCTTCGTATCTTCTGTAGGGACGAGAGCTGCGGAGAGGACTACCATGTCAACTTGAAGATGTTCCACCTTCTTCGTTTCAGGGTTTTCGTACATCAGAACCAGATCTCCCGTAGCCTCATCCTCCACTATCCTGGACGGTTTGGTACCGATGTACTTCACTCCCTCGCGGACCGATCGCTCGTAGAATTCCTCGAATCCCTTCCCAAAGGCTCTCATATCGATGTAGAATATAAATATCTCAGCCTCCGGGAATTGCTCCCGTATGATGAGGCTGTCCTTGATAGAGTTCATGCAGCATATTCTGCTGCAATAGGGGATATCTCTCTTGACGCTACGAGAGCCCACGCACTGTATGAATGCCACCCTGCGAGGAGCCTTCGCATCAGTGAATCGTTTCAATTCACCGCGGGCAGGGCCGCTCGCCGTCAATATCCGTTCGAGTTCGAAGCTTGTGACTACGTTCTCGAATCTCGCATAGCCGTACTCAGAGGCTTCCCTGGGGTCATAGTAGTCTACACCGGTAGCCACGATTATTGAGCCAACTCTCACTTCCACCAACTCATCCTTATCATCAAGGTTGATGCACTTTATCTCGCACTCCTCTGCGCATTTCCCGCACGCAATCGGCAGTGTGCCGAGGCAGTCCTCCTCTATTCTCGTGTACGCAGACGGGACCGCCTGAGGAAAGGGAGTAAAAATCGCCTTCCGTGAGCCAAGGCCGAGGTCGAATTCATTCGGCTTCACCACGGGACAGACCTCACTACATCTTCCGCAGCTCGTACAGAGATTCGGGTCGACGTACCGAGCTCTCCTCAGTATCTTAACTTTGAAATCACCCTTGCGACCCTTTACTGCTTTGACCTCGCTATTGGTGAGCAACTCGATCCTCGGATGCCGACCGACATCCATCATCTTAGGACCGAGTATTCAGATCGCGCAGTCCATGCTGGGAAAAGTTTTGTCGAGCTGGGCCATTCTTCCGCCAATGCTGGGCGACTTCTCAACGAGATATACCTTCGTCCAGGAATTGGCGAGATCCAGCGCGGCCTGCATCCCAGCTATTCCACCGCCTACTATGAGTACACTCTTCTCCATATGGATTCAACAATCAGGGCTAAGTAGACTACCCTGGGAACTTTGAATTCTAATTTCATTCAGGAACTGGATTTTTCTGCGCCCGTGGGCTTCTTTGGCTTCGAGTATTCGAAACCCCTGTCAAAAGCCTTGAGATTGAGTTCCAGAAATCTCTTGGGAACTGACTCGGGGATCGCCTTCTTCATCGCGTCTGCTGACACCACCCCGGCTACTACCGCCGTGAAGAATCCGAGCATCACGAGATTGGCCACGATACGATTTCCAAGTTCCTCGGCAATCCGTGTCGCCGGTACACTGAAGAACTTCACGTCATCTCTCGGTGAGCTTATCTTCACGAGGTCCTCATCTATGATGAGAATACCCTTAGCTTTCAACTCCGGTTCGAACTTGTCGTATGCCTCTTGAGACATGGCTACCAAAATATCCGGTTGGGTGATATATGGATAGAGTATCTTCTCATCGGACACCAGGAGCTGAGAACTGCAGGCACTTCCTCGAGCTTCAGGACCGAAACTCTGCGTCATCGTCGCCTCTTTGTTGTCAAAAATCGCTGCCGCTCTGCCGACAATATAGCCTGAGCGGATAATTCCCTGACCCCCAAAGCCGGAAAAGCGTATCTCAACCACGAGTGCCCCCATATTTCACGTATTTGTCGCCGAGGACCCCACTCATTCTCGCCTCGAGGGCTTCAAGAAATGTGGGCCTCTCCTTATCTACGAACTTCCCCACGACGATCGATTCCTGAAATCCTATATCGATCTCCTTCGTATTCGCGCCGTGCTTGATGATCGAGTTATCGTGATAGAATTTCATCAGATCGAGCCCAGTGCCAAGTCTGTTCATTCGCGCATAAAGTGTCGAGCATGGTGCAATCACCTCTACGAAGGAGAATCCCTTTTTCTGCAGAGCTTCACCGATGGAATTCGCAAGTCTGCGCACGTGAAGCGCAGTCCATCTCGCCACATACACTGCACCACACGATTCAGCCAGGTACGGCAGATTGAATGGCTGTTCGAAATTCCCATAGGGTGACGTGGTAGCCCTCGCTGTGATCGGTGTGGTGGGAGCGACCTGTCCTCCCGTCATTGCATAGTTGAAGTTGTTCACGCAGATCACGGTCATGTCAACGTTGCGCCTGGCGGCGTGAATGAAGTGATTTCCTCCGATAGCGATGAGATCGCCGTCACCCGAGAACACCACCACCTTGAGTTCAGGGTTCCCGAGTTGCAGTCCCGTGGCGAAGGGAATGGCCCTTCCATGTGTTGTATGAAAAGAGTCTAGTTTCACGTACCCTGCGACTCTACCGGTGCAGCCGATCCCGGACACTACACATACTCTGTCAAACGGAATCTGCGCTTTCTCGAGCGCTGTTATGAAAGCGGTTACCGCAGTCCCAATTCCGCAGGTAGAACACCAGATATGCGGAATCCTGTCCATTCTGAGCAGGGTTTCCATGGGATGATGCTCCGGTTCACTCTTCTGCTTTGTCGTCTTCACTTTGCCGCCTCCTTGATGGCATTAAGTATGTCATCCGGGTCATGAACCCAGCCTCCTCCATGGGGAACCAGCACTGTCTTCGTCTTCCCGGCCGCGCATCTCTCTACCTCCAGCGCAATCTGACCATAGTTGATTTCCGGAACGACAAACGCCTTTATGCTTCCTGCCAGTTCTCTCACTCTGCGTTCTGGAAAAGGCCAGACTGTGACCAATCGCAAAGTACCCACCTTCATCCCGAGATTCCTTGCGTCAGCAATCGCTTTCAGCGCAACCCGTGAGCTGATTCCATACGATAGCACGATCACGTCCGCTCCCTCAGTCTGATCTTCCTCTATCCTGATTATCTTTTCCGCATTCTTCCTTATTTTTTCGACAAGACGCCGAACACACTTCTCCTGACACTCGGCGTTGATCACCGGATATCCCCTCTCATCGTGGGTGAGCCCTGTAATGTGGAATCTGTAACCATCACCAGCCTTCACCATAGGAGGGATGAGGTCTGCGTCTGGCATGAACGGCAGATAATTGTCCTTCGGCCCCGTATACCATCTTCGTTCGACCAATTCGATCTCCTCAGCTGGAGGAATCACCACCTTCTCGGTCATGTGGCCGACGCATTCATCAGTCATCACGAACGCGGGTACTCTATACTGTTCTGACAGATTGAAGGCTTCAATGGTCAGCTCGAAGCATTCCTGAGGCGAATTCGGCGAAAGCGCGATGATCTCGTAGTCTCCGTGTGAACCCCATCTCACCTGCATCATGTCACCCTGTCCCGTAAGCGTTGGCAGTCCTGTCGATGGACCACCTCTCTGTACATTTGCGATCACGCACGGAGTCTCCAGCATTGCGCCCAAACCGATATTCTCCATCATCAGGGAGAAACCGGGCCCCGAGGTGACAGTCATCGACTTCACCCCTGCCCACGAAGCACCGAGAACCGCCGCAATGGAGCCGAGTTCGTCCTCCATCTGTATGAAGAGGGCCCCTACCTCCGGGCAACGTGCCGCAAATCGCTCTGCAGTCTCAGTCGATGGCGTGATCGGGTATCCTCCGAAGAATCGACACCCAGCGGCAAGTGCGCCTTCCGCGATGGCGTGGTCACCATCCAGGTAGTGAGCACCCGTCAATACACCTCTGGGATCAGCTTTCAACCTTCTCCTCCTCTTCGATCAAGGTACAGAAGATCGCGAAGTCCGGACAGAGCATTTCACAAAGCCGGCAATTCACGCATTGCTCGCCGTCCTTCACGTAGGGTGGATGATATCCTTTCTTGTTGAACTCGGTCGAGAGCTCAAGTACGCCCTTTGGGCAGTACTGAACGCAGAAACCACACCCTTTGCACCGATCCTTGATGATATGGATTTCGCCCCGGGGGACCTTTACCGTGTCCGCATCTAACGGTCTGCGCCAGTATTTGACCATAGCGACGATATTGATACAAAAAACGGACGCCGTCTGTCAAGGGAAAGCACATGTGCGGAGTGAGTCTCCTCACTCCGCGTAGATTGGCCACACACAATTGTTTCGGAAATCCACGACCCACCCAATGTCACCGGTCAAGAACCACAATCTTGCGGCAGCTAACCATGCTCCCCGCCTCGATTCGGCAGAAATAGACGGCAGAAGGCAGATGTGCACCCCCTTCATCCCGCCCGTCCCAGTGGAAGGAGTGGAGACCCGCCTCCATTTCGCTCTCGACGAGCGTCCTCAACTTTCTTCCGCATGAGTCGTAGAGATTGAGTGCGACGTGCATCCCCTGTGGAAGTTCGTACATGATCGTTGTTTCACCTGTGAACGGATTGGGAGAACACTGAAGTCTGAGCGGGTGGGAGCGTCTCTCGGTCACCTCTTCTGCCACGCCCACGGTGTGAATCACGAATCGCACCGGTTCCTGGTACGTCGGGTCATCCGGATCGTTCGAGTCTATGATGATGCTCCCGTAGTAGGTGCCTCCCGTGAGACCGTGTCGGGAAACCTGGACGTTGACCACCTGGGACTCACCCGGCTGAACGGTGAAGCTCACAGGATCGATGCTCACAATCCACGGTTGATGGCCCGCTACATTCGAAACCACCAGTTCCGTGTCGCCATCATTGTACACCACCATCGTTCCCGCTGTGTCGAAAATGGCATCGTACGAGACGACCGCTGCGTGGAAGTACTCTGCCTCGTCGTCCTCCCATGTGCTTCCGTCCTCACTGTACTTATTGGGATACGTGATCACACTGTCCAGTGCTGATGTCGGGTACAGGGTATCGATCTCGTAATTGCCTACCCAGAATGGCCCGGTCACCTGGATAGAAGGTGTAGAGTACCAATTCAGGTACACGTTATACGCCAAAGGAGCTGAGGCAGTTACAGACTCTCCGTACAGCTTCCCTCCCGGACTCCCTGATCGACTGTCCCAGACGAACACGCTACACTGTTTGCTCGCATCATCTATGTCAGAGGCCACGCCATGCATGATGGCAATGACGTTCGCAGGCTGGGAGGGCACGAGCTGTGTCGCTTCATACTCGATCCTGTACTCGGCAACCCACCCGATATAGAACGGGCCTTCCCACGGAGGTGAGAGGGTATCCACACCTTTCTCTCCTTCGGGGAGAACCGGGCACGGGACGACCTCGCCACCCTGAAGCGATCTGTCGATCTGTCGCACCAGCTCTCGGTCCGTCACATACTTCCCTACCGCATCTGATGCGAGTATGTGGAGTCCTTCTCCCTGAGACCACACAAAGGAGAGGGTGTCGGGCAAGACCCGTATGCTCGAGATGTACTTAGAGCTGTTTCCTGCAGACTGAGCGGAGATTGCCGGGCCCATGGTCTTGTGAGATCCCCCATGAGCCAGAAGCACAATTACCATCGCAACGCATATCGATATGAATGTCTTCATCGCTTCTCCTTTCGACGGGGTTCCGGTTAAGAGCGCAACCGTCTTCCCATTGTAGTGCCAGCATTGATAGTGTCAAGGAAAACCGATTTTCTCGCATGAAAAGATGAGAGTTCTGAACGATGGAGTCCTCGTGCTCACTTCCTCGCACAAGGGATTTTCTACCCCGTATTGAATCCTTCCTGTGTGCGGAATACTCACTTGACATTCGGGGTCGATATGCTATAAGTGGAGGAGCGAGAATTGCACAGCTGAAATTCGAATAGGCCAAAAGAGCAGAGGAGGGAATAGTGTACAATTCCGCTTCTTCAAGCCAGCTCGGCATATTCGGAGATGGGTGGATCTACAGGACAGTGCTCAATGAAGTGGGAGATCATCCTTTGATCGGGCTTCGGCCTCCCGTGGACGAGGTGCTTGCCAGCGTGGACGAGAAGTTGAGAGGTTTCTACTCTCCGGATGAGGGGAGACCGAGTATTTCTCCTTCCGTCGTGCTCAAGATGATGCTCCTCGAACATCTGTACAACCTGTCAGACGTCTCCATCTCACGGCTCTGCGTGCACGATTTTCTCTTCAGATGGTTCGTCGGGCTTGATCCCACAGAGTCGGTTCCTGATCATTCCACCCTGGCAAGATTCAGAAAGAGGCTGGGAAAAGAAGACTTCCGAGAGATCTTCAGTGAGCTTGTGACTGTGGCGGAAAGGCGCGGACACCTCAAGGGAAGATTGCGGGCCAGGACTCCCCAGAGGATCGATGTGGCACGCATCTACTCCAACATTCTGAAACGTCGGGCAGCCGCACTACTGGGGCAGGGAGCGAAGAAGGTTATGGAGAGGGTGAGGAGAGCGAAGGCGATGATGTCCAGAAAGATTGTGAAGGGGTCCTCCCGCTCCATTTCGTGAATCTCCACTCCGAAGCTTCCCAGAGGTTCCCTTGACAAAACTGGTGAATTCCTTAGACTGTCTATGAATCGGGGCGTGGCGCAGTGGCTAGCGCACCAGCATGGGGGGCTGGGGGTCGCCCGTTCAAATCGGGTCGCCCCGATTTTCCGACTGCCACATACGCTTCACGTTGAGCACAAGTCTTCTCACCCCCGCAAATTCGTCCTCGCCGACTGAGTAGACTATTGCCAGGTTTGGCAGCGCGATCTCTATCTGCGGGAGGAACTCACCCTGAGAGAATCCGATCGCGGAAAGAACTTTCCCATCGTGCCTCAAGGCAACCTTCAGATGATTTCCTCCTACTATCTTTGGAGTACCCACAGCCTCTATGTTTCTCGTCAAGAATAGGGGAACGGGATTGCAGGGTCCGAATGGAGCAAACAGTCTGAGCAGCTTTGAGAACTTCTCATCGATCTCACTGAACGAGAGCTCCAGATCGACTATGGTCTTCCGGATGTAGTCCTCTTCGGTGAGCGTTGCTGAAGCCACCTCCTTCATCCTTTCCCTGAACCGGTCGACATTCCCCCTCTCTATGCGCAATCCCGCTGCACATGCATGCCCGCCAAAGTCGATGAGATAGTCCCCACATTGGCTGAGCGCATCGTAGATGTGGAAGGAGGGAATACTTCTCGCTGAACCTTTGCCCTCTTCCCCGTCGAGCGCGACAAGAACCGCAGGTCTCCAGTATTTCTCCACGATTCTGCTCGCGCATATGCCGATCACACCCGGATGCCAGCCATCTTTCGCGAGTACGAGTATGGGTTCTTTGCCCAGACCCGCCTCCTCGACCATCCACACAGCGTCGGAGAGAATACTGTCCTCCACGGCCCTTCTCTCCATGTTGAACCCGTCCAGCCTCCTTGAGAATTCCGCTGCCTCGGTTTCGTCTTCCGAAATGAGCATCTCCACGGCACTCCGCCCTTCCGCCATTCTTCCGGCCGCATTCAGTCTCGGCCCCAGCTGAAAGAGCACCGCATAGGTACTAATGAGCTTGTCACTAAGGCCGCTCACTTCGATCAGTGCTTTCAACCCAACATTTTTCGTCCGGTTCAACTTCTTCAAACCGATGCGAGAGAACACCCTGTTCTCGCCCACTAGTGGAACCAGGTCCGCAATCGTACCAAGTGCCACGAGGTCCAGCTGGTCCTTGAGCCACTCCACCGGAAGTGTCTTCTTCACGCAAAGTGCGTGGGCAAGTTTGAAGGCGATACCGACTCCCGCGAGATCGCGAAATGGATAGTTCTCCCCTTCGATCTTCGGGTCCAGAATCGCCACCGCATTGGGCAGCGAAGTTGACGAGAGATGATGGTCCGTAACGATCAAATCCACCCCGTAGTGCGCTGCGAGTTCTGCCGCTTTCGTCGACGTAACGCCGCAATCCGTAGTCACGATGAGCGAAGATCCCTCCTCGGAGGTCTGCACGATCCCCCCTTCGGAAAGGCCGTACCCCTCCTTCTTCCGGTGGGGAATGTGGATCCTCAGCCGAGCGCCCAGTTTACTGAGCGTTCTGTGGAGGAGCGCGGTTGCGGTGACTCCGTCCACATCGTAATCACCCCAGAGTGTGATCAGCTCGCCTCGATCCACCGCTCCCAGCACTCTGTCGACCGCCTTCTCCATATCTCTCATGAGAAAGGGGTCATGCACATCGGAGAAGCTCGGCTTCAGAAAGGATACGATCTCTTCTCTCGTTGTGTAGCCACGCATCACCAGGAGTCTCACGAGCGGAAGAGGAAGTTCAAGCACAGAAGCCAGCTGAGTTGCGGTGGCCTCGGGAAGTGACTTTACCTGAATGAATTTCTCCATACCACGTAGTAGCACATCGTGCAATTCGTGTCAATCTGAGCGTACATTCCGGATGCATCTCAGTTCTGGCAGTGATTGTGCCGACAAGACTAAGGGGTTTTTTCTGGAGGAGGCTTCACCGACCACTCGGTCTACCAGCATCAGTGTGGCTCACTCCAAAACAGAAGACGATATCGCCTAATCCTCATACCGGGCGTGAAGTTTTGAAGCCGACGGAAGAAAATATCCCTTAGTCCTCTGCGCAGTTACTGGCGAATCTTGTACAGAACCGCGGTTCCCGGTCCATCCCGTACCCTGGGGTCTTTCGTCGGCCCTTCCGAAGGCTCTGGCGCTTTCTCCGGTCGCGGTTGACAAAAAGGGTGCGAGGTACTACATTTGGGCGAAAGGAGGGAGGATGAACATCCACGAATACCAGGCGAAAGAGATATTCCGCAATTATGGGATACCAGTACCACAATTCGAGGTCGCCAGTACTCCCGAGGAGGCGAAATCGATCGCTTCAAAAATCGGGAAGCCGGTAGTGATCAAGGCTCAAGTGCTCGTCGGAGGAAGGGGAAAGGCTGGCGGAATAAAGTTCGCGAAGACCCCGGAGGAAGCGAAGAAAGTCGCTTCCGACATCCTCGCCATGGAGATCAAGGGAATGAGGGTCTACAAGGTGATGGTCGCAGAGAGTCTCGACATAAAGAGCGAAGCCTATCTCGGAGTGATCATCGACAGAAACAGCAAATCTCCCGTCGTCATGGTGAGCTCGGAGGGTGGCGTTGATATCGAAGAAGTTGCCAAGAAAACCCCAGAGAAGATCCACAAGCTCGTGGTTGATCCCGTGCTCGGGCTCTTATCACATCAGGCACGAGACCTCTGCTTCAAGCTGTACGATCAGCCCAAGATTGCTCTTCAAGCTGCACCAATACTCATCAAGCTCTACCACGCATTCATAGGCTCTGATGCGTCGCTCGCAGAGATCAATCCGCTCGTCCTGGCTCCTGATCTGAAACTATGGGCGCTCGACGCAAAGATCAACATAGATGACAACGGACTCTTCCGCCAGACTTCGATTGCCGCCATGAGGGATACCGCGTACGAGACTCCCCAGGAGATGACGGCGAGAGAGAATGCATTGGCATTTCACAAGTTCGATGGGAACATCGGGAACGTGGTGAATGGCGCCGGCCTTGCAATGGCGACCATGGACCTCATCAAGGAGGTGAACGGAGAACCGGCCAACTTCCTCGACATAGGAGGAAGTTCCTCCCCCGAAAAGGTGACCAATGCGTTGACCATACTTCTCTCGGACCCAAATGTGAAAGTCGTGCTGTTCAATATATTCGGTGGCATCACGAGATGCGACGATGTGGCGAGGGGAATCATAGAGGGTATGAAGAAGCTCGACGTAAAGGTGCCGATCGTCATAAGGCTCACGGGTACGAATGAGAAAGAAGCGTACGACTTACTAAAGCAAACGAAACTCATACCGGCCTCCACGATGCTGGAGGGTGCCAAGAAGGTAGTAGAACTCGCTCGAGGGGCTTGATGTGGAGAGGGCAAAGGTTATCCTCCTCATCATCCTCCTCGTGAGTTGCGCGAAGAAGGCCCCTCCTCCTTCGCCAGATCGTTGGGCGCCCCGTCTCCGTGGAGTGGAGGCAGTCAACCGAAGACATCTGAGACTCACCTTCTCCGAGAGGTTGGACCCGGAGAGTACCGCGGACATCTCCAAGTATACCTGCCATGAGACCGATACGGAAGGAACGCTCGCGATCATCGGTGCCGCGCAGAGGGACGGCGACGAGATAGACCTCACCACAGCCCCTCAGTCGAGACGGTCGTACACGCTTGCCATCAAAGGTATAGAGGATTTGTCTGGAAACGAGATGGGCCTGCAGACGATTGAGTTCATGGGAAGTGAGACTCCGGATAGACATCCTCCCCGTGTACTTCACATGTCTCCGGCAGATGGCAGCAGCAACTTCGATCCTGATTCCGCAGTGACGGTCCAGTTCTCTGAAGCCATGGACACCACATCCGTCACCAAAAACTCCGGCCTTCTTCCGGAGGGAAGCATGCGTCTCTCGTGGAACGAGGGAATGACCGATTTTCGCCTCCACCCACAGGATGTGCTTGCAGGCGAAGTGTACAGCCTCTATCTGAAGGATGGATGTGCAGATATCGACGGGAACCGAACTGAAGAATGGCACTATCTCACCTTCACTCCCGATTCAGTGCTGCCCGCAGGATACGTGGCAGGGTATCTTCTCAGTGGCGAGCGAGGGACCACGCTGATCGCCCTGGTGAACACGCTCCTTCAAATAGTCAGAATCGCTGTGATGGATGACACCACCTTCAGATTGAACTGGATCAGGCCACAGGCTTACACGGTGCTCGCCGGAATGGATGTGGACGGCGACCGGAGATTCGACCTCGTGGGCCACCAGGATGTTGATGTGACGGAGAAGGGTGTGGTCATTGAGCTCCCGCTCACGGTCGAGGAGGAGAAGTGGCGAATCTTTGAACGACTCGAGACGTTGTTCATGATCGACTGACACCACACGATGCATCAGCCCTTCACCAGATTCGAAGAAGATTTGACTATTTATGCTCGGTTATTTACGATTGGACTATGTTTTCATACATAAAGGGTCGGTTGATCGAGAAGTCCCCGACGAGATGCGTGCTCGATGTGAATGGCATCGGATATTGGCTCCTGATCCCGCTCTCTACGTACGAGAAGATGGCGGAACACGGCAACGAACAACTTCTCTACACCCACTTCCTCGTCCGGGACGACAGATGCGAACTGTACGGTTTCCTCTCACTTGAGGAGAGGAGACTCTTCGAAGACCTCATCGCCATACGCGGCATAGGAGGCAAACTCGCAATCGCCATTCTGTCCGGTCTTCCGCCGGATCGTTTCTGGGAGGCGATTCAGAACGGCGATGTCATTTCTATCTCCTCAATAAAGGGGGTAGGTTTGAAGACTGCCAAACGGCTGATACTCGAATTGAAAGACAAACTGGTCGTTGAGGTACCTGCGGGAGCACCGGCTGTCGAGGAAGCGATTCTCGCCCTCGTATCCCTCGGTTTTTCCCGCAGTGAGGCGAGAAAGGCGATAGACAAAGTCGATGTGCACTCTGACAAGGTTGAAGAACTCATCAAGGCAGCGCTGAAATCATCATGAAGGAGAGAATCACACAGCCGACGAGATTCGGGGATGATTACGAGCTCGATAAGAACCTGAGACCACCGAGACTGAGCGAATTCATTGGACAGGAAAGACTGAAGGAGAACCTGCGGGTCTTTATTCAGGCCACCAAACAGAGGGGTGAAGCACTCGATCACATCCTCTTCTACGGTCCACCGGGGCTCGGAAAGACCACGCTCGCGAACATCGTCGCCAGGGAGCTTGGCGTCAACATAAAGACTACCACAGGACCGGTTCTCGATCGGCCATGCGACCTTGCAGGAATTCTCACCAACCTCGAGCCAAGGGACGTACTGTTCATCGACGAGATCCACAGAATGAATAGAGCAGTGGAGGAGTATCTGTATCCCGCAATGGAAGATTTCAACCTCGATATCATGATCGATCGTGGACCCGGTGCGAGGTCTGTACGCCTCACCCTCGCTCCCTTCACCCTGGTGGGAGCGACGACCAGAGCGGGCCTTCTCACCTCACCTCTGAGGGGAAGGTTTGGAATGGTCCACAGACTGGGTTACTACACACCCGACGAACTCCATCTCATAGTGGAAAGGTCGGCAGGGATTCTCGCGGTGGAAGTGGAAAAGGATGGCGCAGTGGAGATCGCGTTGAGATCAAGAGGGACTCCGAGAGTCGCGAATAGACTGCTGAAAAGAGTCAGAGACTATGCCCAGGTGGAGGGAGAGGGAAAGGTTACCAAGGATCTCGCTCAGTATGCCCTGAAGATGCTGGATGTAGATGAGAGGGGATTGGACGACATGGACAAGCGGATTGTGACCACCATCATCGAAAAGTTCAGTGGCGGTCCTGTGGGCCTTAAGACTCTTGCTCTGTCGGTAGGTGAAGAACCGGATACCATAGAGGAGGTGTACGAGCCTTATCTTGTGCAACAGGGTCTGTTGAAGAGAACACTACGCGGCAGAGAAGCCACTGAAACAGCCTACCGCCATTTCGGGCTCGGCCAGCGTACGCTCTTCTCGCAGCATGGAGACCAAGAAGATCTCAACCTCTGAGGTAAATCGACTGCTCAACCACGGGCCGGTCGTCCTCGTCACGTGCGGAGAATCAGTACACAACATCATCACCATTGCCTGGATCACCCCGGTCTCTCACGACCCACCCCTGCTCGCGATATCAGTGAGTCCAAAGCGATACTCATGCGAGTTGATCGAGCATGCAGGGGAGTTCGTGGTGAATGTCCCTCCTGTCGAACTGCTTAAGAGTGTCTGGATATGCGGCACGAAGTCGGGCAGACAGAGGGACAAGTGGAGCGAAGCCAAGCTCACCAAGAGCCCATCCGAAGTGGTTTCTCCTCCGCATATTGCGGAATGCATGGCGTGGCTCGAATGCAAAGTCGTCAAGTCCGTGGAGGTCGGTGATCACATCCTCTTCGTGGGAGAGGTTCTCTCTGCGAGTGTGCGTAAAGATGCGTTCGACCATTTCTACCATCTGAATCCTCCCCACCAAACACTTCATCATCTCGGACGGAATCACTTCGCGGTTGCCGGGAGGATAGTCAAGGCCTAACGAAGGGAGGGTAAGTTGAAAGAACTTCTCAATGCAGCTTTGAACACGGCAAAATCGAGTGGTGCAAGCTATGCCGACATGCGGATCGTGGAGGAGATGAAGGAAACGCTTCTCGTGAAGAACGGGAAAGTCGAGATGATCGAGCTCACCGAGGATTTCGGTTTTGGCGTGAGAACAATCGTGGGTGGAGCGTGGGGGTTCGCCTCGAGTGCAGAGCTGAAAAGAGAACAGGTCGAGAAGACCGCTCAACTCTCGTGCAGAGTGGCAAAGGCAAGCAGAAAAGCAATGGAGAAGGAAGTCTCCCTTGCCGCTTCGCGGGGAATTGTCGATTCCTACAGAACTCCTTACGAAACAGATCCGTTCGGGGTTTCCCTCGCGAAGAAACTGGAATTGCTCATGGAGGCGGAGAAGTTGATGAGGAAGGTGAAAGGCGTGGCGATTACAGAAGCGGAGATGCTCACCTGGAAGACGAAGAAGTGGTTCGCATCCACAGACGGTTCCATGATCGATCAGGAACTGCTCGGGACAGGCACACAGCTGAGAGCTACCGCCATGAAGAATGGAGACATGCAGGTGAGAAGCTATCCCAACCTGCAGGGTCAATACGCTGCGAAAGGGTACGAACTCATTGACAGTCTGAAACTGACTGACAACGCGGAAAGAGTAGCTGAAGAAGCCGTTGCTCTCCTCTCTGCGAAACCCTGCCCACACCAACAGTCCAATCTCATCCTCGATTCTGCGCTCACCGCAATATACATCCATGAATCGGTAGGTCATCCTACCGAACTCGACAGAGTACTCGGAACGGAAGCCAACTTCGCCGGTACCTCGCACCTCACCCTGGACAAACGAGGTCAGTTCCAATTCGCCTCTCCAGAAGTGCAGATCGTTGCGGATGCGACCATTCCGACAGGCCTTGGTACGTTCGGCTGGGATGATGAAGGAATAGAAGCGAGCAACTTCCATCTCGTCAAGGATGGGATGTTCGTCGGATACCTCACTTCGAGAGAAACCGCCCCGGTCGTGGAAGCGAGAAGTAACGGAACGATGCGGGCGGATAGTTGGAAAAATCTTCCTCTCATAAGAATGACGAACATCAATCTTCTCCCAGGGAAAGGAAGTCTGGATGAGATAGTGGCGAACACGGATGAAGGGTTCTACTTCGAGGGATTCAAGACGGTGAGTATAGACGACAAGAGGCTGAACTTCAGTCTTGGGCCAGAGATTGGCTGGGCCATAAAGAAGGGCAAGAGAGACTACATGGTGAAGAACCCTGTGTTCACAGGCATTTCGTACAAAGTGTGGAGAAGCTGCGACTGGATCGGCGGCGAAGAGGACTGGGTACTGTGGGGAGAACCATACTGTGGAAAAGGGGAACCGATACAGGTCATGAGAGTGGGACATGGAGCGCCCCCGGTGAGATTCAAGAACGTACTGATAGGAGCCAAATCATGATTGAAAAATTGAAGGAGTCTTTGAGTCTATCAGATGCCGATCAGACGGAGATATTCCTGTTCAATGAGCAGATGGGACTCACGAGATTTGCGAATTCGGTGATCCATCAGAATCTCATACGCAACTGGAACATCCTCAACACGAGGCTGGTCTATGGGAAAAACATCGGAACATCGAGGACTACCAGATTCGACAAGAATACCATGAAAGAACAGATTCGCCTGGCGAAGGAGAGTTCGAAGTTCATCAAGGACCCGGATTTTGTCTCGCTTCCTCCGAAGCAGCCTGGATACACCGAACTGAAGAACTGGAGCAGGAAAACCGAGAGCTTCACTCCAGAAGAGAGGGGAGACTGGGTTGAGCGCATTGTCAAGATGATGAAGAAAAACGGTCTTACCACCGCGGGATATCTCACCACAGATTCGACTGCGCTCTCAGTGGTGAACTCCACCGGCCTGGAAGCATCCACCCAGGTCACTGAGGCAGAACTCGCCGTCACCGCAATAGGGGAGAGCGGCACGGGTTACGCCGAACAGCGCAGCTACGAGATAGGAAAGATCGACATGGAAGCCACGGCACAAAGAGCGATTGACAAAGCCCTTCGCAGTAAGAACCCGACAGAGATAGAACCCGGGAAGTACACTGTCGTCCTCGAACCTCTGGCAACGAGCGATTTCATTCACTACCTTTCCTTTCTTGCCTTCGGGGCCCTCGCGTTCCATGAAGATAGAAGCTATCTCTCCCAGAAACTTGGTGAGCAGGTGGCCTCTCCCCTTGTCACCATATACGACGACCCTTACGACCACCGCGCCATCGGCCTGCCGTTTGACTTCGAGGGAGCGGCGAAGAAGAGGGTTACTTTCATAGAAGAAGGAATGGCAAAAGGCGTGGCGTATGATTCTTACAGCGCGAACAGATGGAAGAAGGAGAATACTGGACATGCGCTTCTGCCACCCAATCCGCACGGGCCCTTCCCCACGGACCTCATCATGAAAGCAGGAACGCTGCCGAAGGACGAGCTCATTCAGTCCTGCAAAAAGGGACTGCTCATCACGCGATTCTGGTATATCCGCGTGCTCTCGCCGAAGGAGACTCTGTTCACCGGAATGACACGTGACGGCACGTTTCTCATAGAGAATGGAGAGATTACCAGACCAGTGAAGAATCTGAGATTTCAGGAGAAGGTGATGGACGCACTGACCAGGGTGGACGCGGTGAGCAAAGAAGTCGAAGCCCACTCGGTGGTGGCTCCATGGATTAGAATACGAGATCTGAATTTCATTGGCGGGACCGAGTACTAGAGGGGAGCTGAAAGAGGAAGAACGGAATCGCTCCGACGATGACGCCGGGAATGAACCCGTGGATTCCGTAGGGGTTCCCCCACGCCATCCACAGAAGAGCCGTCGCACATCCGAGTATCATCGAGGTCATACAGACTGAACCACTCCTTCTTTTTCCGTACAGTGCGAAGAAGAGTGGCCACAGGGTCGTGGAAGCTATCGCAGCCCAGGAGAATGCACACAGAACGAGGATGAGTGCAGGTGGCCTGAGCGCGATGAGGAGTGAGACCACTCCCACGAGTATGCTCACAATTCGGTTGTATCTCATGGCGTCTGCCGGGGAGAGATCTCTTCTGAGCCCCTTCTGCATGAAGTCCCGCACAACAGAGCTGCTCGCAATGATCAACACGGACGAGAACGTAGACATGCCAGCGGCCACCACTGCCGAGAGAAAGATGGCTCCCCCCAGGGGAGAGAGCACCAGCTTGGTGAGGGTTGGAATCGCGAGGTCTGGATTGGAGAGATTCGGAACCAGTAACCTCGAAATGGCACCGGTGAAATAGGGAAGCAGAGCGATGCATCCTCCTAGAGTGACGATAAGTGTTCCCACTCTCAGCACATCAACGCTCTTGATCGAGTAGAATCTCACGACAAGCTGGGGCATACCCCAGACACCAAAACTCACAATGAGTGCGAACGACACGAGTCCCGCCCAGCCCCACACACCCGGAGTCATGACGAGTCCAGGATCTATGGCCTGCAGAGAGAGATGAACCTGGGTGAGCCCTCCTACTCGAAAGACCGATACCGCCGTCAGGAGCAGAAGGCCGAAGATCATCACCCATGCCTGAAAGAAACCAGTCCATACGACTGCGAGATACCCGCCGATGCTCACATAAAAGAGTATCACGATCGCGGAGATCACCACACCGTAGAGATAGGGAAGGCCGATGAGAATTTCGAAAATATGCCCCATCCCCTTCAGTATGCTCACATTGTAGACCACGAGGAATACCGATATCACGATGCTCGAGAAGATACTCACATTCCTCGAGCCATAACTCGCTCCGAGGAAGTCCGGAATCGTCATCGTACCCAATTTCTTCGTAAACTTCCGAATTCTCGGTCCCAGGATGATCCAGCAGAGCGTACACCCTACGAGAACGTTGATCGCACCGATCCATATCGTCGACATCCCGTACAGATAGCCGAATCCCCCTCCACCCACAATCACCACAGAGCTGAAGTACGCCGCAACGAATGACAGGGCGGTGACCCAGGGGCCAACCTTTCTTCCACCTATGTAGAAGTCCTCGATTCCCTTGAGTCTCCTGCTTGACAATACACCAATGAGGACAAGAGCACACATGTAGAGGACGAGAACCAGAACATAAGTGAACACCTCACTCATCCTTCGCTCCACCAGATGAGAAGTACCAGATGATGGCGATGAGAACGCTCGCACCGCACACGATCCACGCAGAGAATGTTGACCATGGTATTCCGAACGGATTCACATCACCTTTTCCATAACGGCCCGGTTTTTGTCAATTCGAAATGGACGCGCTGCACGGAGCTGGCTGGGGTCTGCCGCACTCTGCAATTCGTACAGACTCTTCCTCATACTGGCCCTGGCCATAAGGCTCCAGGCACAGCCCGGTCCGTACATCCCAAAACTTCGGGACGAATAGATACCCCACACGCGACCGACTCTAAAGTTCGTTCAACCCCCGAGTTACTTTTTGGCGCTTCGAATCAAGAAAAAAACAGACCCGCACGAAAAAAAACGCGCTCTGAACGCGGATACGGCGAGTCAAATAACTCACTGTCTCCCATATACTTTTGCCAAATCACCTTACCCCATGCGGGTTTATCTTCGTGCTTTTCTCTCCTTTTAGTATTGACAAGGTTCTCGCTCATTGTTAACTTTTTCATGTCGAATCCACCGAAAGGAGGTGACATAGATGAACAAGGCAGATCTTGTTGAAAAGGTAGCGAGAGACGCGAACATCACGAAAAAGGCGGCAGCCCGCGCAGTAGATTCGATTTTTGACGGCATCGCTTCTTCGCTTCAGAGAGGCAAGAGAGTGACTCTGGTTGGCTTCGGATCCTTCGAGGTCCGCAGAAGAGCTCCCAGAAGAGCACGGAATCCGAGAACCGGAACCATCATCAATGTTCCTGCGAAGAGGGTTCCCAAATTCCGTCCTGGTGCAGAACTGCGGAAAAAGGTGAAGTAGTCTACGTAGCTACCCCAGAACGAGGGACAGCACATGCTGTCCCTCGTTCCATTATTGACAGTACCATCACCCGATCGTATATAGAGAAAAATGCATCCCCTCGGCAAGATGCTCATCGTTGCAGGAATTCTCCTCGTCGGAGTGGGAGTTCTCCTGGTCGCCTTTCACAAAATACCGTTCTTGGGAAAACTCCCGGGAGACATCACCATTCACAGGAAGAATCTCTTCATATTCTTCCCGATCACCACGGCGCTCATCATCTCTTTCGTACTGACAATTCTCTTCAATCTCTGGTTCCGCAAATAGATATGTTCCGTACCTCCGACTACGATTTCAAGCTTCCGGCGAATCTGATCGCTCAGCGTCCGCAGCTCAAGCGCGATGAGTGCAAAATGATGGTCGTGCATCGAAAGACGAAGCGCGTGGAGCACAGAGTCTTCAAGGAACTGCCAGAGTACCTCGAAGAAGGAGACGTGCTCGTGCTCAACGAAACGAAGGTTCTGCCTGCGAGGCTTTTCGGGAAGAAAGTACCAGGAGGAGGCAGAGTTGAACTTTTGCTTCTCCAAGAGGAGCAGAGGAATGTGTGGAGCTGCCTCATTCGCAAAGGCAAGCCCGGGTTGAATATTGTCCTCGAGGGAGGAACCTCTGCCAGGGTTCTGGACAGGACTGAATCGGGAGAGTTTCTCGTCGAATTCGACTGCGACGGAACCCTATTCGACAAGCTTGATTCAATAGGACTACCTCCTCTTCCTCCCTACATAAGGAGAGAAGCAACTGAGGACGACAGGGAATACTATCAGACGGTATATGCGAAGAAGGTGGGTTCAGTAGCGGCCCCGACGGCAGGCCTCCACTTCACTCCTTCCCTTCTCAACGATATAAGGGAGAAGGGTGCGTATGTGATCCATCTTCTGCTCCATATAGGAAGGGCAACCTTCAAGCCCATTAAGGTGAAGGACGTGAGAGAGCATGACATGGGAGCTGAATACTTCGAACTCGACTACGAAGCGGCCGACAGGATGAACACACAAAAGGAACTGGGAAAGAAGATCGTGGGTGTGGGTACTTCCATCGTCAGACTTCTCGAGACTCAAGGGGAGAGCGGCTATCTCAAGCCCGGGAAGGGGTGGACTGAAAAGTTCATCTACCCTCCCTTTGAGTTCAAGATCCTGGACAGCATGGTCACCAATTTCCACCTGCCGAAGTCAACCACTCTGCTCCTCGTGTCCGCTTTCGCGGGAAGGGATCTCGTCATGAAGGCATACGCGGAGGCAGTCGCAGAGGGGTATCGATTCTACTCCTACGGTGATGCCATGCTCATAGTATAGGGATTACAAACCCGATTCTGGACTATGAAAAGTCGAATCCCCGCACCTTAGAGAGGAGAAATCTGCGTTGGAGTGCCCGTAATCATGAGCACGCAAATCCTTGTACTGCGAGTGCGTACCTGCTATATTCCCTAATGTGCTTGAACGGCTGAAATCCACAGCAAGAAAAGTCAGACGAGAGTTCAAGGTATATCGGCTTTTACTGAAGGACAGGAGAACACCAAGACTGGCGAAATTCTTCCTTGGATTTGCAGTTGGCTACGCACTTCTCCCAATCGACATTATCCCAGACTTTATACCTGTGATTGGATACCTTGACGACATCATCATTGTTCCTACTCTGGTTATCATCGCACTGAAAATGATCCCTAAGGAAGTTGTGGAGGATTGCAGAGCTAAGGCATACGCTGACCAGTAATCATGTGATGTTGAGAGCGAAGTCATGCATACTCATAGTCTGACTCTTCACCCCAACATCACCAGGAGAACTCCCAATACTGCGAGTGCGATTCCGATTACTCGCAGCATGTTGATTTTCTCATGGAGAAAGATGATGGCGAAGACGAATACGAATATATTGCTCGTCTGGTTAAGCGCAGAGGCGGTGGACGCCTGAGTGAATTTCATTCCTGCGAGCCACAGTATCATCGCAACGTACGCCCCGAGGAAGGATCCGGATACCATATAGACCCGCCCGGTCCTTTCGAAGATCGATCCCACGATCTCCCGGCGTCCGGGGTGAACGAGCACGGTCAGAATCAAGATGCCCACACCACCCACAAGACGGATCTCCGTCACCCACAGAAGCGACGAGATATTCAGCAGTGGTTTGATCATCACGATTCCCAGCGCCATCACCGCCATTGCGAGCACCCCATAGATCACGCCTCTCACAAGGTCATAGCGGCTGATCGTCGTGGTCCCCTTCTTGCTCGTGGCCGCGAGCACGGCTGACACGATCATCACCACGCCGATCACCTGCAGAAGCGTGAGCCGTTCTCCAAGCCACACCATGGAGAGGCCGATTATGAACGGACTGTACAGGCAGTCGACGATTGCCGACAATCCTGCCCCCAGAAGGTTGAGGCTCTTGAAGAAGAGAGTGTCGGACACCCCTATCCCCAATGCACCACTCAGCAACAGCAAGAGGTAACCGTGACCTGAGAACGAAGGGACGAGCGCCTGCCCAAACAGCCACACGGTGGGCAGGATGAGCGCTAACGCAAGTACATTTTTGAAGAGGTTCAGTCCAATGGGGTTAACGGTCTCACCGCTCTTCTTGAAGAGGATGACCGCGAACGCCCAGACGACAGCAACGATGAGTGCGAGGGACTCACCGAGATAGGGAAGAGTGGTGTCCATAGGAGTGGGATGATTCGGTGTGGGTCTCCACGTCTGCTACCCTTTCTACTCCACGGTGACGCTTTTCGCAAGATTCCTGGGCATGTCAACATCACATCCCCGGAGCAGCGCGATCTTGTAGGCGAGTAGTTGCAGCGGAGGAGCAACGAGAAGAGGTGTGAACTCCTCGAAGGTCTCCGGGATGTAGACGACATGATCTGCGATCGACTTTATCCTCTCATCGCCCTCAGTTGCGATCGCGATCACCTTCCCTTTGCGCGCTTTGACCTCCTGGATGTTGCTCAGCATCTTCTCGTACACGCTTCCTTGAGGAGCGATGCACACCACAGGCATCTTCTCATCGATCAACGCTATGGGGCCATGTTTCATCTCTCCGGCGGGATGACCGGTCGCATGAATATAGGAGACTTCCTTCAGTTTGAGTGCACCCTCCAGAGCTGATGGGTAGTTCACCCCCCTTCCCAAGAAGAGGAAATCGCGCGCTCTCTGATACTTCTTCGCAAGACGGTCCATGCACTCTGCACCCTGGAGGAACTTCCTCATTTTGGATGGAATCGTTTTCAACTCGCCGATCTTCTTCGCCAGTTCTTCCTCATTCATCAGCCATTTGATCTTCGCCATTGAGAACGCGAGCAAATACAGGGCCAGAAGCTGTGCAGTATACGCCTTCGTGGATGCCACCCCGATCTCCGGACCTGCATGGGTGTAGAGCACACCATCGGATTCCCGCGCGATGCTACTCCCCATGACGTTACAGACAGTGACCGCTCGCAGGAATTTCGCCTTCGCCTCACGCAGACTGGCAAGCGTATCGGCGGTCTCTCCCGACTGAGAGATCGCCATCACGTAAGTCTCCCCGTCCACCACGGGATTTCTGTATCTGAACTCCGAGGAGATATCCACTTCGGTGTGCACTCTGCAGTAATGTTCGAAAAGGAGTTTGCCAATCAGACCCGCATGCCATGACGTACCGCACGCCTGAATGATGACCCGTGAGACCCTTGACAGTTCCGATTCGGAAAGGTTGAGTTCACTCAGCACATCTATCTCGTTCTTCACCGTTACTCTCCGTTTGAGATTCTTCTCGATGACATCGGGTTGTTCATGGATTTCCTTCAACATGAAGTGGGGATATCCTTTCTTGTCAGTGAGCTCGACGCTCCAGTCGACAATCCTCGGCTCTCGATGCACTCGCTTCCCCTTGAAGGTGAGAATGCTCACCTTCTCCTTTTCGACCACGCATATCTCTTCTTCCTCCAGGTCTATGATCTGCTTCGTCAAAGAGAGCACAGCCGGGATGTCCGATGCGATGAGGTTTTCCCCCTTGCCGACGCCTACAATGAGTGGAGAATTCCTGCGTGCGCCAACTATCTTCCCCGGTTCCCTCTCCGATATCACTGCGAAGGCGAATGAACCTTCGAGCTCATTTACCGCCCTCAGAACTGCCTTCTCAAGTGAGTCCACATAGTGCTTCTCTATCAAGTGGCACACGACCTCCGTATCCGTATCCGACTGGAATATATGTCCCTCCTTGACCAGCATCTCCTTCAAGCAGTAGAAGTTCTCCACTATCCCGTTATGCACGAGCGCGATCTGCCGTGTGCAGTCTACCTGCGGATGGGCGTTCACCTCGTTCGGCTCTCCGTGCGTTGCCCATCTCGTATGGCCGATCCCTACCTTACCTCCCAGCGGCTCCCTGTTCAGAATCTCCGTGAGATTTCTCAACTTCCCCACTGTCTTCCTCACCGAGAGCTCGCTATCCGATATCGTGGCAATTCCCGCGGAATCGTATCCTCGGTACTCGAGCTTCTCGAGACCAACAAGGATGACCGAATCCACATCCTTGTCCCCGATGTATCCTACTATTCCACACATAACACGTTCATCGCCTTTCCGATGAGCGCGAGAACCTTCTGTTCACTCTCGGCCTCAGCGATTATTCTCACGATCGGTTCTGTGCCACTTCTTCTGATTGAGATCCACGAACCGGGATAGGTGAAAAGAAGCCCATCAGTCTCGTCCATCTCTGCATCAGCAAAGATTTTGCGAAGCTCACCTCTATCGAGCACTCCTTGAAGTTCCACCTTCTTCTTTACCAATCTCAGATGAGGATATCCACCGATAATGTTCTCTATGGGTTCATCCCGCTCGAGCAACAACTGCAGAATGAGTGCCATCGCAGTAAGAGAGTCTCTGGTCAGGTGTACTTTCGGAAGGATCACCCCTCCATTTCCTTCTCCACCCACCACCGCTCCACGCTTCAACATCACCCTCACGACGTGGGCCTCACCGATGGCCGTTCTCACCACATTTCCACCATGCTTCTCAGCGATCCAGTCGATGAGGCGCGAAGTGGAGACATTGGTGACGACTGTGCCCCTCTCCTTACGCAACACAAGATCGGTACAGAGGCCGAGCGTATACTCCTCGCCGAGTGGAAGCTCCGACTTCGACCAAAGCCTTCCTCAGTCTCGTAAGACCCGCTGGAGTCGGCTCCGGCGCTCTCGGGAACGGAGGTGTGGGTTCACAATACAGAGAGGTCACCTCACATCCGAGTCTGCGCAGGAGTTCCGGTGCAGCGCGATAGGCTGCACCATTGCATGCATCGACCACCACCTTGAATCTTCTCTTTCGCAGGCCAGGCACATCGAGGTAGTCCAACGAAAGGATTTTCTGAAGGTGCCTCTCCAACCCTTCTTCATCTTCTGTGAGTCGACCCTGTTCTCTGTAATCCCGCCATCCGCTCGTCTTCGCATTCATCGCATCCGCCTCTTCTCTGCTCAGGAATATGCCTTGAGAGTTGATCAGCTTCAATCCGTTCCATTCGAGGGGGTTGTGAGAGGCTGTGATGACGATACCGCCCTTGCATCCCAGTTCTTTCACCGAAAGCAGAATCGTCGGAGTCGGCAGCACCCCGAGGTCGACAACGTCGCACCCAGTAGCGAGGAGACCCGTGATTGCTGCGTGTTTCAGCGTCTTTCCCGTGGGCCTCGTGTCCGTGCCCACCACGACCTTTCCGCCATCACAGAATCTGCCAAACTTCGCACCGTAGTCCAGTACCTCCACCGGCGTGAGGTCCTGCCCCACTACGCCGCGTATCCCGGATAGGCTTACAATCAGCATCCTCCAACGATATAAAACTCCCACCCCCCCTGTCAATTAAGGGATTGGGCGGAGCTGCGTCTCAGTTCGAGCGGTGGTCAAGTCTAAAGGACCAAGGGGTTTTTGTGACGGAGGCTTCAGCGTCCACCCGGTCTACCAGCGAAGCGATCTCAAGACCCCGAAACTTCGGGACGGAACAAATACTCCTCAGGGGTGTGTCTAGAAACTGTCCTCCAGATGAGAGACGACATGTGCAGGGATGTTTCTGGAGGAGTGCTGAAACGGACAAGTCGATCTGCAACCTGATGTGTGGCAAATACTAACCTTGACTGAGGTACCTCTACTCGCGACGCCCCTGGCGTAAACTTTTTCAGCACGACGAAGAAATATCCCTGCAACCATGGAGTCTCACAAATTCTTCAGACAGGCTCTTAGTCCCCTTCGCACTTACGGCCAAATCGCGTGTACAACTTCCCCCTTAGGGGTGAACCCGATCAGAAAGGTGAGAGCCCACAGCACATCGGATGATTACCTCGCCCGTCTGTAGGTCACCGCGAACCACCCGTTCTTCATTCTCTCAATCTTCTCGATCTCAAAATCGGACTCCGCAACGTCCTTCAGGTAGTACCCGTAGTCCACAAAATGCTCATCGAAACAGCAGGCGAAATGAGCCGCAGTCCCGCTGAACTCGACGACCAGCCTATCCTCACCGTTTCGAACTGTTCTCGCTCTGCATTCCGGAGCCCGGTATCTGTTGAATTCTCTCGTCACTCTCCTCAAGGTTCCCGGATCCATCGTCTCTCCTCTCCCTTCACACCAGATCCCATTCTATGTGCGGATTGAAGAGAAGACAAGTGTTCGTCCTCGTGGCGAGCTTGACCATCCCCCGGCGGTTTATACAATTGTCTCACAGAATACTCTGAAGGGGGGAGTCCCATGAATATCTGTGTTCAATTAATCCTCGTAGGTGCATGTGTGGCGATGAGCCTCGACACAGTCGAGCTCGGTCATGATGCACACACCCAGCCAGACTTCAGCCGGTACTATGAATCCGTCGAGGTGACGGTCAAACCAGACGTACCAGAGTACGTTTTACCCCTCGACTTCAGTACGGTGCAGAACTACGATCAGGTGAATCAGGCTCTGATCAGGGAAGATGAGGATGGTCGCGCATCGCTTCGCGAGAATGGGGTCGCGGTCGTCAGTTGGGGGAAGGAAGACGACATACTGGCTCCGTTCAAGACCCTCAGAAGACACGGAATACCTGCGTTCGTAGCCTCGGATGTGCTCCTTCATCTCTACAGGATACAGTTCCTCGAGTCCCTCAAAGAGATAGAAGAGGGAACACTCATAGACCTGCTCCATTCGCTCAGCGCGGAGTACCTCGAATTGTCATCCGAGCAGTACAGTTCATACACCGGTGATTTGAAGGAGGCGGCACGGCGGAACACCGCATTCTTCTCCGTTGCACTCAGGCTTCTCGACCCTCACGCAGAGGTGCCCGATTTTGTCTCGAATGAGGTGAACGCAGAGATCGAGAAGATCGCTGCGCACAAGGGGCTGGGAATGAGCGACATCTTCAAGTACCAGGAGGACTATTCTCAGTATGTCCCAAGGGGTCATTACACGAGGAGCGAAAGGCTCCAACGATACTTCAGAGCGATGATGTGGTATGGAAGGATGACGTTCGTCCTGAAGCCAAAGCTCGTGCGTCCCCATGACGCAAGAATCCAGACTCTCCAGGCTTCCCTCATCGCTGCATTCTCCGAGACTATCAGAGTGGAGGGCCAGACAGCACGCCGAGTCTGGGATAGAATCTACGGTGTGACGGCCTTTTATGTCGGCCTCGCTGACGACCTCA
>Ga0111225_1016_pt1 | contig 28270 bp, 24 predicted proteins | sample DeeMarSWOR152_54_FD_80389 | JGI IMG/M metagenome (GOLD analysis project Ga0111225, IMG submission 80389) | candidate division TA06 bacterium DG_26
AACACCTCAGTCTCGCGTCTGTCATCCGATGAGCTGAGGCAACTCTGCGGATTGCCTCTGCCGGAAGTCATTGGCAGGAAGCTTCCCCTTCCTCTGCGTACTGCCGATTCAGCCTGGGACTGGCGCGACCGGAATGGCGAGAACTGGATGACGCCAATACGGAATCAGGGGAACTGCGGAAGCTGCTGGGCGTTCGGCGCACTGGGTGTACTAGAACCAATGGTGAAACTCTACTGGGACGACGCGGAATTCCCCATAGATCTCTCCGAGCAATACCTGGTATCCTGCAGCAATGGAAGCTGCAACGGATACACGCTCTCTGGCACGGCAGACTTCCTCCAGAGCGATGGAGCTACCGATGAGGATTGCTTCCCTTATCAGGCAGCAGATCTCCCTTGTGAAGATAGATGTGCAGATTGGTACCGAAGACTGACGAAGATCGAGAGTTGGGGATGGGTAGCTGCTGAGTCGGTGAAAAGTGCCCTGGAGGATGGGCCACTGTACACTGGCATGGTGGTTTACCCCAGTTTCCGCTACTACACGGGCGGCGTCTATGAGAGCCTCCCTGACGAGAGTCCGCTCGGCGGCCATGCGGTTGTCATATGTGGTTGGAACGATGCCGACAGCTGCTGGATCTGTAAGAACAGCTGGGGCAGAGCATGGGGCGAAGATGGTTGGTTCCGCATCAAGTGGGGCGACAGCGATCTCGGCTATGATAACATCGCGATGATTCCAGTCTGGGGGCTTGACTATGTTTCGTACGAATTCGACGACGGTCCGTATGGAGATGGGGATGGTGTGTTCAATCCGGATGAGGAAGTGGTGCTGACCGTCACCCTGCAGAACAAAGGTGATACTGTGTACGCGGTTACCGCTGCGTTGAGCGGAAGCGATTCGGCGGTCACGATCACCGACAGCGCGGGAACTTATGGCGATATTCTTCCTCTGGCATTTGCCACCAATAGCAGTGATCCATTCCAACTGCAGACTGTCGTTGTCGGGCAGACTGCTCTCCGTGTCGAGGTGTCGGGCTCTGACAAGGACCCATTCACAAGAACTCTCGACTTCTCAATCGTGATTTCTCTCGATCAGTCACACTGGCCGGTTGAACTCTCGGAGGGAGCGCTTTCCTCACCGGCGATTGTAGATATGGATGGAGATGATTACCGGGAAATCGTTATCGCCGGGAGCGACGGTCATCTCTACGTGAAAACAATCGATACCTCCGATAAGTCGGGATTCCCGTTCTCTCCAGGGGAAGATGTGATCGCGTCACCTGCAGTAGGTGATCTCGAAGGAGACGGCCATTTTGAGATCGTGCTGTGCACGGTCAGAGGTTTGGTCTACGTGTTGAGTGACTCTGGTGACGTGGTGCTGCAGAAAAGTCTGCCATCTCTGGTGTACGCCACACCCGTGCTCTCCGACCTCGACAATGATGGCACGCTCGAGATCATCGTGGGATGCATGGACGGAAGCCTTCACGTCTTCACTAAAGACGGCTCTTATCATAGTGGCTTCCCGGTCATGTTAGGAGGAGTGGTTGCGGCCGGAGTCGCTGTCGCCGACCTCAAAGGAGATCGGCTCAAGGACATGGTCGTTCCAAACGCCAATGACACCGTGTATGCAGTTTCTTCCAGCGGCACAGTCCTGTGGAAGTTCGGCACTGGCTCTCGAGTGAGGTCCGCTCCCTCTGTGGCGAACATCAATGGCCTCAAAGTGGTTGTTGGCTCCTGGGATGGCAATCTGTACATTCTGAATTCCAATGGGACCGAACATGCGACAGTGACTACCGAGGCAGCGATTAAGACCTCGCCTTCGTTTGCAGATCTCGATGGAGACGGCATTCTTGAAATCGTCTTCTCAGCGGGCACGAAGACATTTGTGTGTGAAGAAGACGGGAATGTACTTCCCAACTGGCCACAAGTGGCTCAGTCTCAAATCCAGTCGTCTGCCTGTTTTGCGGACCTGGATGGAGATGATGGACCTGAGGTAATCTTCGGCTCAGATCATGGAAGTCTGTACGCATATAAACCTGATGGCTCGCTGCTGCATTACTTCCCACTGCCCATTGGTGCAAGCATCACAACCTCGCCCGCGGTTTCGGACCTCGACCGCGATGGAGATGCGGAGATCATATTCGGGAGTGATGCTGGTATACACGTCGTAGACTGTAAGTCGATTGCCGGCAGAGACTACTACTGGGACATGCATCGAGGGAACCCGCAGAGGACCGGTTGCTATGGGGACTTCGTGAGTGTTACGGAACAAGCCTCCGCGGATCCTCACAGGGTCTGTCTTTACCAGAACTATCCCAATCCATTTGAGCGCACGACGGTTGTCCAGTATGAGCTGTCGCGTCCTGCTGCGGTGAACCTATCCATCTATAACCTGATGGGTCAGAAGGTGACCATCTTGGCAAGGGGGCTAAGAGAAGCGGGTCTTCACCGCGAGTACTGGAATGGTCAGGACCCGGACGGGAAGAGAGTCAGTTCGGGTGTGTACTTCTGTCGGCTGGAAACAGAGACTTTCCGTCAGACGAAGAAGATCGTGCTACTCGATAAGAGACTCTGATCTGTTCGGAGAAGCCCAATCCGACTTCGTTTCATCCGAAAAGCAATCCGGTTGCGCCGTGTGGTGATGGCCGCACCCGAGCAGACGAATGTGAGTCGGGAGAGACTATTGCACGGCATGAATGCGAAACAGATCGGGGTCTTAGCCGTTCTGTGTGCGAGCGTCATGTGGGCGACCGAGCCCGTTCTCGCCAAATTGGCCTACAGGAATTCAACCTTCCTTGAGACGTCTGGCGTACGGGCAATCTTCGTCATGTTGATCGCGTTCATGTATGCAGCGAAGACTCATCGACGCGACCTCACACTGCGGCTGCGACAGCTTCCTCCGTTGCTCTATATTGCGGTAGCCGGCACATTGTTCGCTGACCTCGTCTACTTCTTCGCTTTGAGCAAGATTCCTGTGATCAACGCAACACTGATCGGCCACATGCAACCCATCTTCATTATCCTCTTTGGCTTATTCAGCCTGAAAGAGGAAAGGCTGACCAGATACGACGGTATAGGCATTGCCTTCATGATTGCGTCCGGGCTGTTCGTTACGACGAAAACACTCCCGAACCTCACTCAATTGAGGTTCGGGTCCATAGGCGACCTGTTGGCATTGTGCGCGACGGTTGCATGGGCAACGACAGCCATCGCGATGAGGAGGTATCTCCGGACAATGAATGCCGGTGTGATCACATTCTTCCGATATATGTTTGCCTCCGTCGCTTTCGTGGCGTATCTCGTACCGACTTCATCGATGCGCGTCGCAAACGTCTATCAGGTCTTCATTGGAATAGTCGTCGCTGTGGGCACCATTCTCTACTATGAAGGCTTGAAGCGCATTAAGGCAGCCCAGGTTTCAGCAGTCGAACTGGCTACGCCGTTCTTCGCCACACTCCTGGGTTTCTTGGTACTGGGAGAATTGGTTACCCCGATGCAGATTGTGGGAATACTCATGCTGCCAGCTGGAATATACTGTCTTTCGAAGAGGGAGGAATTGAGCTGAGAGATGTCAGGAAGATTCAGGTATAGACTCGCACTCTACATCCACGGATTACACAAGGTATGCGGCGCACGATTCCTCACTCACGCCCCTTTCTTCATTTCCCATCTGATCACATCAAGATGCAACGCGAACTGCCAGACCTGCATGTGGAAAGGAGTAACAGAGGATGAAGAAGACACCGGTAAGATACTCGACTTCTATGAGCAAGCGAAAAGAGTGGGGTTCATATCGACTGTCTTCTGGGGTGGAGAACCTCTGATGCGGGAGGACATGATCGATATTCTCACTCACTGCAAGAGAATTGGATTCGTGTGTGGTTTGATTACCAATGGGTACTTCCTTCCCGAGCGTTGCGAGGAACTGTCAGAACTACTGGACTTTCTCATCGTCTCGATTGATATCCCATCAGAGCAGCTGGACGCGCTCAGGGGTGTCGAGGGCATCTTCACTCATGCCACCATGGGAATCGACTTATTCAGGCAGGCCAATCCAGAGAGCAAGGTCATTATCAATGCGGTAGTGAGCAAATTGAATTATCGACATCTTGATGATCTCATCGACTATGCCCAGGAGAGGAGTCTTTCACTGAACCTCGATGCCATGGTGAGTGGCCCGCCCGACATCGATGCGCTCAGGTTGTCCTCCTCGTTAGAGAGACGTGTCTTCTCGAAGTTCATAGTGAAAAAGAGGAAAGGCGCGCCCATCGTGAATTCCTTCAGCTATCTGCAGATGTTTGCTGAGGGAAACCAGGACTACCGCTGTCACCGAAACGAAATCGCGATCAGAGTCCTTCCAAATGGAGATCTCACCAATTGCCTCTTCCCATCATGCCCGATAGGGAATGTCTACGAGGAGGACTTGGTGAGCCTGCTCAACAAGCCGAGTTACCGATTCCTTCAGAAGATTGGTACGAGATGTAGACGATGTGTGGATGCGGGTACGGTCGAGTCTTCCCTTTTCTGGGGCTTCAAACCCGAGGTAGTCTTCAACACTCTTCGCCTATTCCTCACCTGATTTGGGGTCAGGTCTTGACTTAAAGACATAAGGCTCCTTAAGTACTTAAGTCAAGACCTGACGCCATTTTCTCGCTTGACAGGTGAATTGAGCGGTCATATAAGGAGGTGCATGAAAGTGAGAGAAAGGAGTTCAGGATGAGTACAGCAGCTATCACACTTGGTCAGCAATTCAAGCCGTCTCTGCAGCTCAGGAGCCTCTACTATGCCTACCTTGGGATCATCTCCTGTGTTGTGGTGCTTCCCTGGTATATACCGTTACTGGTAATGGGGCCATTGTGGGCAATTCTTGCCGCCACGGTCGCGACGGTCATCGCTCTCGTGATTCTCCTCTACTGGATTCCTCGCTACTACCACACGATCTTCTACACACTCACCGAGACCGAGATCGTATGGAGAAGGGGTGTGTGGTTTAGGAACACAGGGATAGTGCCATACAACAGAATCACCAACGTGGACATCGGTCAGGGTCCCATCTCGAGAAAGCTGGGAATTGCAGCACTCAAAGTCCAGACAGCCGGTTACTCTGGCCAGCAAAGCGCGGAGATCAGGCTCGAAGGGATTGAGAATTCTGAGGAATTGCGGGAGGTGATAATGAGTTCGGTCAGAGGGAGAAGGCCGGAAGCGGTGGAGACGTATGGAGCAGAGGAGAAGAATGTTGCAAAGATTCTCGCCGAACTCACGAGGATTCGAGAACTGATTGAGAGGTTCCAAAAGAAGATGGAGTGAGACCTTGCTGATCAAAGGCAAAGTGTGGAAGTTCGGCGATGATGTGAATACCGATGTGATTTTCCCGGGCAAGTATTTGCCTCTCACGGATCCGGACGAGATGGCAAGACACTGTTTCGAGGGTGTCTACCCAGAATTCAACTCCAGGGTGAACCGTGGCGACATGATCGTGGCCGGCAAGTATTTCGGATGCGGCTCTTCACGAGAACAAGCAGCGACGTGCCTCAAGCATGCAGGTGTAGCGTGCATAGTTGCTGAGTCCTTTGCCAGGATCTACTACAGAAATGCGATAAATCTGGGCCTGCCCATCGTCATCTGCCCTGGAATACAAGAGCGAGTAGAGGAAGGGCAGATACTGGAAGTGAGCCTGGAGAAGGGACAGGTACGGAACATCACAACTGGTGAAGTCATCGACTTCCAGCCGCTTCCTTCGCATATTCTCACAATACTGAGAGATGGCGGTCTGATTCCCCATCTCAGAAAGAAGCTGGCGTCTCGATAGTCTTTGGGGTCAGGTCTTGACTTGAGTACTTAACGGTCTTATGTCTTTAAGTCAAGACCTGACCCCAATCGCTAGAGGTCGAATATTTTCCCTGGATTGAGTATGTTCTCCGGATCGAAGGCGAGTTTTATCTTCTTCATCAACTCGATTTGGGATTGACTCGCACCGAGGTGGAGCCATGATTTCTTCACATACCCTATACCATGCTCCGCAGTGATGGAACCTCCAAGCTGGAGAGTGACCCTGTAGAGATCACCGATGAGTTTCTCTCTTGCGTGATGATCCTCGAATTCCCGGAAAGAACCGCCTGCCACGATATCTACATGGATGTTCCCATCGCCCATGTGCCCAAAGCAGTAGATCTCCACCTCATACTTCTCTTCTATGATCTTGAGTTCCTCAAGGAGAGCGGGAATCAGAGAGGGCGGGACAACAAGATCATCCCGAATGATGAGATTTCCCGTCTCTTTCAGGGCGTCACCTATGTTCTTTCGGGGTTCCCAGACTTTCTCCTGTGCCGATTTGTCTTCTGCCACCAATACATCCAGAGCTCCTTTCTCCAGGGCTATCTCTCCGACCATTTCGTACAGACGCGCAAGCTCGTCACTGCGATTCCCGTCCAGTTCCACCAGGATCTGTGCATCCGCATCACTGAAGGGAATGTCACGCTTGAGGAATCTCTCAGTGGCCTTCAGTCCCTTTCCCTCCATGAGCTCCACAGTTGAAGGCACAATTCCTCTGACCATTGCACTCGTATCGTTGAACGGGATGACGAGATCGACCTTCTGCGACGGAAGTGGCAGCAGTCTCAGGGTTGCCTCGGTGACAATCGCGAGGGTTCCCTCTGAGCCGATCACGATGTCCAGGAGACTGTAGCCGGTGACATCTTTCAGTAGCTTACCTCCGAGCTTCCCGATCTCTCCGTCCGGGAACACCACCTCCAGGCCCTGCACGTAGTCGCGCGTCACGCCGTATTTCACCGCTCTCGGTCCTCCCGCACATTCAGCGATGTTGCCGCCGAGCGTGCATGAGTCCAGACTGACAGGGTCAGGCGGATAGAAAAGACCGCAGCTCTCCACTGCCTCACCGAGATCTCCGGTGACTACACCAGGCTCAGTCACCACCATCAAGTTTGCCTCGTCGATTTCCTTCGTTCTGTTCATTCGTTCGAATGAAATGACGATGCCTCCGAAGACAGGTACCGCGCCACCGGAAAGACCGGTACCGCCACCTCTGGGTGTGATGGGGATTCTTCTCCGCTTCGCGAGTTTGACGATCTCTTTGACTTCGTCCCTGTTCTGTGGTCTTACTGCCGCCTCAGGGGGAAAATTCAACTCCGGAGTTTCATCGTGAGCGTAAGGCTGTAACTCGTCCTCCCCGACGAGTACTCCATCCTTCCCGACAATCGCCCTCAGTTCTTTCAGAGTCTGTTCGTCTACTCTCTTGTACATCTATCCACACGCCTGCACCTAAGTGAGGTCGAACGGGGAGATGTAGTCACCGTACCTCTCTCTCGCTTCTTCCAGTCTTTTGCGCTGCTCCTCCAATACTTTGAAAAGCACCTGGGGAGTGTCAGGAACACGAGACCGGTATATATTCACTATTCTATCGATCTTGGCCAGATTCTCAGGGACTCTGAGAGTGAACTGCTGGACGTAATCCTCTTTCGTGTAGTCCTTATCGAGCACCTCTTTGAATAACCGTACCAGATCTTCATACCTCGGTATCCTTCCGGTGGGGGTATCGATGACTTCCACATCATTGTGCACCCGGAGCTCCATCCACTTGTACCAGACCTTCTTATCGGTCTTCTCGTTCAGGAAATTGCCATTGCCACCCTTTAAGAAGTAATTCACGGAGAATATACGGGGTGGGTCTTTCAAATCCTTGCCGAAATCGAGGTTGCTCTCAACGTATTTGCCTATAGGAACGGAGAGGAAGTCCAGATTGGACATAGGGTTGAACACTCTCACACCCTCTTTACCGAGGGTAGCAGCGGTCGTCTCGGATTCCAAGGAAGCCCCCTTGGTGATAATCCCATGCTTCCAATCGAACGCCTCCTCGACGGGCACCCACGTATCCGAATCTCTTCCACCATAGACTATCCCGCCCACCGTTGCACCTTCTGGATCGTCCAGCTTGACGTCAAGATTGTCGAAAGATCTCAATTCGATCGTGAATCGGGCGTTGGGGTGCGAACAGGTTATCTCCTTGCCCTGAGCATCCTTCTTACCGATGAACCACTCACCTGAATGGTTATGGCCCTTGGGTGGGACCTCACCGTCCCGTCCAATCCAGTGTACCCTCTTGTCCTCAGTGACCAGCACGTTCGAGAAGATGATCTCTACCGGGCTGTGAAGCGCCTTCCACTGGCTCGGATCATCCCTGGAATTCACTCCCTGAATAATGCCAAACATTCCCTTTTCCACATTGATTGCCCTTACCTCGTCCTTCTTTTTACGTAGATAGGCTATGTCGTCTCCCACAATCGTCTCGCCCTCGAGCATCGCGGTAGAAGTCTTGCCACAGAGAGAAGGGAAAGCGCCCGTGAAGTAGGTCTTCCTTCCTTTGGGCCCATGGATCGCCATGATCAGCATGTGTTCGGTCAGCCACCCCTCTTTGGAACCCCGATTTATCGCCAGCCTCATCGCCAATTTCTTGAGCCCGATAGTGTTCCCTCCGTACTGAGTATTGGTGGTGTATACGATGTCGTCCTCAGGATCGATGTATATCCGCCTTCTGTCGAGGTTCTTGCTGGTGTTCCGTTCATCCAGTTGACCTTGAGAATGGACAAATTTGAAGAAGACAGCGTCAGATCCCCGCCTCACAAACTCCTCATAACCGGGCCGGTAGAGAATCACCTCACTGTGTGCCACATAACTGGAATCCGTAAGCTGAACCGCAGGAATCGAGAAGGCAGAGCCGCGAGGTCCCAAGGAGTAGAAGCAGATGAAGAGCTCCTTGCCCACCATGATATCCTTCAAGATGTCGTGAATCTCCGCCAGAGCCTCATCTCGAGGCTTGCTCTTGATCGCATCGCCGAGATCCACGCCCTTAGGTATAAGAATTCCCGTGTGTTCCTTATCCCGGCCCTGGTCATAGTAGTTGTCGAAGTGAATCGTGTGGCCACGCGTAGCCAGAGAACTCTCTTCCCCATTTCTTATGGCCATCTCCCTGATATGCTGGGCATCCTCACTCGAACTCGTGCTCACGAACACCTTATCCGGATTGCACAGCTCCACGTACTTACTAATAAATTGGTGTAGCTGAGGATTGTCTATCTTGACCAGTTTATCGTAATCCTCGGGACTTACTCTCTCTTTCAGTGTTCCTAACGCTTCTTTGTGCGGAGGACGATTCACTGTTACCTCCTTTCAAAAAACACCAAAATACCTCGACAAAACCAGATGTGAAGGGTTTCCGGCTTCTCATGTTTCAGCAAGGTCTCCCCGCACATCTATCTTCACTCACTTGAGCGCTTTCCACAAGAGATCACTCATGTTCCTTACCGTCATTTTCCCATTTCCAGATTCACCCAGCTCTGCAGCAGCCTTCTTCAGTACCTGCTCACACGTCGCACATGCAGTGACCAGCGTGTCTGCTCCAGTACGGAGTGCCTGTTCTATTCTCCGTTTTGCGATGACATCGGAAAGCTCTGCGTCCGACATGAGAAGTCCACCCCCTCCGCCGCAGCACATCGACTGGTCCTTTGTCCGTGCCATCTCCACCAACTCGACACCCAGCTTCTTCAGGATTTGCCTTGGCTCGTCTATCACCTTCGCGGCACGAGAAAGATCACAGGGGTCGTGATACGTCACCTTCCCGCCGAGTTTGAGCTGAGGCAGCTTCTCTACGACCACCTGAAGCACGTGCTTCGCATCTTTCCCATATGCCTCTCTCAGGTAATACGTGCACGTCGGGCAAAGGGTGACAACTTCTTTTTGAGGAATCATTTCTTCGAATTTCTTCTTGTGTTCCTCGAAGTCCTTCTTGAAACCCAAAACAGCCATGGGATACCCACAGCAGATTTCGGGTTGAACCAGAGGCTCCACTCCCAGTTTCTCAAGGATTCTCATCCAGAGTTTTGTCTGATTCGGCCTGGAAAGATACTGACAGCCGATGAAAAGTGGAATCGTCCCCTTTCGCACTGGTGCCACTACCTCTTCGTCGCCGAATATGTTTCCGGTTTTCTTGATGTTGGCCATGACGGACTGATGCAGCGCGTACGACAATCCTCGGTCTACAAGATCAGCGCGGGCTGACTTCACAATATCGTGCACTTTCACTTTCGACGGACATCTGCGGTAGCAATCTTTGCACATCGTGCACGTGTAGAGTGCACGCGCAACGGACTCATCCAGGTCGATTTCCCCCTGAAGTAACCCGTAGGAGAGAAGAAGCCTCCCGCGGGCTGACTGAGAATCCCACAGCAACGGTTCGTAGGTGGGACACACTACCTTGCAGTAACCGCAGTAGGTACACACGTCCATCTCATGGTCCCACTCTTTCAGGTTGATGTCTCTGGGACGACCGTCGACTTTGTAGCGAAGGTGTGTGATGAAACCGTTTTCCCAGTCCATCATCTTCTGCGGATTCATGATGTTGTTCGGATCGAGCGCTCTCTTAATCGACTTCATGGCATCGATGTTCACGCTCCCTCGCTCTTTGTGCATAAGAGGTGCCTTCGTGATGGCAGAACCGTGCTCGCCGGTAGTACTGCCCCCCAGAGCGAAGACCACATCATACACCTCCTCGACAGCTTTCTCCACCGCTACCCAATGGTCCTTTCTCTTGGGGTCCATGATCACCTTCGTGTGAAGGTTGCCGTCTCCGACGTGTCCATACGTCGGTATCAGAATTCCATACTTTTCCGCGATCTGGTGGAAGGCTTTCGTAGCCGCAGGAATCTTCGACATCGGCACTGCCATATCGTCTGCGAGCATTACACAGACTGACCCCTCTTTGAATGTGGACAGGGATGGAATCATGGCTTTTCTTGCTTTCCAGAGCTTCTCCTCTTCCTTTGGGTTTTCCGTAAACTTCACGTCTGAAGCTCCGACTTTCTCACAGATCTCGGTCACCTTTCTGATCTCGTCCGCGACTGCCTGTGGGTGTCCATCGACCCCGATGAGCAGCATGGCTTCGACCTCTGGTAACCCCATATTCTGTGCCTTATTCACGGCCTTAATGCATATGTCATCCATGAGTTCCATTTGACCAGGAGTCAGCACTTTTATTATCTCGCTGACGCACCGCGACGCATCTTCGAGGGTGTTGAATGCAGCGACCGCGGAAGCGGTCTTCTCCGGTATCAATACCATACGAAGGGTGATTTCCGTGATTAGCCCAAGAGTTCCTTCACTTCCTACGAAGAGCCTCGCGAGCTGCAATCCCGAGGCATCCTTCAGAGTCTTGGTGCCGATCCATGCGATCTCTCCATTGGGATACACCACTTCCAAACCCAACACATAGTCTCGCGTGGCGCCGTACTTGATTGCTCTCTGACCAGATGCGTTTGCGATGACCATCCCGCCCACCGTACATGAATGACTGCTTCCCGGATCGGGAGGGAAGAAGAACCCGTATGGCTTCAGTTCCTTATTCAGGTCATCGCAGATCACTCCTGGCTGGACGACACAGTAGCGGTCCTCGGGTCTGATTTCCAGAACGGCATTCATCTTCAAAAAACTGACGACTATTCCTCCTTTTATCGGAACGGAATGGCCGCACAGCGCGGTGCCAGCTCCCCTTCCCACAATAGGCACCTTGTATTCGTTCGCGAGTTTCACCAACTCCGATACTTCCTGCACACTCTCAACCCTCACCACGCAATCAGGCATATTTCGGTGTATGCTCGCATCCGTGGCGTACGAATACAGCTCTGCTGTATCCATCCTGAAGTCATCTTCACCGACAACCTTCTTCAACTTCTCCACAAGTTTCGGCTTCATTGACATTCGTCCCTCCTTGCCAAGCCCGTTCATGAAACCATGGGTATCGTGATGCTCCCCTCCATTAAGAAGAGCACCTGAGCATCCTTGCCCTTGACCTTCACTGCCTCGTGCACAGCATCCTGCACATTGTGGAAAGGCTTTATGAAGATGCTTTCCAGATCTCTATCCTCAAGGTCCGTCATTCCCCACACATCAGCCCATGTAGACACTTCTGCCATTTTGGCAGCTTTGTGATATCCCAGTTTGTAGCCTTTGTCGATTCTCTCCAGTGCATCCGCCGGGTTGCGGGAAGAAGAGAGCAACTCAAAGAACGACCTCTCCCCTATTCCAGTTCTGCATTTCGACACGAGAATGAGTATGCCCCCGGGTTTCAGTGCCAGCTTCCCATTGTCAAGAGCCTTCTGTGACTGGTAGAGGTCCACGTCCATAGGATAAGGTGCCACAGAGACGACGATATCCGCCTTTGCGGGTACCTTCACGCAAAAGACCTCCTGAGCCATTTCTATCGCTGCAAAGAAGGAATCATGGATATGCCCAGCTGTGGCCCCGTATATTCTGCGCTCCCTATCGAGGACGGTCTGAATCGAAAAGATCTCCTTATCCTCAATCGTCTTCAGCGCATCCATCATGTCTTCATGCACTGGATTACCTTCAAGCACAAGGGCAGTCGCCTGGGGTTTCAGAGCGAACTTGTGATTCTGCTCCACTGTCTTCCAGGCGGCGATGCCAGGGAGAAAGGACTTCCTGCCCCCTGTGTATCCCCCGAAGTAGTGAGGCTCAACGGATCCTATTGGTACCAATTTCGCTGCTTTCACCCCCATTCGATTGACCCACATCTCAGTACCATTCTTCGATGTTCCAATGTGGACCATATCATCCTGCTTTTTCGAGTCATGCACATGAATACGGTCTCTCAATTCATCGAGATGTCTGCCGAAGATGAAGCGGAGTTCATCTTCTGTTGGTGCTCTGTGAATTCCAGTGGCGACGATGAACCGGATGTCCCTTTCGGCAATCTTGTCATATATGATATCCAGCACCTTGGCCGTCGGGGTCGGCCTCGTGCCGTCGTTTACTATGAAGAGTATGTCTTTGGCATCTTGAAGGAACTCATCAAACGGCCTCGACCGTATCGGCTTCTCTATCGCCCTTACCAGTGTCTCTCTTTCGTCTGTCACGTGCACTTCGTTCGGATAGATGACGCCAGCTACGTTACGATCGGGAATGTCAACAAGGACTTTCTCCTGTCCATATGGTATTTCTAATTGCATTCTAACCTCCTATCACGGCAGACTACTGTATCAGAAACTTGCCTCTCTTGTGTATCAGGTTGCCATTCCCATATACTTCCCCGTGTTGCCGCAAATCGCACACCATGTCCCAATGAAGTGCGGAAACGTTCTGACCTCCGCTCTCAGGCAACGAAGCCCCAAGAGCGATGTGGATCGTACCACCTATCTTCTCGTCGAACAGAGTATTCCTCGTAAACCTCTGCACGTTGTAGTTCGTTCCGAAGGAGAATTCTCCTATTCTCCTCGCACCCTCGTCCATGTCGAGCATAGAGCGCAGATAATCCTCTCCCTTCGCGGCCCTGGCCTCCACGACCTTTCCTGACTTGAAGCGCAGTCTCACCTCTCGAGCCTCTCTCTTACGGTGGACCGCCGGAAAGGTAAAGAGAATTGTACCCTCTGCAGAGTCCTCGATCGGAGATGTGAAGATCTCACCGTCGGGGAAATTCTCCTTCCCGTCGCAGTTGATCCACTTTCTCCCTTCTACAGACATCTTCAGGTCCGTATCCCTGGCGACCACCCGTATTTCCTTGTACTTCCTCAGACTTTCGATGAGCTTTTCCTGTCTGGCTGACAATTTCTTCCACTCCAGAATTGGATTTCGCTTGTGCAGCAAACACGATTTGAAGACGAATTCACTGTACTCGCCAAGAGACATCTCAGCTTCCTGCGCATCGGCCTGAGTGGGGTACTGTGTACCACACCACCTCAGTTCACCACTCGCAATTCGCTCAAGACGTCTGGTGAATAATTCTCTCCTCGCGCCGTCAGACAGCGAAATTCGTTTAGGAGAGATGTTCTCGAGAGCTCTTGTGTTTTCAGTTCCCCAGATGTAGAGCATTGAGTCAGGTCTCTCTGCCTCCAATCTCTCAAACTCAGAGACGAATGTCAATTGTGCGGACGAGGCCTCTTTGAAGTAAATTTCGTCGAGTCCATTCGGTTTGATCCTGACATGAGGGTGGGCGCCCAACCCGAGTGCCTGGCGATACGCTTCTACCACCAGAGGGGTGCTGACTGATTCACCGTAGATAATGAACAGGTCACCCTTCTTCAGCTGAAGGGAGTACTGCAGCAACACTCGAGCGAATTTTGAGAGTGCCTGCTCAACCATGGAATTTAGCCCTTCTCTACCTTTTCTTTCTCACTCTTGAGCCATGGCCCAACCGCCGCCCCGTGTACGAGCTTCTTCAACTCTTCCTCGAGATTTGAGGGCTTGATGAGCACTATCCAACCCTCACCGTACGGATCCTTGTTGACGAGCGTCGCGTCATCCTCCAGCTTGTGGTTGACCTCGACGATCTCACCGGACACCGGAGAGCAGAATTTCCCTACCCACTTGGCAGATTGAAGCTTCCCGGAGACTTCCCCTTGACCGATTTCATCGCCCTCGAAGGGAAGATCCACATACGTCGTGTCTCCGGCAAGCTTCTGATAGAAATCGTTCATTCCGACTCTCACATTGCCATCGTCCTGTACTTTTGCCCACGCGTGTTCGCTATGGTAGTACAGCTCATCTGGCATGTTGTATCCTTCGATCAAAGCCATGATACCTCCTCTCTATTTCGGGGATACATGCAGGCTGTCCACTATTTCTCTCACTACCTTCGTCGCTGCCTCCTGTACCCTTGGGCTACACCCTTGAGATGATGCATCTTCCACTTCAATACCGTAAATCTCCACAGACCCAGGGAGTTGATAACCATACTTCTCCGCCAATGCGATTGCAGTCGCGAGCTTCAGAACCCGAGGTGCTGAGAGATGCACGGTGGCCCTGCAGTCATTCGCGGTCAGCCTGTACACACTTCCCGGTTCACCGTTTCTCGTCCTCACCGCATCAACGATAATCACCCTCTGGTAGCCGGCCATCTCGTCGATGACCGAAAATCCTGCGACGCTGCTTTCCTTCACCTCGACATCAGGACTCGAGCACCGCCTCGCAATCTCGTGAAGAACCATTCTGCCGACGCCATCGTCCCCGGACACCTGATCAGCCATGCCGAGGATAAGTACCTTCCGTGCCACCGACCTATGCATTCATTTCCTTCAGAATCTCGACGAGTTTTTTCGATTCACTGATTCCTATCCACTCCACCTTCACCCGGCCAGGATCGAGTCCCATGTCTCTCAGCAATGTTTTTGTGAGGGACACCCTTCTTCTGGCCTTGAAGTTGCCGACTGAATAGTGGCAGCCATCGGGATAACACCCTCCAACCAGTACCCCTTTTGCTCCCAGAGTGAATGCCCTGAGTATGAGCTGGGGGTCAACTCTCCCGCTACACGGAATGCGGACGATCCTCACGTTCTCCGGATATGAGAGCCTTTCGTAGCCCGCGCGATCTGCCGCATTGTATGCTGACCACTTGCAGAGAAATGCCACAATGCTGTCTTTTCGAACCATCCCGTCCAGCTGTGCAGATAATTCTCGGTCCGTTGTACCTTCCAGTTGATTTGCACCGACACCACAGGCTGCTGCACAGATTCCGCACCCCATACACATCGCCTCATTCACCTTCACCTCTTCTTCCACTGTATAGAGTGCCTGATAGGGGCATGTGCGCACGCACAGGCTGCACGTCACTCCGCCGCAGATGTCTGCATTGATCGTGGCGATCGGGAAGCGAGAGACGACCGCATCCTGGGCGAGAAAAGATGTCGCAAACGAAGCGACTTCTCGCGCATTGATCAGGCTGTCTGTCGCATTCTGGGGGTACGCAGCTGCGCCCGCCATGTATATTCCGCGCGGATTTGAGTCGATAGAAAGACTGGAGTGAATGTATTCTTCAGGAAAGGTGCCGTTTGGTCGAAAGCCCAGCGTTCGCAGCGAGTCATCATCTGGCACAAAACCGGTCGAGAGCACTACGTAGTCGGTCTCGATCTCTAGCAGCTCACCGATCGATGAGTCCTCGGTTTTAACGACCAGCTTCCCGTCTCTCTCAAACACCTCGGCAGGCTTCCCGTGAATGAAGTTGACCCCATAGGTATCCCTTAGGTTCCGATAGAATTCCTCCACGGTCGATCGGAGGTCGATATATGCCACATATACCTGTGCATCGGGGAACTTGTCTTTCGCAAGCTTGGCTTCTTTTAGACCTATGAGACAGCATATCTTGGAGCAGTAGGGAAGGTACTTCTCGTCTCGAGAACCAGCACAGTGGATTATCACCACGTTCTGAAATCGCAGCTCGCCGGATGCGACCTTTCTCTCAAACTCAAGCGCAGTGAGCACTCTGTCGTACTTACCGTACCCATACTCCCTTATTCTACTTGCATCAAATCTGTAGAGCCCGGTAGCCGCTACAATCGCGCCGACCTTCGCCTGAACCTCCTCATAGCCTGGATTCAAGTCAATCTCTCCTGGGCAGACATCCTGGCACTTCCCGCACTTCGTGCATGTCTGAAAATCAATGGCATAGCTGTCAGGATGGGTCGGAACGTAGTAAATAGCCTTTCTCCTCAATCCATCGTCATCGACTACTACTGGGCACACTTCCTCGCATCTGCCACATAGAATGCAGTTCTTGACGCTCGGCCTTGCTACCCTCAGTCTCGCAGAGTAGTTGCCGGGCACCCCTTCCACCCCCTCCACGACACCATTCATGAGAAGATGTATGCGCGGATTTCGCACCACCTCGTTTATGAGCGGATATAGTGTGTGTGAATTGGGCGTGCCTTTCGGATAGAGCCTATCAAGTGCAGATACCGTTCCACCTAGAAAGGGAGCGGCTTCCACTAAGTACACGTCAATACCTGAGTCCCCGATCAGTCGGGCAACTTCCATCCCGGAGACTCCGCCCCCGATGACGAGCGCAGACTTGTGCAGGATCGGAAATTCTTTCTTCGAGGTAGGTTTCGACACCCGCATCTTCTGTACGGCCCCGCGGATAAGGTCTCTCATCTTTTCCCATCCATGACCAACGAAATGGGCCTGCTCTCTGATATTCACGACTTCAGGGTCGTAATCTCTGTAAAACTTCTCGACAATCCGCGGGGAGCAACCGGCGAAGATAACTCTGGAATTCTCCTTCAATCGCTGGACGACTCTGGCCGTTCCCTCATCAGAACAGAGAGCCGACTCGACGTGTACTTCAACGTCTCTTCCGAAATCGAGGTCTGCGGGTACTTCGATCTCACCGTTACAGTTGCAGATGAACAGCTGCATGCTCACTCCAGTTTTGCGAACACGCTATCCAGTTTCACCTTGTTCATTCGAACCCCAAGCTCGCTCGGCTCGATTCCCAGGGCAATGCCCAGGAGCTGAGGATAGTAGAGCACGGGCAGTTCGTAGGTACTCTCGAACCTGGATTCAATCTTCCTCTGATTGTCTTCGTACATGATCGAACAGAAAGGACATATGGAAATCAGAGCGTCCGCCCCGCTCTCTTTCACGCTGTCCAGCTTCTTCTTCGCAATCTGAAGAGCATCGTCTTCGTCGATGCCCAGTATGGCGCCACCACAACAGATCTTCTTGTTCTCGTAGTCGACAACGGAGGCCCCGGTAACCTGTATCAGTTCGTCAAGAGATCTGGGGTCTTCCGGTTCATCAAATCCAAATATCTCCCTTGGTTTCAGATAATGACAGCCGTAGTGCGCAGCCAGCCTGAGAGGCACGAGGCTCCTCTTCACCTGTTCCCTGATCCGATCGATCCCGACATCCTCCCACAGTACCCTGACGAAGTGTTTCACATGGATTTCGTCTCTGTACTCTCTTCCTGTGCGTCCGAGCTCTCTCTTGAGGTCTGTATCCTCTGCCAGCCTCATATTCGCCTCAGTAAGAGTAGAACTGCATGAACTACAAAGAGTGCAGACATTAAGACCAAGATTGGATGCGATCGCGAGATTTCTCGCTGCGATAAGGGAAGTGGTTGGTGCATGTGTCGATTTCACTGGAAATCCACAGCAGCTGAAATCATCTACATCGACCAGTTCGATTCCGAATAGACGAGCAACCTTTCTCGCCGAAAGCTCGTAGTTCTGAGCTCGGATCGGCACAGTACAGCCAAGAAAGAATGCGTACCTCAACTGCCCCTTCTGCACGAATTACTCCAGGAATCTCATTGCACCGGTCCGTCTGAAGATCTCCCTTACCTCATCCACTACTTTCTTCACCGGAGGAAGACCCAGACGCTGCCGTCTCTTATTATCGAAATCTTCGATCTCATAAAGCCGTCCCATGTCTCGTACGAGTTGAGCCTGCTTCTTGAAAGAAGGATGGATATATCCCTCCCTCACTGCGAGATTTTTCAACAGGGCCATAATCTCAGGAATCTTCACTCCCTGCGGACATCGCTCATGGCAAGAGTAACATGTGGAACAGAGCCAGACGAAATCGCTCCGCAGAACTCTCTCTTTCAATCCGAGCACGGCCATCCTGATGATCCGCCTGGGGTTGAAACGCTCGTCAATTCCCCGCACAGGACAGCTTGCCGTGCAGTCTCCACACGCATAGCAGCGCAACAGATTCTCGCCTCCGGGGAGACTCAACACCTGGTTTCTGAAATTGGGATCCAGTTCTTTCGCCTGCACCATATTACCGGGCCACCTTCTCCATATTTTCAATGATCGCTTGTCCGAATTCAGACGTTTTGATCGGGTTCACGCCTCCCATAAGTCTCGCAAGGTCATAGGTCACCCTCTTCTGGACGAATGCGGACTCCATCCCCTTCACGATGAGATCGGCTGCCTCATCCCAATTCAAGTATTGAAGCATCATGACACCTGAGAGCAAGAGAGAACTCGGGTTTACCTTGTCCTGACCGGCGTATTTCGGTGCAGACCCGTGGGTCGCTTCGAACAGCGCCACGACATCTCCTATGTTTGCTCCGGGGGCCATGCCCAACCCTCCGACCTGAGCTGCCGCAGCATCGGATAGGTAGTCTCCATTCAGGTTCGGAAGGGCAATCACGTCGTACTCATCGGTTCTGGTGAGAATCTGCTGAAACATCTGGTCTGCGATTCTGTCCTTGACCACAATTCTCCCCGCCGGGTCACCTGGCTTTGCTCCTTTGCGCAATTCTGCAAATGCCCCTGGCCTCGTCACCGGTGTGACTCCATCGGGCCCCTTTGTCTGATCCCACAGTTCATCTTCGGTAATCACGTAGTCCCTGAATTCCTGCTGAGCAACTTCGTATCCCCAGTCCTTGAACGCACCCTCGGTGAATTTCATGATGTTCCCTTTGTGCACAAACGTCACACTCTTGCGATTCCTGTCAACCGCATAGTGAACGGCTTTCCGGACAAGTCTCTTCGTACCCGTAATCGAGATAGGCTTGAGCCCGATCCCGGAGTCCTCTCTTAGGTTCACACCAAACTTCTCGCTGAGGAGCTTGATCAGGTTCTTCGCCTCTTTCGTTCCTTCTTTCCACTCGATGCCCGCATAGACGTCTTCCGTGTTTTCTCGAAAGATCACCACATCCATCGTCTCCGGGTGCGCAACGGGAGAAGGTACACCCTTGAAATAGCGTACCGGGCGGACACACGCATAGAGATTGAGTTTCTGCCGCATGCTTACATTGAGACTTCTGTACCCACCAGCAACTGGCGTGGTCAGAGGGCCCTTTATTGCCACGGTGAAGTGCTCAATCGCCCGATATGTGTCTTCTGGCAGAACTTCTCCATATTTCTGTAACCCTTTCTCGCCGGCAAAGATCTCCATCCAGACGATTTTCTTCTTCCCTTCGTACGCGAGCTCCACCGAGCGGTCCCATACCATCTTCGATGCGCGCATAATATCCGGACCGATTCCATCACCCTCGATGAACGGAATGATCGGTTTCGGGGGAACATTCAGCTTGCCATCTGTGACAGTAATCGTCTCGCCCTCGTGAGGAACTTCAGCTTTATCGAATTTGAGCATCGGTCCTCCTTCTATCCGAAATTCTCCGAAATTCTTGGCATGATATTTGTGAGCAATACGATCGCTGACCCGACCAATCTGTACTCAATCAACCTTGAAGTCCCCATACTTCTTTATATGAGGAACCAAGCCGCCGTCGTTCAGGATGTTGATCATGGCTTGAGGAAGAGGCCGAGCAGCCAGTTCGATTCCCTTCGATCTATTGACAATTCTGCCCAGAGACAGATCGACCTCCAGTTCGTCGCCCTCGTCGATCTTATCCGTATCGCACTCAAGGAGAGGGAGGCCAACATTGATTCCGTTCCGGTAGAAAATCCTGGCAAATGACTTCGCCAGTACGACACTCACGCCGGCAAGCTTCATGATCGTGGGAGCGTGCTCTCTTGATGAACCACATCCGAAGTTCTTACCAGCCACCACGACATCACCCTCTGCCATCTTCTTGGCGAACTCCGCGTCCGCGTCTTCGAGAACGTGCTTCGCCAGTTCGGGGAGATTCGATCTCAGATGGAAGTATCTACCGGGGCAGATGAGATCAGTACTGATATCATCGCCGAACTTCCATGCCTTTCCCTTGAGTATCATATCTATCGGAAGACCTCTCTTGGGTCTGCTATCTCGCCCTTCAGTGCTGAATACGCGGCAGTAGCTGGGGAACTCAGATATACAAATGCCTCAGGATTCCCCATTCTTCCCTTGAAGTTCCGGTTCGCAGTCGACACACAGATCTCACCGTCTCCGAGCACTCCTTCGTGGACACCAACGCATGGACCGCAACCAGGAGCCATCAACGCCGCACCTGCCTCCATGAATACCTCGAGAAGTCCTTCCTTCATCGCCTCACGATATATGTCTCGAGACGCCGGACAGATGACGAGTCTCGTGGCTCGGTGGCGCTCCTTTCCCTTGAGAATGTGGGCAGCAACTCTCAGATCCTCCAATCTGCCGTTGGTGCACGTTCCTATGAATACTTGATCAACTTTGACACCCTTGCCTTCGCTGACGGGTTTCACATTGTCAACAGTATGCGGAAATGCCAGCAGCGGTTCAAGTTTCGATGCGTCGATCTTCACCACCCTCTCGAAATTCGCGCTCTGGTCTGATGTGATAGGCTTGAACTTCTTCCCTCGTCCTGTCTCCTTCAGAAAGGCCCGCGTCTTGTCATCTGCCTCACAGATGCCTGTCTTTGCTCCTGCCTCGACCGCCATATTGCACAGTACAAGCCGCGAGTCGACCGAGAACTCCTGTATGGTATCCCCCACGAATTCCAGAGCTTTGTATGTGGCACCGTCAGCACGCAGCATCCCAATGATATGCAATATCAGATCCTTCGAATAGACGCCTGGCGGAAGCGTTCCATTCACCTCTATGAGAAAGGTCTCAGGAACTCGGAACCACGTTCTTCCCAGGACCATTCCTATGGCAACGTCTGTCGAGCCCATGCCTGTGGCGAAGGCCCCAAGGGCCCCAGAGGTGCATGAGTGGGAGTCTGCTCCGATGACGATGTCTCCCGGCGATACCCACGATTCCACGAGTCTCTGATGAATGATCCCCTCTCCCACTTCCGAGAGCACCGCTCCGGTCTTGGTTGCGAACTCTCTCAGCTTCATGTGGGAATTGGACAGCTCCTTTCTCGGAGAGGGGGCAGCGTGATCAATGAAAAGAATGGAATTGGCAGGGTCGTGTACCTTCTCGAAACCGAGTTTTCGAATCTGATCGACTGCCAGCGGCCCCGTACCATCCTGCACGGCTGCCACATCGACGGAAGCGATGACGAGGTCCCCGGCGCTCACCTCTCTTGCAGCGTGTTCACCGATAATCCTTTCCGCTATTGTCTTGCCCATAGCCCCCATGATAACAGACCAGAGATGCGTGTGTCAAGCAAAAGGCTCATACTTCAAAGGTGATCACATTGCAGGTAAGCGTGTCACCTATACCCTCGATCGTCTGAATGCTGTCTATGACCAGTCTACCAATGGTATTGAAGTCGGTTCCCTGCACGGTCGCGATCAGGTCATACGGACCTGAAATGGCATCTACGTTCACCACCCCTTCTGTCTTAAGAAGCCTTTGGTAGACACGCTTCGTCTGCCCTGCCAGTACCTTGATCAGGACATATGCGGTTGCGATCATATCAACCTTTCACCACCTTCCTGTCTGCACATACTCATCTATAGCCCTCGCGGCAATTCTCCCCGCTCCCATTGCAAGGATGACCGTGGCCGCTCCGGTCGCGATGTCTCCGCCAGCGAAGACCCCCTTCTTCGATGTTTTGCCTGTCTCTGAATCGACAACGATATTACCATGCCTCCCAACTTCGAGCCCGGGCGTAGTCGATGGTACGAGCGGATTCGGGCTCTGGCCTATCGCCACGACGACCGTGTCCACCTCCAGCCTGAAATTGGACCCTTCGATCGGAACAGGTCTTCTCCGTCCAGAAGCGTCAGGCTCTCCCAACTGCATCCGTATGCACTCCATCTGTTTCACCCATCCATTCGATGCGTGGTATTTCACCGGCAGAGTTAGGAATTCAAACTCAACTCCTTCCTCCTCAGCGTGAACAATCTCCTCTTCCCTCGCGGGCATCTCGGTTCTCGATCTCCGGTACACCACGATCGAATGTTCAGCACCAAGCCTCAGGGCGGTCCTTGCTGAATCCATGGCAACGTTGCCGCCCCCAATGACTGCTACCCTTTTGCCCCGTACGATGGGTGTATCATATTGCGGAAATAGATATGCCTTCATGAGATTCGTTCTTGTCAGGTACTCATTTGCGGAGTATATGCCGTTTAGGTTTTCACCAGAGATTCCCATGAACCACGGGAGGCCTGCACCTGTCCCTATGAAGATAGCGTCGAACTCCTCAAGCAATTCATCCACGGTGCGAGTCATGCCCACCACAAAGCTCGTCACCAACTTCGCACCGAGCGATTCTATGTACTGGACTTCCCTTGCTACGATGTCCTTAGGAAGTCTAAACTCAGGAATACCATACACCAGCACGCCACCAGGTTTATGCAGTGCTTCGAATATTGTGACCTCGTGGCCGACCTGCACCAGGTCTCCTGCCACAGTGAGTCCAGCCGGACCAGACCCTACCACTGCGATTTTCTTCCCTGTGGGCCGTTCCTTGTCTGGTACCGCAATCTGGCCGTGCTGGGCTTCCCAATCGGCTACGAATCGTTCCAATCTTCCGATTCCGACGGGCTCACCCTTCTTTGCGAGCACACAGACTTTTTCGCACTGATCTTCCTGAGGGCACACTCTTCCACAGATCGCCGGAAGCACGTTCTTTGCTTTCACCAGGCGTGCCGCCTCAACAAACTTCCCCTGTCGCACGAGCTCGATGAAGCCCGGTATGTCGATTTCTACTGGACAACCGGCTACGCAGAACGCCTTCTTGCATTGAAGACAGCGTTCTGCCTCCCGCACAGCATCGTCTTCAGAATAGCCGTATGGTACCTCATCAAAGTTCTTTGTCCTCTCTCGGCGAGGCTGTTCCTTCATCGGTGTCTTCTTCTTACTCACCTTCGCCATTTCTCGTGCCTCTCTGGAACAGTTCCATGGCTTCCTTCTCCTGACGGAGATATATTGCCTGCCTGGCGAGCAGGAGTTCGTAGTTCACCTGGTGACCATCGAATTCAGGGCCGTCCACGCACGCGAATTTCGTCTCTCCACCGACCTCGACTCTGCACGCTCCACACATTCCTGTTCCATCCACCATGATCGGGTTCAGGCTTACCACCGTCTTTATTCCGTACGGCCGCGTCGCCTCAGACACTGCCTTCATCATGACCGTAGGCCCTATTGCGATGACACGATCAACCTTGCTCCCCTCACGTATCAGTCTCGTCAGCTCGTCCGTCACGAACCCTTTCCTGCCGTAGGTGCCGTCATCCGTGGTGATGAAGAGTTCGTCTGAAAACGGGCGCATCCAATCTTCGAGAATCAGTAGGCTCTTACTTCTCGCTCCGATTATAGAGATGATTCGGTTGCCAGCCTGTTTCAGTGCGCGAGTGATCGGAAAGATCGGTGGGATCCCTACGCCGCCACCAATACAGACCACAGTACCAAATCTCTCTATATGAGACGGTTTCCCAAGGGGTCCGATCACATCGGCAAAACTGTCGCCCTCTCCCATCATTCCCATCTGGCGGGTGCTCTTTCCTACTTCTTGAAAGATGATCACCAAGATGCCGTCCTCTGCACGAACATCGGCGATGGTGAGTGGAATCCGCTCTCCCGTCTCATGCGCCCGAACGACCACAAAATGACCAGGCAGCACCCTACTGACGATGTGAGGGGCCGAGATCTCGAAAAGCTTTATTTGATGGGCAAGTTCGACCTTCTTCACGATTTCATTCACGGCGATATTTTGTGAAATATCCTCATCCGCTGTCAAGTATCAGTCCGAAGAGGGAGAAACGCTTCAGGAAAGGAAAAAAACGATGGGAAATGACTAGGAGAGTTGGGTGCTCTCCACGCTCATGACTATGAAGAAGGGGAAGAACGCCACCCTACCTACCCTCCTATCTCCAATTTAGCAGAAACTCATGTCAGGTCAAGTGATTGGGTTTCATCTTCGGGATGTTCTCTCATGAACCCAGCAAGTGGGGTAGTCGAGCTTGTCCAAGAACTGCCCTCCAGGTGGGAGACGACATGTGCAGGGATGTTTCTGGAGGAGTGCTGAAACGGACAAGTCGATCTGCAACCTCGTGTGTGGCAAATACCACACTTGACTGAGGTACCTCTACTGGCGACGCCGCCGGCGCAAACTTTTTCAGCACGACGAAGAAATATCCCTGTAACCATGGAGTCTGAGAGATTCTTGGGACAAGCTCAGTCACTCCATTTCTCCCTCTCATCACCAACTGTGCAGGGTCACCAGGATTCCGGGACTTGCCATACTCATAGCCCGCAACCCAGACCTGCTTTGGATCCACCTTCCTTTAGCCTAAAATTGCACCATCACTGCTTCAGTGTACCATGCCAAAGTTGGCTTGACACCACCGCTCCGCTATGCTAATCATCTCTTGATGAAGGCGATGATTCTGCGACATCCGGCCTCGATCGAGCATCGCCCCCTGGAGATTGCGGACATCCCGACGCCGGATCCCCTCTCTGAGCAGATCCTCATACGGGTGAAAACGTGTGGAGTGTGCCACACCGACCTTCACACGGTTGAGGGAGAGCTTCCTCTTCCCAAATTACCACTCATCCCAGGCCATCAGGTAGTGGGAATCATCGAAAAGGTTGGCGAGGACGTGACGAAATACAGATCGGGGCAGAGGGTCGGAGTCACCTGGCTCTATTCGACTTGTGGAGAATGCCAATTCTGCCGCGCAGATAAGGAGAATCTTTGTATACAAGCGCGCTTCACCGGATATCACGATGACGGAGGCTACGCTCAGTACATGGTCGTCTCCGAGGACTTCGCCTTTCCGGTGCCTGACGACTATACAGACGAGCACGTCGCACCTCTTCTCTGCGGCGGAGTCATCGGCTTCCGTGCGCTTCGTCTGAGCAGGGTGAGGGCGGGTGAGCGGCTCGGACTCTGGGGTTTTGGGGCTTCCGCTCACGTTGTCATTCAGATCGCCGTCCATTGGGGATGTCAGGTCTTCGTGTTCACGAGGAGTGTAGAACATCGTAGGCTCGCGGAGGAGCTTGGTGCATCGTGGGTAGGAGGACCGAGTGATGCACCACCGTGCCGACTGCATGGAGCAATCATCTTCGCGCCGGTGGGAGAACTCACGCTCAATGCGTTGCGTGTGCTCGAAAGGGCAGGTACGGTTGCGCTTGCCGGTATCTACATGACGCCGATTCCCGAGATCGACTACATGGAGCTGCTTTACTACGAGAGAAACATCCGAAGCGTGACGGCAACCACTCGCAAGGACGCCATGGACCTTCTTCTAGTCGCTCCAACGGTACCGGTACACACTCGAGTCCAGACCTTTCCCTTAGAAGACGCCAATCGTGCACTCCAATCTCTCAAGGCAAGCCGCATCAAAGGCTCCGCCGTGCTCCAGGTCCCTTGACCTCATGACCCCGTTTGTCGAATTCTTAGCGAGAGGGGTGTGCATCTCTGTAGGCAATATCCTATTAGTGAGAAAGGAAAAAGCCTCCCACACATTCCTTCCGGGCGGTCACATCTGTTTCGGAGAGTCGGCCGAGAGGGCGCTTGCGAGAGAGATCGAGGAAGAGATCGGGAGTCAATCTCATGTCGACCGTTTTCTCGGCGCCGTTGAACACTCCTGGAAATCAGAAGGTTTGAAGCATCACGAGTTGAACCTTATCTTCGAAATCGGAATCCACAACCTCCATTCACCCACCGCACCTGTCTCCCTCGAGGTTGGTCTCATCTTCTTCTGGCACCCGGTGCAGTCGCTGAAAGACGTCAATCTGCAACCCTATCCACTTCAGAAGTTGATCCCAGTATGGATCGACCACGATTTCCGTTCTGGATGGGGCAGTTCGATGTTGCCGAATTCTCCCTTTCCGTCTGGCACACCATAGGTGGCGCGGTCGCTGGCCAACACTATGAGGCAGAGGGAAACATCCGTGTCGAGGACCGGTTCTGGACCCTCTTCCCAGCCTGAGAATTGGGCTCAGGTATAAGTGGACACTGTATCATCTCGTTCAACAGGTCCAGGTGGTCCGAGAGAAGTCTCGTGATGAGGAAATGGTTCCTGACCGTTTCCTTTCCTTTCTTGCCCATTCTCTTCGCGAGACGCGAGTCCTGAAGAAGCTGTATCACCCGTGCGGCGAACTCCTCATTATTGGCAGGGTCAACCAGAAATCCGTTTTCGCCGTCGCGGATCTGAAGTGAGATTCCCCCGACATTTGACGCCACCACAGGTGTCTGCTTCCACAGCGCTTCTGTCACCGAAAGTCCGAACCCCTCCCTTGTGGATTTCTGCAGTATCACTGCAGAAGACCGTTGCAGGGCATTCACAAGAATGTTGTTTTCACTTGTAATGAGTATCAGGTCTCCGTTATCTATGAAGCGTTGTGCCTTTCGTTTTATCCTGTCAAATACTATCCACGATTCAGGATCATCCGTTGCCATACTTCCACACAGCACCAATCTGCAGTCCACCTTTCCTCTCACGACGCGAAACGCATCTATCGCTCCTTCAGGGGACTTCCACTTGTCGAATCTCGCGATCTGAGTGATCAGAGGCTTGTCTTGAGGGATGCCGAATTTCCTCAGGTATTTCGCCGTGAGTTTGTCCGAAATCTCCATGTTCTTTGGTGAGAGAGGATCAATCGCAGGGTAGATAACCCGTTGCTCCACCGGCAGATCCTTTCTTCTATACTTCTCACTAGACACAATCACCAAGTCATATCTGAGAATGAACTTCTTGAGGAATTCCCAGAGCTCCTCGTTCGGAGTGGACAGATCGACATGACATCGCCAGACCCATGGCTGCCTCTTTCTATAGAAGTGGATGAGTGGGAGTGGCTGAGGGTCGTGTATTATCACGCAATCATGACCGATGTGGGTATAGACGGAGAAGTCTTCATTGGCCTTAATGTACAGCCGTTTCTTTATCTCGGTGAAGTTGATTCGCTCTCCCTGAAGGGCATCATGAAACCGCTTGGTAATCGTGAAGAAGTCAGGATTGCCGTGCAGGATTCTCCAGCCAACATCAATACCTGTGTGGTTCATGAGCGGAACGAGAGACGCAAGGATTTCCGCGACGCCTCCTCCCTGATAGGTGGAATTGAAGTGGAGAAGGTGTCTTCCGTAGAGCCTTCTCGCCTTCCTGTAAATCGCAGAGACCACTTCGTCGCCCACGATCTCTCTGTACCTCTCGAGACTAACTCTCTCCAGATTAGGCATACTATCCTCCTACCAGATCCTTCAGGAGCGACCTCACCTCGGCCACTGAATCTAGATTGAACCTCGCCCGTGAAGGTGCCCATCCGACCTTTATGCTGTATGCGGAGTCTGGCACCACAGCGAACGTGTCTTCATCGGTCCAGTCATCTCCTACTGCCAGGACGAAGTTCCATTTCCTCTTTCCGAGCCACCTCAGCGCACCCCGGCCCTTGTTGCTTCCCACGCTCTTTATCTCGATTACTCGGCTTCCCTCCAGCACACCGAGATTGAGATTCCCAGTGAGATCGAAGAGCGCATCCTTCAGCTCTCTCGCACGGACGAGAGCCAGCTCCAGATCTGACTTCCGGTAGTGCCAGACCAACGAATACTCCTTGTCCTCTATGAAGGAGCCGGGTGTTCGGTCAACGTAAAGCTCCAGTATTGGGCGGATTTCTGCCTTCCAGTCATTTCTCAGAGGCTCGACCATCTCCCACGAACCTCCTCTCTCTTTAATCCACACACCATGCTCCGCCATCAGCCCAAT
>Ga0111225_1009_pt1 | contig 27213 bp, 24 predicted proteins | sample DeeMarSWOR152_54_FD_80389 | JGI IMG/M metagenome (GOLD analysis project Ga0111225, IMG submission 80389) | candidate division TA06 bacterium DG_26
TCGCACCGGTAGTGATGAGGGTATCTGCATAGGAAGCAGTGTTGAAATCGGTACCATAGAGGTAGAGGGTAATAGGGTAGATGCCTTCCTGCATCGCAGGAGGGACAGACGCACTGGTGAAATTGAGTATTTCAGGAACTCCCACCTGGAGAGTTTCAGCTGTACTCAAAAAGGATTGGTAGGGTTCGATCCCGTCGGTGAATCTCAATCGACTTACTGTGTTCAGTATCACTCCCACGCCTCCATCCCCATCGTTGAGTACTGCTATGGTGAATGCAACAGTCTGTCCCTGGGAGACCTCATCGGGGGTGAGGGTTGCGGATATCTCCTGGACTTCTGGCTTCTCCTGTACGGTGACTGAGGGTTGCGGATATCTCCTGGACTTCTGGCTTCTCCTGTACGGTGACCATATCTGCCATCCTGGTGCGGATGTAGGAATACCCATTTCTTCCTATTCCCTGAAGATCTATCCAGGAGAGCCAACTTCCGGGGAGCATGGTGTGGGGTACTCTCACCGAATTGAAATTCAATGCCACCGAGCTTGCGAGCCCTCCGACAATGGTGGTGTCAGAGAGGAATGTGCGTACGGTATCTCCATTGGTATCGTGGTATCTGAATACGGTACCAGGGGTGAGTTTCAGCCATGCCTCTCCGTTGTTTCTCACCCTGAGGGTGTATGAGGATATCTGCCCCTGGGTTAACGTATCAGGGTCCACAGTGTTGGCGAGAAATAGAATCTGGGGAGCTGTCTGAATGAGTACCTGATTGGAGGTTTCTTCAGGGGAGGTGATGGGAGTTCCGCTGTTGTGATCTTCACCCCAGGCATATCCGGTCCAGTACACCCAGTGGGTATCCTGGGCGGTGAAAGTCCAGGTAAAGGTCGTCTCTCTCAGCGCGGGGATATCGGCATACTGGGGAGATGAGGGGTGACGCTGTCGGCAGCGGCCCCTCCGGTATTTCTCACCTGCATGAAAAGGGAAATGGTCTGCCCGATGATGACGGTATCAGGTGCTGCCCACAGACTGCATACCAGCTCTGCGCCATCCTGGACGACCCACATGTCAGGCTGTGCTGCAGTGGTGTCCACAATGGTGTCGAGAGTATTGGCATCTCTGCCAAAGATCCTCGCGTGGAGAGCGACGGAGCCCAGGGTGGCGAGAGAATCGACGTTCACGAGATATTCGAGGGTATCTGTGCTCTCCCCATGAATAATGGCCAGAGGAGTGAGCAGAATGGTAGAGTAGTCGCCATCGACATTCCCTCCATTTGCGAGGAATCGGAGGCTTGAGGCGTCACGAATGGCATCTGCCTGGCCTATGTTCTCCACCACCGTTCGGACGAAAAGACTCTCCTGTCCCCTACTCACGGTGTCCTCATAGGCAAGAACAGTCCGTACGTCGAGCTCTGCGGCAGTCTCTACCTGAAAGGAATCGGGAGTGGCAGCAGTCGTGTCCTCTGTTTCAGCTCCTGAATTCACATCTCTGCCCCACACTCTCCCGTCGACTTCCACGATTCCTGTGGCTGCGTCGGCGTGCACATCGACACCGAACCCGATCGTTCTTGTCTGGCCTCCTGGTATCGAACCCACACCTGAAAGCACATAGACTGTGTAGTCAGAATCTCTATTTTGCGTATTGAGGAGAAATCGCAGTTCTGAAGAATCACAAATGACCGTAGCCTCCCCGGTGTTCCGTACTTCCATATCCACTGAGATGCTGTCCTGGCCTCTGGAAACGGTCACTGGCTCCGTACTCACGGAGATGATGCTCAGTGTACCCGGATCCTGGACTAACAGTTGCTCTGAATACGTCCTGGTTACCGGAACTGAGGCATTCGCTGCCGTCGCGGATGCATTCCTCCATCCTGGTGAGGAAGTCACTGTGGCTGCGAGATAGGCGACCTCGACGGTATCTGAGGCACCAGCGGAGAGCGTTGGCATAGAGTTCTCTGAACCGGTGTGAGTGAACGCGTTGCCGAAAAGCCTTGTATCGAGAGGATCAAGAGTGACTCCTACGGTCGCGTGGTTTGTCACCTGGACGAGCACGCTGTCCAAGGTCTGGGCAGCTGATGCGCTGCCGTCATCGGCGCCCGCCGGGACAAACCTGATATCGAGTATCTCAAGCGCTCTATCAGTAGTCGCGGGGGTATGAATTCCCCAGAGTGTTTCGTCATGGTCGCGCACCTCAAAACTCCAGGTGCGAGCGGCATCGCTGCCCTGGGCCGCAACGTCTGCAACCGTGAGCTCGAAGGTGATCATATCACCGGGCAGGATCGGAACGTTAGGGGTATAGGTCACCGTATCCTGGGATGGCGATATCGAGATGGTCCAGGAAGAAGGGTTGCCTCCACTTGCCTGGTACTCCCCGGATTGTGGGGAGAGAGTGTGAGAGAGGGGGGCGACAATTCTCACGAGGTCCAGTGAGTCCGACGTGGAACTCACTGTCATCATGATTTGAAGATGCTGATCGGGGACGGACATGGTAAGCTCCCTTGGAGAGAAGTCGGTGAGGGAATAGCTGACTTGAGCCCAGATCTGTACTGGGACGAGGAGACAGAACAGAGGAATAAGCACTCTTGAGCCTGATTTGACTTGCATAGAGGTCACGGATTCTCGCATCTCCAATAACTAATTGCGAAATTATAACGTAATTCCATTTCTTGTCAATACATTGAGAATTGGGGCTGCAGCGCGTCCATCATTTTGGTTGACTTGAACTACCGCTTTTTCTATCCTGTGACAACAATGAAGATCCTCATTGGATCGGATATCTACTATCCCCATCCGGGGGGAGTCTCAGAACACATCCATCACACCTATGTGGAATTGAAGAAACTGGGCCATGAAGTGAGGATTTTGACACCCAACTTTGGAAAGCGTCCGGAAAACCCTGATGTGGTAAGGGCTGGCAGGGCTATTCAGTTTCCGATAGAGAAGTCGTTCGGAATAATCGTTGCAGGATTGGGGGTCTCGAAGAAGGTGAGCGGGTTCCTGAAGAGAGAGAAGTTCGACGTAATCCATCTTCATGGGCCATATGCATGTCTGCCGTCGATTGTACTCAAGCACTCGAAGAGTGCGATCGTCGCTACGTTTCATGCCTCGTCCCCGTATCGGAAACGCTATGCGATTCTCGCGAGGGTGCTCCGAAAGTCGATCGAGCGGATTGATGGGTTCATTGCGGTATCGCACTCTGCAGCCGAAACAATGAAGAAGTATGTGGATGCAGAGTTTACGATAATCCCCAACGGTGTGGACGCAGACCGTTTCTCTCCGACTGTAGGAAGGCTGGAGAAGTTCACAGACCGCCGGCCCACTATTCTCTTCATTGGCCGGTTGGAGCCGAGAAAGGGACTGAAACATCTGCTTCTTGCATTTGGACTTCTATCCAAGAGGCTCCCCGATGCAAGGCTGGTGGTTGTGGGAACTGGTGTGATGGAAGGATACTACAGGAGTCTGGTAAAGAACAAGGTGAAGAGCAACATCCACTTCGAGGGATTCGTCTCCTCGGAAGACATACCTCGCTACTACGCGAGCTGTGACGTGTTCTGCTCGCCCCCCATAGGAAGAGAGAGCTTTGGGATCGTATTGTTGGAGGCAATGGCAAGCGGGAAACCCATAGTTGCATCGAACATTGATGGATACAGGGGTGTGATCACCGATGGCGAGGACGGCCTTCTGGTGGAGCCTGAAAATCCGAAAGCGCTTGCAGATGGTTTGACAAGGGTGCTGACAGATCGTGAACTGAGCAGCAGACTCGCTGCTCAAGGCAGGAAAAAGGCCGTGGCCTACTCCTGGGAGACGATCACAAAGCGAATAGAGTCATTCTACCGCGAGACTATGGAGAGAGTGTACGGGCATGAGACTTAGAAAGAGGGTGAAGAGATTCTCCATCTACGTCGGAGTGGTTCTGCTCCTTTCGTGTGCGAGGGTATTGCCACGTCGCGTAACACAGTCTCTCCTTCTTTCTCTCGGGTTCTTACTCTTCTTTCTCTGGAAGAAGGTGAGAATGACGATGGTGACGAACCTGCAGAAGGTGTATGGAGATCTCATTGACGCGAGGAGATTTGCGTTCCATACCGTCATGAATCTCAGCAGGAATGTGGCCGACTTCCTCTCTCTTCCGAGAATGACGGATGAGGAATTCGAAGATTTCATCACGGTGGAAGGATCTACAAATGTGAACCGTGCTCTGGCCACCGGGCGAGGGATAATTGCCATCGGCTGTCATCTCGGGGCATGGGAATTGATTCCGGCCTACTTCTCGCAGAAAGGATATCGGGTGAACGTCGTCTCGAGGGATTTCTATGATGGAAGGGTGGGCAAAGCGATAGACAGAATCAGGGAGTCAAGGGGAACACAGATCATAAGGAGAGAAGGGTCTTTGACGAGAGTCGTGAGGGCCTTGAAGAGAGGGGAATGCGTGGCAGTGCTGATAGATCAGCACACGGGTACAAAGGGGGTCTGGATAGACTTCATGGGCCGCCCCGCCTACGCTCCTCTGGGCGTGGCCGTACTGGCGCAGCAGACAGGCTCTGTGCTCCTGCCTGTCGCAATTCATCGTAACTCCCGAGGCCATACGATAATGGTGGACCCGCCATTCTTTCTGGACGACTCTGACTTGAGTGAGGGAGTGGAACGATGCTCCAAAGCGGTGGAGAAATTCATCACCAGGTACCCAAAGGAATGGGTGTGGATGCATGACCGATGGAGGGATTATTCATAAAGTCATCTGCGTGACCATACTCTTCTCCTTTCTCTCCATCGGCTGCAGAAGAGAAGAAGGGAAGGCTATTCCGACAAGGGACCCGCTTCCGCAAGAAGTATTGGAAGAGCTCACCCTCAAAGAGATGGACAAAGGCCGCGTGGTGTGGATTCTGAATGCAAAGAAGGCGATCAACTATGAAGAGGAAGGTGTGATAAAGGTGTATGAAATCCACCTTGAGTTCTTCGACACTACTGGTGTACTCTCATCGACCCTGAGAGCGGACAGTGGGGCCGTCTTTTCGGACAACGACATGCGTGCGATGGGGAGTGTGGAGGTAGTTACCCGGGATGAGAGCGTTCTCGAAACCGATCTTCTGGAATGGTCCAATGAAAGGAAGTTGATCAGCACAGACAGGGAGATCCGCATAAGTACGAGAGAGTCTGTGATCACGGGTATCGGGTTTGAATCAGATCCTGAGCTGAAACACACGAAGGTGAAACGTCAGTTCTATGCCCGAAAAGTAGAGCAGATTGATTCCCTCCCACCCCGATAGGGCTCCAGTCTTCATTAGGCCTTCAATTGTGAGCAACTGACCCCACACTACTCGTCCTTGAGGTATTATCGTTCTTCTTCCGTCTCTCTCCGGGGAGTCTTCCATGGTGTCAACCCGCCGGGCAGAGATTCCACCTCACGAAATCTGGCGAGCCGCGTATAGTCGATGAAGTACGATGAATGAATGGCTTCGTAGGCGGATCGCAACCTCATCTCTCTCGGGAGTAAGTGGAAAAATGAGCCCAAATCAACGAGATTCCGGATTCTCTCCACATTCCCTTCAAGAAGTCGCATGACGGTTTCTTGGTCGAGGACAAGGTCTGCGCTCTTGAAGCTTCCTTCAACACCCCACCAGACAGCGTCTGTCCAAAACAGCCGAACTCCTCTCGCTTTCAGCGCCTCTCCCCAGAGCCAGCCATAGAGTTCACCAGCGAAGTGAAGCAGGTAGACTTTTGTTGTCTTCACCACGTAGGGGAACTCGAACGGTTCGAGACCCGGAAAGAGACTCGATTTGATTCTCATACCAGTGCGATAATCCCACAACGAACGGCTTCGTCCTTTGAAGATCCAGTCACCTCGGGCAATTCCGGCGGATCGACTCGCATATATCTTTCCACCGCGTTCCTCTGCACGCTCCCATGTTTTGCCGGCTAATGAAAACATTCGGGCTGACCTCTCCACGGAGCCCACCTTCTTTCCTGTCTGGACATCGATGACCTGAAATCGGCGGTCAGTTCCTTCAATATTGGAATGGATCCTGCCGGCCCTCACACAATTGCCGAGCTTCTCAGATGAGGAGAACGTCTCACACGGTTGTTGGACAACCCAGCCTCTCTCGAGAAGATTTCCGAGGATGCACCTTATCGCACCTTCATCGGAAAGGATCGGTTCAAGAATTCGTTTGATCGAATCGAATGTCGTCCTGATCCGTCTCTTTTGATGAAGATAGGAGAAGATCTGCTGACAGACGACGGAGAGCGTGGGTGCATAGGGAAGAGTGCGCAACTCACCCGATCTGGCATCCTGCAGCAGTATGGAGAAGAGAACTCTCTCGACCTCACCCTTGTAGATACAGTATGCGAGCATGAGGTCCTTGCGCTGCCGATTTCCTCTGCCCAGTCTCTGCAGAAAGGCGTTCGCATCGGGGGGCGCTCCCCAGAGCACCACTGCGTCTATGTCTCCTATGTCCACCCCCAGCTCGAGTGTACTCGTCGCGACGCAGATTCCCGAGCGACTGTTGTTCAGCTTCCACTCTGCACTCTCTCGCTCAGCTCTCGAAAGGCTGGCATGATGTACCCACACCCTCTCCCTGAACGGAGGCTTGTTGAATCCTTCTGCGACCACTTCGGCATCATGACGCGTATTGCAGAATGTGAGTACTTTGTGAAGTCCCGTCCTCCGGAAAGATTCGAGTAGCTGGTCGAAAACCGCTTCGTTGAAGGGATAGAAACGTGACTCTATCTCTCGAGGAGCTGAAACGAGGACTACCCTGAATCGAGGGAAGTATCTTCTCCCCAGCTCCCAGGGATCGGCGATGGTCGCAGAAAGAGCATAGAAAGAGGGCATTTCCGGAGTGATCAGTTTCAATCTACTGACGAGTACTCTCAATTGGTCGCCCCTCGGCCCGCCGTCAAGAAGGTGCAGCTCGTCGAGAGCGACGACTTTTACGGTCGCGAATAGCCGTGGATGTCTGGAAATCAATGAGTCGAGAGACTCAGGAGTAGTGATCAGTACGGAACTTGGCTTCTGTGGACCGTACTGGGGTCTGTCCCCTGTTCTTCTGCTCAGTGCTATTCCAAGAGATGTGAGTGGTGGTTTTAACCTCGAGTAAAGGTCGTTCACCAGGGCTCTTGTAGGAGATATCCACAGTACACTGAGACCTGGCCATCCGTTCTGCAGCATTCTTTCCGCTACAGGTGCCATCACAGCCTCAGTCTTTCCTGTGGCGGCAGGTGAACAGACAACAAGGCTGTCCCCTCTGAGCACCCAAGGGATGGAACTGCGCTGCACGGGGTAAAGCCTTCGGTATCTACCGAAGAAAGCGAACCAGGACTTCCTCAGTTGGCTTTTGATGCCGGATTCCTCGATTCTGCGTTCTCGTAACCCAGACATTATTTCATGGGGCTGGATGCTGTGGAGGACAAAGAGTGCCTCTGTATGTCGAGAGCCTCTACGGAAGCTTTGATGAAGAATCGGATTCCCTCCGCTCTTCTCTCCATTGCGTGAGAAAAGGCATCTTCAAAGGACATATGAGAGATTTGAAATCCCGGATAGGCATGAGTGTACGCTGCAACCAGTTGAGAAAACATCACCTCCAGCGCGTGTTCATCGAGCTCTGATAGTATCAATCTGCTTCTTTCATCGACGCATCTGAGGAGATCATGAGAGGAACACGCATGAAGCGGAGTGGTTGCGATGACAAGGAAAATTCCCGAAGGGATGCGGTAGACGTAAGGCGTGCGATGTCTCTTCACGCCGTTGTATATGAGCTTCATTCCCTCGAGCTCCTCCACGTAGAGACCCGTCGAGAGGTCCTTCGTGATTCTTGGAGTCGGATTGACCCTGTTCAGGGATGTAAGAATGAGTCCGACCAGGAAGTTCAGGCCTTTTGCGAGACTCCAGCTGTACCACTGTCTGAAGGCAATCTCTGCCTCATCGACAAACAGGACCAATCCCTTGAATCCGAGGGTACGAGCGAAAAAGGCCAGGCCACTCAGGATGTAACAGTAGTTGTTCGCGGCTGTCGAGTGGTCAAGCATGATCGGTGCTCGAAGCCGGAAGTGCTTATCATTGAGGTACCATCTGGGAATCGTATCCCCTTCTATCCAGAGCCATAGCAGTTCATCCTCCAGATTCTTACGGACGAGACTGAGCGCTGGGGCAAGAAACTCATGGTCTTGCGCGAGTTCGACGTTGGCAGCATGTTTGAGCAGGTCACGCACTCCACATTCTCTGTCGCCGTTGCAATACCGGAGTGAACGCATGAACTCCCTGTATATGTTCATCGGACGATACGGACTGATCTCGAAAGGATCGAGCTGAGCCTGTGCGACCACGAATCCTCTCTTCAGGGCAAGATTGTAGGTATAGTCGAGGAAATGGCTCTTTCCCGCCCCGTAGGCACCCTCCACAATGAGAACGCTCCCGCCCGCGATCTCCAACTCGTCTAATCCTTCCTCAAACTTCGATGTTTCACGCGACCTCCCAAAGGTGTACTGGTCTATGGCGAAGTGAGGCACTATGCCCAGTCTGAAGGCCTCGATGATCCTCCGACACTTGTGGGTGTCTTCGGATATACTGTGTACACTTCGAAGGGAAATGCGTTCACGCCTGGTCAATTCCGATTCGTGTATCCAGAGCCTCAAGTTGTTCTCGAATTTGACGAGAAGCTCCTCACCGTTCCACCGAGAACCGAGAAGTTCCCCCTCGCCAAAGATTGGGTGGCGTACACTAATACTCATGGCTGTTCGACTCTTCGCGTGCCGTCTTTCTTAAGCTCACCAGATTCTCTCTCACGAGAGCCTCGGCGGTTTTCCTGTCGACCTCTTTGTGCGGATTGACACGAAGCATTCCCAGTGCAGCGATGAAGCCTTTCACGAAAAGTCTTCGGTAACCTATATCTGCGTATCTCTCTTCGTAGGCTGCTTCAGCGACATTGGATGCCGTTTCCTCGACGCAGGCCGTAGGGAGTTCCGTGTGATGAAGTGTTTGGTAGATCTTGGTAAGCTTCTGTCCCACTTCGACAAGGAATTCATGCGGCGTGAGCTCAAGATTGTCCAGGTCAATTTTCACACCGGATGGATTCATCTGCGTGAGGGTACCTCTCAGCCGCTGTTTCAAAGCCTCATACACCTCCTCCCTTCCTTCGAGCAACTGGTTCTCATCCGGAATTGCATAGAACATCATAGTCGCGGGAATGCGGCTGTTCCCGCACTCATCCACGAGCTGCCTTAGGTTGTCGAGAGCCTGGCGGCGTGTTTTGGAACTGACGAGGCTCAACGCCCGCTCAGCCTCATCGAAGAGCAGCACGAGTCCGGAGTAGCCAGTGACTTCAATCCACTGCGTAAGAGAGCGAAGCATTCTGAAAGCCGTAGATCTGTCGATTCGCTCGACTATTCCCCATTGTGGGTGGAAGTTCCTGTCGTACCCTTCGCACTTCAACCATTGAAGTACCCGTACGAACCTGCCCTCGTCTCCTTGTACCAAGGCCTGAAACGCGCCTCGCACGGCATTGGTGAAAGAAGTACTCTCGAGGGATTTCATCGTTTGCGCGTATTTCTGTAACTTGAGTTCGTCTTCACCCAGAGTATCCCTCATTTTGCCTAACCAAACGCGGATGAAACCCTCAATGCCGCGTTCTCCATGGGTGGGTAGCTGTGGTGACGGCACCGGATACATGATGTTGTTGACTATTCCTTTGTAGACGAGCTCGAGTTTGTCAAAGGGTGTCTCCGCAGGGCTGAGAGAGACGTAGCTGACCAGGAAGTTATGTCTCCATGCGACATTTCTGACGGAATAGAGGAAGTGCGTTTTGCCTCCACCGTAGCTTCCTACAACGAGCTTGAAGGAGGAGCCTCCCTGAGATATGAAATCAGAGAGATACTCACTCTCTATGATACGGAGATAGGGATTCAGACCCACCGTGAAGTACTCCACCCCAGACTCAGGGGGAGTTCCACTCTCTCCAAGCTTCGTGATTATGATTCTCGCAAGCTGGGTGCTGAGCTCAGGCATCAGTCAGAAAAGGATATCCAGGCATACCTTGTTCCCTCAGGAGAGACCGTACCATCCGGAACCCAGATGAAGTCTTCTTTCTTCCCGGTCCGGTCAAAGGTCGCTACCCCCAGTTTCCATCTTCTGCCTTCCACCGATTGTACCCCGCTGTCGCGCAATCTGAGGAGGTCGTACGCGAACTGTACCCTTCCGTACCCGGTGAAATTCTCTTTCTTCGGGTCTCGCATGAACTTAGGCGACTGCATGAGGAAAGACAGTTCACTGAGTACCCGGACAATTGGAAGGGCATTTCCCTCCGATTTACCTCGGTTTGTGAGCGCTCTTGTGTACGCATGGTACAGAGTTGCCGCAAACTTGTGCCCGTCGAAGTTCGGCGTGATGAACTTCTGAACAAGAGTCTTGACGGTTCTTGCCACTTCATCGGCAGAGAGTGGTATGTTACTCCTTAGCAGTTCCGGGCCAAAGAGTATGGAGGCGCGATCGCCTGCAAAATTCGTGTGTATCGTGAAGAAGTTCACAGAAAACTGAGGTACCTGACCCATGAGGGTGAGGCCGTCAGCCTCGAGCAGTTTGCTGAGTTCTTTCGCGAAACTGAGCTCGATTTCCTCCCTCAGCCGTCCTAACTCGATTTCCCTTGCATGCAGCCAACTCTTCAGTTCTGTGCGAAGGACATCCGGGATTTCTGGTCCGAGAAGCGTGTCTATCTGCGCGATGAGACTTTCCATACGCGACGTGTTCAAGACAGACGACTGACTCAGTTTTCCCCAGGTCCGGAGCAACTTCAGGAGCTTCGTCACCGTACTGCCAAGGTTCTGTAAGTCCTCAACCAATTCCTTATGGCGATTCTCCATTGTGCCTGGGAGCCTCCGAAGGATAGAATAAGATGGAGGGGACCTGGTGTCAAGCAAGGCGAAGATCGCCAATCGAAAGGGGTCATCACGGGGGTTGACATGGAATGACCCTTATATATATTTCATGTGCCTCTTTGTGCGTTGCACGGATTCGGATTTGGAGAACGTATGAATTGAAAGAGGAGGGTTGACCATGAGTAAACTGCAGGAAAGACTTGCTGAGCAGATTCCAGAACTCCGTAACGAGATCCGAAGTCTGGTTGCAGACAATGCCGACAAGGCAGTGTCTGAAGTCACGGTGAAGCAACTCTATGGCGGCGTGCGCGGTGTGAGATGTCTGATCTGTGACACTTCCATTGTCGAGCCGGACAAGGGTCTCGTCATAAGGAAAATACCCATAGCGGATCTCACGGAGAAGCTGCCGGAAGAAGTGCTCTACCTGCTCCTGACAGGTGAGCTTCCGGACAACCAGGCTCTCAGGAGTCTACAGAAAGATCTGAAGAGGTATTCCCAGGTCCCAGAGTATGTGTGGAAGGTCCTCGAGAGCATGCCGCCGGACTCCCATCCCATGTGTATGCTGAGCACTGGTATCCTCGTTATGGAGAAGGAGTCTGTGTTCCGCGCACGGTATGATGAAGGACAGAAGAAGGAGGATTTCTGGATATCTACGCTCGAGGATGCACTTACGGTGATTGCCAGACTGCCGGAGATTGCGGCCGGGATATACAGAATGAGATTTGACAAGGGACCGCGAATTCAACCGGACCCAAATCTCGACTGGGCTGCCAATTACGCGCACATGTTAGGACTTTCCGACTCTGAAGGGAATTTTGCTCGACTTATGCGTCTGTATATGGTGCTCCACTGTGACCATGAGAGCGGAAATGTCAGTGCAAACACAGGAGCAACGGTCAATTCTGCCCTTTCGGACCTTTACTATGCGCTCTCTGCAGGCCTGAATGGATTGGCCGGTCCCCTTCACGGGTTGGCAAATCAGGAGTGTCTCAAGTGGATTCTTATGGTGAAGGAGAAATTCGGTGGAGTGCCTACGCATCAACAACTGAAGGATTTCGCATGGGAGACGCTCAATTCCGGCAAAGTCGTCCCAGGGTACGGTCACGCGGTGCTGCGAGTTACAGATCCCCGGTACGACGCGTTTCTTGCGTTCGGGAAAAAGTACTGCACTCAGGACGAAGTGTTCCAGACGGTAGCGAGGGTCTTTGAGGTTGTGCCTGACGTGCTCAAGCAAGTGAAGAAGATCAAAGATCCATGGCCGAATGTAGACGCCGGTTCTGGTGCATTACTCTATCACTTTGGGTTAAAGGAGTTCCCTTACTACACGGTTCTATTCGCAGTTTCCAGGGCGCTCGGTATCTGCTCGCAGGCAGTGATCAGTCGGGCCATGGGGTATCCCATAGTCCGGCCGAAATCGGTGAGCACTGACTGGGTGAAGCAGCAGGTTTCGTAGTTCCTGAGGGAAGACATCTCCCTGAGAGGACGATTGAGGCCTTTGAAGGTAGGAAGAGGTCCTGTCGGATGAATTCGTCGGCAATCTGGACTCACACGGGCCCGGGCAGAGAGGCAGACGATTCCCAGAGAAGAGTAGTGTTTCGACGTGCCGCTGCCCTGACGGGCCCGGGAGAATGAGATGGCTCGAGACAAAGTCTTCTCCGGCGTTCAACCAACAGGGGAGTTGCACATTGGAAATCTGTTCGGTGCGATCAGGAACTGGGTGGAGCTTCAGGAGAAGTACTCGTGCTTCTACTGTATTGTGGACTATCATGCGATGACCACTGACTTCGATCCGAACAGCCTCAGGAGTGACGGAGTGACGCTCGCCATGGACCTCATCGCCTGTGGCATAGATCCATCCAGATGCACCCTTTTCCTCCAATCGGACGTACCAGAGCATACCGAGCTGGCGTGGATCTTGAGCTGCTTCACGTCGTATGGAGATCTCGCACGAATGACACAGTTCAAAGAGAAGTCGAAGAACGCTGGGTTCGTAAACGCAGGACTGTTCAACTACCCTGTCCTGCAGGCCGCCGACATCCTGCTCTACATGGCTGGGTGGGTTCCGGTAGGAGAGGACCAACTTCAGCATCTTGAGCTGGCGAGACGGATTGCACGTCGGTTTAATAGCCAGGTGAGAGAAGAATTCTTTCCGGAAGTGAACCCTATTCTGTCGAAAGCTCCAAGAATAATGTCTCTTTCTGACCCAAGCCAGAAGATGAGTAAGAGTCTTGGTCCAGACCACTATGTTGGAATCGCAGAACCTGACGACATGATATGGAAGAAGATAAAGACGGCCGTGACTGACAAAGGACTCGAAGAAACCACGGAGATGAGTCCCGGCGTGGAGAATCTATTTACCATTCTGAAGAATACTGCAGAACCTTCCCTGGTGCAGACCTTTGCAGAGAAACATCGAGGGGGGACGTTGCTCTACGCCGAGCTGAAGAAAGTTGTGTTTGAAAATCTCAGGGATGTGCTCGGCCCTATCCGTGAGAGAAGAAACGCGCTCCGCGCAGAGGAGGTGAGCGCAGCGCTGACACAGGGCGGCAAAAGGGCGTCAAGGGTGGCGAGGCGGACCATCAGGAAAGTGAGGAAACTCGTGGGTGTGGGAGCGGGGGAGGCGTGAGCTACAGAGAAGCATGGACATCGCGGAGGAGTAGTTCCACATACTCACCCATATTCCCTATACCTCAAAGAACACACGCCCGAGTACCGGGTTGACAACATCCACATTCTATGGTAATTAAAGCGTCATGAGATACGCTGCAAGAAGTCGGAGACTACGGGGAGAAGGGGCCTTTGAGGTTCTCGCAAAGGCAAAGGCACTGGAAAGAACTGGTAAGCCTATCATTCACCTGGAGATAGGGCAGCCCGATTTCGACACGCCCGTACACATAAAGGACGCAGGCATAAGGGCGATAAGGGAGGGACAGACGAAATACACGGAAGCTCAAGGGATACCGCAGCTTAGACAGGCAGTAGCTCGTTACGTCGAGAAAACGAGGGGAATTGAGGTCAGTCCAGATGAGGTCATGATCGCGCCCGGCGTCAAGCCCATCCTCTTCTTCACGATGCTCATCTGTGTCAATGCTGGGGATGAGGTGATGTATCCGTGCCCCGGATTTCCAACCTACGATACTGCGATTCGTTTTATAGGTGGAGTACCTGTTCCGGTCCCGCTGATCGAAGAGAGAGGCTTCACGATGGATACCAGGGAGATGGAGAAGCTACTGACGAGGAGGACAAAACTCGTCATTGTCAACTCTCCCCATAATCCCACTGGCGGAGCGGTCACAGCGGATGATCTTGAGAGGATAGCGGATATGGCGGTGCGGAACGATCTTCTCGTGCTGTCGGACGAGATATACTCGAGACTCATGTACGACGGTTCATTCACGAGTATCGCAGCCTTGCCAGGAATGAAGGAACGCACCATCATCGCTGATGGATTCTCAAAGACATATGCGATGACGGGATGGAGACTGGGATACGGTGTGATGAATGGGCGGCTCGTCGACTACATGACGAAGTTAATGATCAATGCCAACTCCTGTACTGCGATGTTCACGCAATTTGCAGGAATAGAGGCTCTGAACGGACCTCAGGATGAGGTGGAACGTATGAGAGAGGCTTACCGGACGAGGAGGGATCTGATCGTTGAAGGGCTTAACACAATAGAGGGATTCAGTTGCGTACTGCCGAAAGGAGCATTCTACGTATTCCCTAATGTGAAGGCTCTCGGAAAGAAAAGCTCGGATCTTGCTGATCTGCTCCTCCACGAAGCAGGAGTTGCATGCCTCCCCGGGCGTGCATTTGGCCCATTTGGAGAAGGATACCTTAGATTCACCTACGCGAACTCAGTACAGAATATTGAGCGAGCGCTTGAGCGAATCTCCAACGTAGTGAAGAAGATGTGAGGCTTTTTCCTCTGTGGAGAGAGGAGATGGTGTGACGGGAGGTGATAGAGAAACACTGACATCTCAGGATGCGTGCTCGAAAGTGAGGAGGTGATATATGGCTGAGGCAAGAGAAAGGTGGAGTAGCCGGACTTCCTTTGTCATGGCTGCCATCGGAGCAGCCATAGGCCTCGGAAATGTGTGGAGATTCCCCTACGTCTGCTACGCAAACGGTGGTGGAGCTTTCCTCATTCCCTATTTCGTTGCCTTGCTGACCGCGGGAATTCCTCTCATGATACTCGAGTATTCGATCGGCCACCGTATGCAGGGAGGAGCGCCATTCACCTTCAGGAAATTGAACCGCAACTTCGAGTGGATAGGGTGGTTTGCACTCTTGGTTGTGTTCGTGCTGGCCACGTACTACACGGTGATTCTTGCCTGGTGTTTCAATTATCTCGTTCATTCGGTGAAACTCGCGTGGGGAGCGGATGCAAAGCATTTCTTCGAATCATCACTCCTTCAGCTCTCTGGAAGTGTAGGAGAGTTGGGCACGGTCAGGCTTCCCATCCTGCTGGGACTCGTCGCCACGTGGGTGTGGATCTACCTCTCTCTCTTTAAGGGGGTGAAAATCCTCGGCAAGATTGTAATTTTCACCGTGACCATTCCCTGGGCTATCATCGTCATTATGGTGATTCGGGGACTGAGCCTACCTGGGGCCTTGACCGGTTTACGGTTCTATCTCACTCCTGACTTCGGTGCTCTGTTGAGGCCTGGGGTCTGGCTTGCCGCCTACGGGCAGATATTTTTCAGCTTGAGCCTGGCCATGGGCACGCTCATCGTGTACGCGAGCTATTTGCCTAAGAAATCCGACATCGCCAACAACGCGTATATCACATCACTCGCAGACGCTGGCACCAGTTTTTTCGCTGGATTTGCGGTCTTCTCGACGCTGGGGTACCTGGCTCAGTCCATGGGTGTGGCCGTGCCTGAAGTGACAGGATCAGGGTTCGGACTGGCGTTCATGACATATCCGACCGCAATACGGCTTCTTCCCATCTGGGCACCCTTCTTTGGGGTCCTGTTTTTCATTCTCCTCCTGACCCTGGGCATAGACTCAGCCTTTTCCCAGGTGGAGCCGGTGATCGCGGGATTCACGGACAAGTGGAACTTCTCGAAGAAGAAGGTACTTCCAACGGTCTGCATCATAGCCTTTGTGGTAGGAATTGTCTATACGACTAAAGGCGGGTACTATTGGCTGGACATAATGGATTACTTCGTCGTCACCGTGGGATTGACTCTGGTGGGTTTCCTTGAGTGCATTGCAGTGGGATGGATCTTTGGGGCAAAGAGAGTGAGAGGCTGGGTCAATGAAGTCTCTGAGTTCACAATCGGGAGATGGTGGGATATCGTCATTAAGGTGGTGACACCGGGAATTCTCGGGATTTCACTGTTCTGGGAGATCGCGAAGCTCCTGACCAAAGGGTACGGCGGGTATCCCTTGTGGGCGAGCACGATAGGGGTATGTGTATTCGGGGGCATCATCGTCGTCTCTCTCCTGTTAGGAAAACTAAGGGGAAAGGAGGAGTGATGCCGATTTCAGCGATTGTGATGTTGATATTTGGATGCGTGGTCCTGTACGGAGGTCTGGTCTTCTGTCTGACGAGAGCCATAAAGAGAGGCAAATGGGGAGAAGAATAGAGCTGATGTGCGATTCCTGCGTGGTCCGGAGCGTACGACTGAATGATGAGAAGATTCGGCGCATGGCGGTGTGGACGTAGCATCCCAATAAGGGCACAGTCTTTGCATTCTGCGAAGGATTTGTGGAGGAAGAGCAAGGCGGAAAATAAGCTTGAACTGGATGTGTTGCGGTAGAACGGCTTAGACCCTGTAGGTGGAACGTTTTTTGCACCATCCCCTCCGGTGATGAACTACTCGATGTGGAAGGTTCGGGGTTTCACGCTTATCGAGCTCATGGTAGTGGTGGTCATCATTGGCATCCTGGCCGCGATCGCCATTCCGAACTTCGTATCGATGCGGCAGAGAGCCAAGGAAGCCTCGGTGAAGTCAAACATGCACACCCTCCAGCTCGCTGCGGAAGACTTCGCCAGTTTGGCAGAAGCCCACTATCCGGAGAACCCGACGAATACCGTGGGCGATGTCTTGAATGCCATCGGATTCATCGGAGCAGGAGAGGTAGCGAGCTATCCACAGCGGATCGCTGATCAGTGTCCCGGTACAAGGACCACAGTGTCAACCACATTGTTCGCACTGATTCCAGGAGACAATAACTATGGGAATCCGTTCTCTCCTCAGTCCAATTCGCTCGACGTGCTCGCAGCTGCTCCATCCCCTGGTCCCGCTGCTCCCGCTCACGTTGACAATCCTGCAGCGAATGCGAGCGGGGAAGGAACAGTGTACTGGGGTCCGATGGGGACAGCAGGCGCGACAGCCATGCAGGGGTACGTTATCTACGGTGATGGTGACGAGTTCATGATCACCGTGGTTCTCCGGTCTGGACAGTAATCCAACTGCAGTTAAGATCGTTCCGCCACAAACACAGCCTCGGGCTCGATGGCACAGCCGGGAAGAATGTGAGCACCGATGCGGCCGTGCATTCATCCAGCCCGATGTATCTCTCCTGTCGTATTCGGTGCAGGAACGCGCGCTCGACACTCTCCTGTCCCGATAGCCCAGACATGATCATCCGGTGTGCTCTTGCGAAAGATTTTGCAAAATAGCAACTCGATGGATGGAATGGAACAGCGGCAAGTATGTAAATCTTTGTCTGGAAAAGCCTTACATCAGCACCGGTACTGGCACAATTCTTGCACCCCTTCCATCTCGAATGTTGAAGATGAAAGGAGGTGTCATTATGAGAGAGAAGGGTTTCACACTCATCGAGCTCATGGTAGTGGTGGTGATCATCGGGATATTAGCTGCGATCGCCATTCCCAATTTCATGTCGATGAGACAGAGAGCGAAGGAGGCTTCACTCAAGTCCAACATGCATACCCTTCAGCTCGCTGCGGAGGACTTCTCGACCATGGCAGAGGGAGCCTATCCAGAGGATCCTACGATCACCGTGGGTAACGTACTGAATACTCTGGGGTTCATTGGAGCAGGCCAGGTGGCTAACCACCCTCAGTGCGTCGCGGATGCGTCTCCTGGTACCAGAGCGACTGTGTCTACCACTGCGAACGCTCTGCTTCCTGGTCAGAACACCTTTGGAAATCCGTTCTGGCCGACGGCGAACTCCCTGGACCATCTCGCAGCGGTGGTTGCTCCCGGACCGGCTGCCCCGGCCCATGCGGACAATCCTGCAGCTGGAGCGAGTGGCGAGGGTTGCACGTACTATGGTCCTATCGGGACCGCTGGGAACGTGGCCATGCAGGGGTATGTCATATACGGTGATGGCGATGATGCCATCCTGACGACAAGCCTGCGCTCAGGGCAGTGAGCTCGTATCGAAAAAGGCCGGATAACCTCCGGCCTTTTTTGTTCCCCAGAATAAGAGTCAAACCTTCATTTTTCGATTATCAGCTTTTCTATCCTATCAACCTGATTCCTGTAGTCTTTCTCTCTTTTGAGCTGTGGTTGGACTTTCTTCATTATCTCGCTTATCGTCGAGCCCTTCACACCGAAATAATCGCCAACCTCTCTGTTCTTCTTACCACTCAGTACCTTTGATAGATATATCGCCATGTCTCTTTCCCCTTTGTTCTTACCTCTTTTGAGCAGTTCCTCATGCCATTTGCCATAAAGGCTACAGAAGGTCGATACTATCCTGCTGATCGCTGTACCGCGCCCCTTCAAATTCTATTCTTAGCTGCCTTGCCATTCAACTCCATCTCCTATGTATACGTACGCTCTACGAGAGTCCGATTTCGAAGGTCGAATTTCAATACTCAATTTGAATTTTGAAGGTTTGACCCTTCGAAGCGGACTCAATATCCCCAGATTTCCTGTAGATAGACTTCTCTTCTACAGGTGGGACAGAGAAGCCTCAGGTGGTCTGATCTGTAGGCTCTCGAAGCTCCAAGGGGGAGAGTAGTTTCTACCCCCTCTATATCCTGATGAAGGAGGAATGCCAGAGTGGGATTTGCGTATGCGAGTTCTCCGGCCGTTCGCGCAATCCACAGCAATTGTTCCCTCGTGGCAATCGGACCACCACATATCTCGCACATCAACAACTCTTTCTCGACAAATGTATCATAGTTGTCTCGTGTCAATTGCGCCAGGTCGTACTCTTCGGTGTGGTGTATTGCCTTCCACGGACAGTGTGCCTCACATAATCCGCAGTAGATACATCTCTCTTGGTGATGGGTGATCCTGCGCGTCTTGTTTCCGAGGGAATCGGTCAACTCTCTCGCACCGGCAGGACACACCTCTGCGCAGGCGCCACACACAATACATTTCTCCTCCTCGAATACCATGATTCCCCTGAAACCTGAAGCTGCTGGGGAGGGTACTCGCGGGAAATTTACGGTGTATGGTCCTTTCACCAAAGCCCTGACTGCTTCTCCAAGTTCTCTCAGTTTCGGTTTCTTCATCGTTCCCCCATCACATCAGTCCTCTCAGCTTGCTCTCAGGGTCCCCATATCGGGTTTTCAGCGTTTCAGTGGTTTTCTGGGACAGCTTTATGAGATACTCCCCGTCCCCCATCTGCTTGCCATCCTGCATGACCATGATCCGCTCAGTACAGCAGTAGCATGGGTCCACCGATGCGAGTACAAGGACTGCGTCGGCGATTGTACACCCCTTCACTGCTGCCACATTCGATGCAACGTTCATGTAGCTCGGTGCCCTCACTTTGTGGCGAACGGGCATATTCGAACCGTCTGAACGGACATAGTGAAAGACCTCACCCCTCGGGGCTTCTACGCGTCCGATTCCTTCTCCAGGAGGGATTTCGTGTACGTCGGCGAGTATGTCTCCAGGACTCATACGCTCTAAGCACGCTCTGATCATTTTGACGGACTCAAGGCACTCGAGCAGTCTCACCTTTGCCTTGGCGAAAAGATCGCAGTCATCGAATACTATCATGTCCCACGGTATCCAGCTGTATGCGGCAATAGGATCATCCTTCCTCACATCGATGGCAACACCGGATCCACGAGCCGTAGGTCCAAGCACACCATATGCGATGGCATCCTGTGTCGTCAAAATGCCAACACCTTCCAATCTCGCTCTGATGACCGGGTCATCCAGCACCGCCCGTGTGAACAGGGCAGTTTTCTCTTCGAGTAAGTTAAGCGTTTTCTCTATCGCTGGGATGTCCTCTTCACGTATGTCTCTGCGAACTCCGCCGATCTTCATCATTGCGTAGTGATTTCGATTTCCGGTGATGAGTTCCAGCAGGTCCAACAGGTGTTCTCTATATTTCCAGAACCACATCCACACGGTGTTATAACCCATGAAGTGGCCAGCCAGTCCCACCCATAGGAAGTGAGAGTGAATTCTCTGAAGCTCATCCACAATGGTGCGAATATACTCTGCGCGCTCCGGCACTCTGATCTTTGCAAGATCTTCCACTGCACATACATACGCAAATGGATGTGAATTCGAACATATTCCACAGATGCGTTCGACAAGGAAGATTGCTTGATCCCAGGTGAGCGTGGGTGATATGTACTCGTGGCCCCTGTGATTGTACCCTATGTTGATTTCAAGGCCTACCACCTTCTCGCCCTCTACCTGAAGCTTGAAGAACTCGGGCTCCTCCTGAAGCGGATGGTAAGGACCAATTGGCACCACTCTTTTCATTCTCCCCTCCTCAGCGGATAACGGTCTCGTGGCCAATCCTCAGCGGTGAGCAGAGGTTCGAGATTGGGATGTCCATCGAAATCGACCCCAAGGAGCTCATGGATCTCTCTTTCTATCCAGTTTGCGGCCGGCAACGACGGAGCGAGAGAGGCTATCCTGGGGTCATCCTTCGGTACGAACACCCGTATGGAATATATGATGCCGGTCTTATCCTCACCGAAATGGTAGAGAATCTCGAAGCCCCGTCGGGTATCAGTCGCCGTAGCGATACAGAATCTCAATGCGTGCTCCTGGAAGAGGAACTTTGCAACATCTGAGATCTGTCGCCGCGGCACCTCCATGTAGATCCTCTTCGGCGTGTGTTCTTTCAACCCGGTTACTTCGAACTTCTTCTCTAATTGTCTACACAACTCAGTCATAGCTGCCCCAAAGCTTTGGCTACTCCCATGATTATGGCCTCCGGTTTTGGAGGACATCCTGGGACGTACACGTGAACCGGGAGATGCTTATCATACGGACCAGCAAGATTATAGGAATTCCTGAAAATGTTCGGATCACAGGCACATGTGCCAATGCCGATCACCAGGCACGGCTTGGCTGTCTGTTCATACACTCTGAGTACTCTTTCCTTTGCTTTTCTGTTCAAGATGCCTGTCACCAGAAGTGCATCCGCATGTCGGGGAGACCCCACGAGAAGGATTCCGAATCTTTCGAGGTCGTACTTCGGAGTCAATGCATCCAGTATTTCAATATCGCAGTTATTGCAGGATGCAGAGCACACGTGAAAGACCCATGGAGACTTTTTCAGTGCCCAGAGCTTTGCGTTCATGATCTCCTCCAAAATGGATGTCGTGAGAGCGTTCTCGTAGCGATACCTCTTTTCTCGTACTCCTTCTGTGTGAGATACTGGAGTGCACCGGAGACGCAGCTCGAAACGCATCGAGGCCCATCTTCCCTGTCCCTGCAATAGTCGCATTTCTGGGATAGATGCCGAATCAGAGAGCCATCCAGGACTCCGAAGGGACAGGCGTACATGCATGACGAGCAACCGATGCAAAGGAAGGGCAACCTCCTCGTCAAGCCGGTGCTCTCGTCCTGCACGATAGCGTCAACAGGACACGCAGTAGCACACAGAGGGTCTTCACAATGCCTGCATGCGAGCGGGAGATACGCCTGAGAACCTATTTCTGCATGACGAATCCTCCCCTCGTTCTTGAACGCGACTCTGCAGGCAGCTTCGCAAGATCGGCATCCAATGCACAGATCGAGATCGAGAACGATTCTCCTCTCGCCGATTCGCTCTTCTACGTTTACGCCTTTTCTTTCCATAGCTCCACCACTTGTGGCTGAAACGAAATCACTCCTTCGTCGACTGAGTGGGCGAAAAGAGCCCTCAGTTCGGGGGATTCCACGGGTACCACGCAGAGCCCAGGAGGCACCCTCTCGGTCACCGTAACCTTCAACTCGCTTTTCGTGCAAGGTGTTTTCACACTCACCGGCTCGCCGCGCATTACTCCTATCTTTTTGAGTTCGGACGGGTTTACCTTCACCTGAGGCTGATCCTCGAAGAATGAACGAAAGAGGAAGGCCGGTTTTTCTCCAATGAGCATGAAACCGTTCTTCTTGCGCGCGCTAAGCCGTTCCGCCCGAGACCTGAGCAGCTGGACATCTATCGTTCTGGTGACTGGTCGGGCGCTCGTCTTTGTAAGAGCGAGCGGGAGTGCGTTCGCCAGGTCTTGTACGATTTCTTCAACGCTTCTTGCTCCGCTATAGGGTTCCGCGATGGGAGACACAGTGCGAGTGCCGAAGGCCGTATCCACGGTCCCGGACTTCTCGAGATTCAAGGTCGTGGGTAACCATAGGCCCCAGTTCTCATCGATATGGATGCGCAAAACGGCAGTCGACGCGAAATAGGAGAGCGTGCGCAGCGCGTCATGAAACTGGGGGTACATGTGAGGGAAAAGTTCGCCGAAATTAATCAGCACCTTTACCTCTCCTTCAAGGATCTTCTCGAGCACAGTCGCAAACTCGACCTTTCCGACACTGCTGAAGGACTCAGCCATCGGAAGAAATCTTGAGTCTCCTGGCAGTTGAGTGACAAGATACTGCGACGAACCTGAGGAAACGAGAGGGTCTCCTGTTCTTCCGAACGCGGCTGCGACAACGACGAGTTTCTTCTCATCTCCCTTTAGACTTCTTACGACTTCTCTCAAAGCTTCTTCGTCGACCCCCGAGCTGACGATAGACTTCTCGGTTACCATTTCTTTCTCTTTCCCGGATACGAGTCCTGAGAGAGCCAGGAGCAAAAGTGGCTCCATACCAGGTGCGACTCTGAGAAAGATGTCAGCGAAGCTGGCGGTATGGGTGACATAGGAATCGACTACGTATATGCGTCCTGACTTCTTTGCATACTTCGTCTCGAGTATATGGCGTGAAAGGATCGGCGCCTGATTGAATACATCTCCAACGAGGAAGAAGATGGTAGTATTTCTTACGTCTTCAAGAGAAGCTCCGACCACTTCAGGTATGCTGTGCGTGAAGTAGTACTCAGGCTCAAGGTAGCTTGATGCAAGGTTCTCCACATTCAGTTTCTCCGCGAGTTCCCACACCAGGGAGTACTCTTCATTGGTTAGATTGGCATCGTAAGTGATTGCCACCGAGCGCGAATCACTTTTCTTCAACACCCGAGCGAGATCGTCGAATGCGTCTCTCCAGCGGAGTTCATGCCCTTCGCGACGGGGAAATGTGAGCCTCGACGGGTGGTCCAGATAGAGGGCTGCAGCGTTTCCTCTCGGACAGAGCCTTCCATCATTCAATCCGCTGCCTTTAAGGTATTCCACGCCCTTAATCCGCCAGTCTTCTGTGACAATGGCCAACTCACAACCAAGTCTGCACAGTGAGCAGATTCCTTTTCGAGTCTCCGTCATACGAAAGGCTCCTCCACGTGCTTTATCTGATCCCACGTAAGCACAGGACCATCTTTGCACGAATAGAGTTCACCAATTCTGCAGTGATTACACATGCCAAGACCACAGGACATGTTGCTTTCCATGGAGAGGTATATGTTGGAGCCAGGGAAGCCTGCCTCAAGCAACTTCTGAGTAGTGAACTTCATCATTATCGGGGGACCGCACACCACTGCAGGGCTCTCTTTCACGTCCACCGGTATCTCGTCCAGAAGCACAGTGACTACGCCAACGCGCTCTTTCCACGAAGGATCGCCCATGTCGGATGATCGCAGTATGTCTACCTTCTCGTGTGCATTCCATTCGTCTATGTACCTCTTGTAGACGTGATCGTGGGGCGTACGTGCGCCGTACCGCACGCAGATTCTCTTGTATTCTCGCGCGTCGTGCAGCAACGCGAGGAAGAGCGAACGGAGAGGAGCAAATCCTACGCCTCCCCCCACGATCAAGACCTCCCTGTTCTTGAACTTATTGAGCGGGTAAGGTCTTCCATACGGACCCCTGACGCCTATAGAGGCTCCTTCCTTTAATTCGAAGAGAGCTTTCGTGACGCGGCCCACCTTCATGATGGTGAACTCCATCTTTTCCTTGTCATATGGGGAAGAAGAAGGCGTGAAAGGTGCTTCACCGACGCCGAAGACGGTGAGCTCCATGAACTGACCGGCCTCGAAACCGAGCGGCTTTGGCTCAAGGATGAACGTCTTGATAGTCGGCGTCTCGTCTATGATCTTTGTAATCTTCGCTGTGACAGGTTGATAGGGATTCATAGCCCCCATAGTACCTCTCTTATGTCTATTTTGGCGGTACATCCGCTGATGCACCTGCCACAACCGGAACAGGCAAAGAACCCATGATAGCCAGGGAAGTAGGAGTACTTACAGAGAAACCTGTTCCTGAACCTCCGGCTGAAATCTGCCCTTGGGTTTGCGCCTCCCCCAACCCTGGCATAGGCGGCGTAATAACACGCATCCCAGACCCGCACCCTTTCGCTCCCACCATCGTCCTTTTGATCGTAGAGCAGAAAGCAGTAGCAGGTCGGGCAGATATGAAGGCAGGCACAACACTCTACGCAGGTAGTGGACTCTCTCTCCCAGAATTCCATGTCAGCATCCAACACTTTCCTGGACAGATTGTCTTCCAGCGCCTTCGGGTTTGTTGCTTCAACCGTCTTAACCGCTTGGGCGCGTTGTGTGTCCCTCTCCTTGATCTGTTCCGGAGAGGGTGGTTGAAAGAGAATGCGTGCGTGCCTCACAAGCTCGGCACCCTTCTCAGAACCTGTTTCAGCGAGGAAGCCGCTGTTCATGGGTGTGAGATTCAGGTCGAAACCCTTGAGCGGATGTGGCTGAATGCCAACGAGATTGCAGAAGCACGTAGGCTCGGGCTGCGGGCAGTCCACGGAGATGAGTATTGTGTTTTCTCTTCTCTCCTTGTAGAAAGGATCCACGAACTCTCCAGCCAGAAAGACCTTGTCGTACACTTCCATTGCCCTCAGATCGCATGCTTTCGGCCCAAGGATTACGCTCCTCGACGACTTCTTCTCTAACGAACCTCCAGGCTTCGCCACAACCTCTTTGAACTTCATGAAGAATCCCTTAAGAGGCTCCACGGGGCGTATTCTATCAAGTGCCCATTCGAAGGACTCACCCGGTCTGAAGCGCTTGAAATGAGCTCTCTCTTGTTCGACCACAGGAATGTAGATAAGATTGTCTTCGATCATTCGAGCAAGCAGTGACTCGAGTTTCTGGGCTGGAAGAAAATAGAGTTCGCTCATGCCTTTTGTGGCCTCCGAAAAAAACCCGCACAATTTTGCCAAAAACATTCTTCAAGTGTCAAGTATCTACCCTTTGGAAAAGCCAATTTGCGAGATTGTTTGCAAAATGCGAGCGAAAACAGAGGGGGTTGTCAAGTGAGAATGGCCTTAGCAGCAGAAATTCAATCGGCAACATTCTTGCGAGCACCGGAAGTCGAACAAGGAGGACGAGATGTGGGTTGGGATAAGACTTCCAGAAACTGGTACTCAGCCTCTTGGACACCCTCACTGCCCATATTGTCGGTCCACGCAGACCAGAGTGTACGAGAGGATCACGAAGAAAGTGAAGCACCCAAACCTCTCTTTTGTGTCCGTTGTGCGGAGGAGATGTGAGAATTGTGGAAGGACCTTCAGGCACTACGCTCCAGGTGTGAATAGAAGCATACAAACAGCCACGGTCAAGGGGATGAACGTTCTTCTCTACTCTATTGGATTCTCCTACAGCCAGATTGTGGAGACACTTCGCAACCTCGGGGTGAGGCTCGTGAAATCGACGGTGTGGAGAAGTGTCAGATCAGTGAGCAAGAAGGCATACTATCTTCATAAGCAGAGTCTGAAGGGGAAAATCAGTGTGATGGGCATGCCCGCAGATCTGTTCAGGGCGGAGGGGCCAGACATATTGGTGCACTTCGTGGCAGAGTTGCTCGAGGGAAAGGAACTCGAACTCGAGTTTCCGGATGGAGAAGAGGGGAACCTGTATGCTGCTGCAATAACGACCATAGCGAAGAAGATCGGCGCGGAATTGGTGATAAAAGGAGAGGGATCAGGACCGAAAGACCCCGCCAATTCCAATGACACTCGTGAGGATACCTACATGTCCCGGCTGAAGAGGGGCGTTAAGAGAAGGTATCGAGAACTGACTCAGGAAGCGAATCTTCTGATAGGAGGGGCTGACAGTAAGGACAAGAGGAGACTTCGAGAGCTTCTCGTCGATTGTGACACGATACTCGACATCGTTGAAGGCAAAGAGAACGGCTGTGAGAAAGAATTCTGGGAGATCTACAAACGATATGCATGGGCAAAAGCGCCACACAAAGGAGAGACTGCTACGCTCTGGTACAAAATGAGGCTCTTCACACTCCGGCTCTGGGATGAGTCGAGCAGAATTCTGAAGCAGCTTGAGTCCACAGGGAAAGTGGAGAAGCGAGAGGGGTGAGCTTAAGACCTCGAATCCGGACCCGGCGAGTGTCCCCCCTGTGCTTGCAGGCCCCTTCCCCACAAATCAGCCAGACCCAATCAGGAGTCGGGTGAACCGCTCAAGGTGAGGAGAAACTTCTTCAACAGGCGCAATTCGTTCCCAGTGAGCTGCAGTCGTATACCGGACTTCTCTGCGGTAACGAAATCCACAGGGTATCGCACAATGCGCTTGAGGACATGGCGTGTCGGTTCACAGCCTTTTGGAAACTCGATTGTGGCAGTGCCACCCCTCATGACTACAGATTCCGCGCCTGATTTCGCTGCTGCACACTTGATCTCGACTGCATCGAAGAGATTCTGTACCTGTCTCGGTATCGGTCCGAATCGGTCTTCCAATTCTGCCCTGATCTCCGCCAGCGTCTGCACATCTTTTGCATCTGCCAGTCGTTTGTACACTGCAATTCTCTGTTGTTCGAAGGGAACGTAGTCGTGAGGAATGAAGAGCTCCACATCGAGAGAAACGATGGGCTCAATGTGCGCAGCGATCTCCTTCCCCCTCATCCGTCGAATTGCTCGTTCCAGCAAGTCGCAGTATAACTCGAACCCGACTGCATTCATTCGTCCGTGCTGCTGGACCCCCAGGATATTACCTGCTCCCCTTATTTCGAGGTCCCTCAACGCGAGTTGAAAGCCGCTCCCCAGGTCGCTGAAGGTTTTGATTGCTCTCAATCTTCGTCGAGCTTCATCTGTCATTCTTCCGCTCTTGGGAATGAGGAAGTAGCAATA
>Ga0111225_1008_pt1 | contig 26642 bp, 22 predicted proteins | sample DeeMarSWOR152_54_FD_80389 | JGI IMG/M metagenome (GOLD analysis project Ga0111225, IMG submission 80389) | candidate division TA06 bacterium DG_26
GCTTCCTTCACGTTCCGCTCCTTCTGACCTAGCAGAGGCGAGAATTGAACGAATCCTACCTTCATTTTGGCGCTTACACATAAAAAACCGCTGGAATTTTGTCAAGTACGACGACCTGCAGGGACGTATCTGAATTCTGGCAGTGATTGCGTAGATGACCAAGGGGCATTGTATAACAGAGTCAGGTAGGGGAGGCTGGGGGTGGAGTGATATTTTGCTCTTTGAGAGTTTGTTGAGTCCTGGTATAGTCGTTCTGTAGAGAGGGAGGATACGACTAAAGGGGCTGATGGAGTTACCTCAGAGATTGGGGGAGACTGCCTCATCGCGCACCATCGGCTCCTCAGCTTTGGTAGTACTTCAAGGCCTCCGGTAGCCACTTCTTCAGATTCTCTATCCTGCGCTGACTACTGGGATGGGTTGAGAGGAACTCCGGGGGTTCTTGTCCACCGAATTCTTTCTCCATTTTCTCCCAGAAATCGATCGCGGCGTGTGGATCATACCCGGCTTTGGCCATGAAGATGAGCCCGATGCGGTCCGCTTCATTCTCATGTGTCCTGCTGTACGGCAGAACGAACAGAAGTTGAGTCCCGGCCCCATAGGCTACCTTTCCGAGCTCTATCGTCTTTTTCGTCTGCTTCTTCAGCGCCTCTTCTAATGCCATCCCGCCAAGCTCCACAACAAGAAGTTGTGTCATTCTCTCCGCGCCGTGTCGTGCAATTGCGTGAGCGATTTCATGTCCTATGATGACTGCCAGCTCGGTATCCGTAGATGACACCTTCATGATGCCGGTGTACACAGCTACCTTACCCCCGGGCAGACAGAACGCATTCACGACCTCATTGTCATCGATCACATTGAACTCCCACGAGTAGTCCGGCCGATCCGTCACGTTGGCTATTCTCATTCCGATTTCCTTCACCCGACGCACTTCCTCCAAATCTTCAGAGAGTTTTGAATTCGTGAGGATATCCTGATAGGTCGTCGCACCAAGCTCTCGTTCGGTGCTCTCTGGAACGAGAATCAGTCTCTTGCGCTGTGTGAACGGAACGGTCTGGCAGGCGATGAGAAGCAGAAGAATCGCAAGACAGCCCCACGTCAGAAATGGCAGGTGCCTTCTTATATAAGAGTGTCCCACATCCTTACCTTACTGATTGTGGACAAGGCTGTCAACTGTGGCGTGAAACCTCCTGAGGGGTTGTATACAGAATTTGGCAGTGATTGCGTGTACAAGACCAAGGGGTTTTTCTGAAGGAGGCTTCAACGGCCACTCGGCCTACCAGCGCCGGTGTGACTCACTCTAAAACAGAGCCCCATATCGCTTGATTCTCATAATGGATGTGAAGTTTTGAAGCCGACGGAAGAAATGCCCCCTGGTCATCTACGCAATCACTGCCAGGACTCAGATACATCCCTCGTGAGGGTAATGCTTGACATACGGCCGTTCGCTTTGTATAGTTCGAGTTCGCATGAAGAAAAACATCTTCATAAAAGGTGCACGAGTACATAACCTCAAGAATGTTGATGTCGAGATTCCGCGCAACAAATTCTGTGTGATCACAGGCATTTCTGGTTCCGGTAAGTCCTCGCTTGCTTTCGACACGATATATGCAGAAGGACAGAGACGGTATGTCGAGTCCCTCTCCGCCTATGCAAGACAGTTTCTCGGCACCATGGAGAAGCCAGACGTCGATTATATCGAGGGCCTCTCCCCCGCCATATCGATTCAGCAACGCACAGCCTCTAAGAATCCTCGGTCCACGGTCGCGACTGTTACGGAGATCTACGATTATCTCAGATTGCTCTTCGCAAGAGTCGGCACCCCACATTGTTATCGTTGTGGCAAAAGGTTGGAGAAGCAGACGGTTGACCAGATCGTTGATGGAGTCCTCAAATCGCCAGCCGAGTCGAGGATTCAGATATTGGCACCGGTTGTGAGGGGAAGAAAAGGCGAGCACAGGGAGCTCTACCAAAAGCTGAAGCGAAGAGGATATGTCCGATGCAGAGTCGATGGGGAGCTGGTTGACCTCGATAATCCTCCCGAGCTCGACAGGTATAAGATCCACACGATAGAGGCGGTAGTCGATAGGCTCATCGTACGACCCAAGATCAGGAAGAGACTGGCGGATTCCGTTGAGATCGCACTCCGTGAAGGAGAAGGGATCGTTCTCGTCGGTATGGTCAATGGAGAAGACCTCCTGTTTAGCGAAAAGCTGGCCTGCACGACCTGTGGGGTGAGCTATGAAGATATCTCTCCGAGAATGTTCTCCTTCAACTCGCCATATGGGGCATGTGCGGCCTGCTCAGGGCTCGGAGTGAAGATGGAAATAGACCCCAGCCTCCTGATCGTATCCCCCGAACTCTCCGTCCTGGAGGGGGCTATTGGAGCGTGGGGAGAACCCAGCGCATATCTCTTGGGTCAGCTTGAGTCCCTCGCTCGCAAGCGCAGATTTGATCTGGACACTCCTTTCGTAGAACTCCCGCCCGAGGCCCAGGACGCCATACTCTACGGAGATGATGAAAACCATTTTGAAGGAGCCATACCTAACCTCACACGCAGATACAGAGAGACTGAATCGGACTGGATCAGATACGAAATCGAGAAGTACATGGCAATACACCCCTGTCCGGAATGTGGCGGTGCAAGATTGAAGAAGGAGAGTCTGGCAGTCAAGATTGCCGACCTTTCAATCCATGATTTTGTGAAGAAGTCCATAGTCGAAGCGAACGGGTTTCTCGATTCCTTGAAGTTCGGCAAGAGAGAAGAAGTCATCGCTGAGAGAATCGTGAAAGAGATCAAACAGCGACTCGGTTTCCTGATAGGAGTGGGCGTCGACTATCTCACACTGGATCGACGGTCGGATACGCTGGCGGGCGGGGAGGAGCAGAGAGTGAGACTTGCCACTCAGATAGGCTCGGGTCTCGTCGGCGTACTGTATATCCTGGACGAGCCCAGCGTCGGCCTGCACCAGAGAGACAACAGAAGACTGCTCAGCACGCTTCATGCGCTCAGAGACCTCGGCAATACCGTACTCGTCGTCGAACACGACAAACAGACAATTCTCTCTTCAGATTGGGTGATAGACTTAGGGCCTGGTGCGGGAGAGTTAGGAGGAAAGGTAATCGCCACCGGTACGCCCGAACAGATCGCCAGATGCACTGATTCGTTGACTGGGGATTACCTCGGCGGGCGAAAGAGGATAGAACTGCCGAAGAAACGAAGGAAGTCGAGAGGAGATGAACTTGTGATTGTCGGAGCCAGGGAGAATAACCTGAAGGGAATAGACGTTCACATTCCTCTTGGACTCTTCATCTGTATTACCGGCGTATCGGGCTCCGGGAAAAGCACCATAATGACTGACATTCTCTATCGTGCACTCGCTGAGAAGCTCTACATGAGCCGAGTCTTGCCCGGCAAACACGACAAGATTACAGGCTGTCAACACATAGACAAGGTGATCAATATAGATCAGAGCCCCATAGGCAGAACTCCAAGGTCGAATCCGGCAACCTACACCGGAGTCTTCACCTATATCAGGGAGCTCTTCTCAATGCTCCCTGAGGCGAAGATCAGAGGGTACAGGCCTGGAAGATTCTCCTTCAACGTGAGAGGCGGCAGATGTGAGGCCTGCCAGGGAGAAGGTCTTCTCAAAATAGAGATGCACTTCCTTCCGGACCTGTACGTCAAGTGTGAAGTGTGTAAAGGCAAAAGGTACAACCGTGAGAGTCTGGAGATCGTCTACAAGGGCAAGACTATCGCGGATGTGCTGGATATGACCGTTGATGAGGCGATGGAACTTTTCAAGCCCATACCCAAGATATGCAGAAAACTGAGACTTCTCACCGATGTCGGCCTCGGATACATCAAGTTGGGTCAGCCCGCTCCCACTCTTTCTGGAGGAGAAGCTCAGAGGGTGAAACTCGCAAAGGAACTGTCTAAGGTAGCCACCGGAAGAACTCTCTATATGCTGGACGAGCCGACGACTGGGCTACATTTCGAGGATGTGAAGTTACTCCTTCAAGTTCTGAACAAACTCGTCGACAAAGGAAACAGCGTGGTGGTGATCGAACACCACGTGGATGTGATCAAGAGCGCAGACCACATCATAGATCTGGGTCCAGGCGGAGGAGATGAGGGCGGAAGGGTAGTGTGTGAGGGTACGCCAGAGGAAGTTGCGAGATGCAAAAGCTCTCACACTGGTCTATTTCTCCAGAAAGAACTTACGCGTCAGCATCAATCTGGACGGAGTTCAGCAAAGTGCTGACAGGAGTGGAGGAAACGCCACCTTCAGATTAATGTTTATCTCAAAAGCAGCTGCGAAATTCTCCAGTCTCTTCAAGCTCCCCGCGACTCTCTCGTTCTCACACTGCTCAGCTCTGTTGCGCAACTCAGAGATATAGTCGCAGTTCTGTACCAATGTGTCCAGTCCTTCCTTGAGAACAAGTAAGTCCCTGTACAAACTGAGGAATACTTCCACAAATACCCATCTATCACATTCATCCACCAGCCATTGCGACAAGTCAATTACCGTTTCCCACCTCTTCTTCCCCAGTGCAAGAAACCCATCTATCAGTCTTCTGCGGATCTCCATATATTCTGATTTGTTGGATCGCAGCGCGCGACCGAGAGACCCGGAAGCCAATCGTGCGAGAACTCCTGTCAGGCTGGGCTCAACTCCACGTGCTTTCAGTGCTTGCTCGATTTCCTCACGAGATAGATTCCTGAAGCGGATCGATTGACAACGCGAGAGAATGGTCAGAGGGAGAGACTGAGGATGTTCGGTGATCAGGATGAATATGGCATGAGATGGCGGTTCCTCTAGCGTCTTGAGGAAGGCATTCGAGGCCTCCTGAGTCATTTTGTCGGCGTCGATCACAATGTTGACCTTCCACCGACTCTCGTAAGGCTTCAGGTACGTTTCGCCTGAAACAGACCGAATCGTATCGATAGAGATGGATGCCCTTTGGGAAAAGGGAAATCTGAAATGGCTCTCTTTTCCTGTTTCATAAAGCTCGACCAGTGCATCAGCCTGGATCGCGGAGGGCACGGGAAACACGAATTTCACATCTGGATGGACAAAACGTTCGACTCTCTTACAGTGAGTGCAGGTTCCACATCCACTACCTCGATCGCAATTCAAGGCTTTGGCGAACGCGATCGCTGTCTCTGTCTTCCCCACTCCACACTGACCGTGGAAGAGATAAGCGTGCGAGACTTTCTCTTTCTCTATCTGATTCGCGAGGATCTTCTTGGCAGTCTCCTGCCCCACGATATTATCGAACATCCTACCGTGATTTGAGCCAGACGAGAGGATCTTCCGGCTTGCCTTTCTGCCTGACCTCGAAGTGGAGAAGACTCCCGTCGAGTGAGCTCCCCACATAGCCTATGATGATGTTCTCATCCACCACGGACCCTGGAGGCGCCGTTATCTGCGACAGATGTGCATACAGAGTGTAGTATCCTTCTCCGTGGTCGAGCAGTACTACCTGACCGTAGCCGAGGAACCTTCCAGCATACACAACTTTTCCTCTTGCCACCGAGTGCACGGGTGCACCGTATTCAGCCTCTATGTCGATTCCGTTGTTCTGAGTGACAGTTTTGTATACCGGATGGGTCTTTTTCCCGAACCCCGAGCTCACTTCACCCTCTACAGGCCACTGCAGTTTTCCTTTGCGCTCGCTGAGGCCCGTCCCCTCAAACCTCTGACCTCCCTTGAGCCGCTCTCTCTCCAGACTCTCGATCAGTTCAGTAACTCGCCTCTCTGCTTCCTCCAGTTCCTTCTCGAGTTTCTCCTTCTCCTCTCTCTCGTCTTTCAGTCGATCCAGGATCTCTTCTTTCGTCCTTCTGTCCTTCTCCATGTTCTTCTTCTCGCTCTCTTTCTCCTCTCTCAGTTTCCTCTCCTTCTCCATTTTCTGCGATAATCGCTCTCTCTCTTCAACGAGTGACCGAATCAGTACTCCGGTAGAGTCGATAAGCCTCTTGTCTTGTTCCGCGATCACCATTACGTACTTGATTTTCTTCACCGCGTCGGAGAAGGACTTTGAGAACAGTAAGAGCTCGAGGTCATGGGCCTTGCCCCGTTTGTACAACTCCCGCAGTCTACCGCCGAGGACCAGTCTTCTCGTCTTCAATCGTTCCTCCATCCTCTCGACCCTCTTTTTCAGCGCACCAACGTCCGTCTTGAGCGACGACTCTTCCCTCTTCACTGCATCGATAAGATCCTCTGTGAGCTCCAGTTCTTCACTCAAGACTTCGAGCCTGGCCAGCGTACTCTGCTTCTCTTCTTCTATCTCGTTCTTTCTTCGTCTGCACTCGTGGAGACTCTCCCGGATTCTCGACAGTTCTGCTTCTCTCTTGATGATTTCCGTATCCTGGGGATGAACCAAAGTCCCTGAAAAGGCACAAGCGAGCACAATGAGGATCCCAAGTTTTCTCACTTCCAGGCAGTCTATATTCCGCATGCACTTTTGTCAACCACACCTCGCAAAACATTTTGCACACGCTTTCGCAAATTGCGAGCGTCTGTGAATCGGCCACCAAATATGGAAAACCCACACTTTCGTAGTGATACACTTCACTTCCACAACGGGACTCAATTCGCCCCTCATGGAACGATTCTTGCTCTTTGTGGGGGCGGAATCACACATATACGTATGTATTCGGTGTTGATCATAGAGGACAATGAGCGTTTGCGCCAGATGCTCATGGACACTCTTAAGTCGGGGTCCGTAGAGGTCGATGGCGTGAAAACGGCTGAAGAGGGCCTGGATCGCGTGAAGGAGCAGGGTTATGACTTCATCCTGCTCGACCTGAGGCTACCTGGAATGCAGGGCATGGATGCGTTGCAGAAAATCAGGGAAATCGACTCCAAGGCGATCGTCATAATCATGACTGCGTATGGGACGATAGACGTCGCCGTAGAGGCGATGCGTCTGGGAGCATATGATTTCTTGACAAAACCATTTGATACGGACCACCTTCTTCTCATGTTTAAGAGAGCATGGAAGGAGAGGAAGGTCGAAGAAGAGAACCTGCTACTGAAGGAAGTGCTCAAGGATAAGTTTGGGTTTGATGGCATTCTCGGCAAAAGCCAGAGAATACGAGAGGTCATGACTCTTGCGAAGAAGGTTGCAACGACAGATTCCACGGTGCTCATCACCGGTGAGAGTGGAACGGGAAAGGAGCTTTTTGCGCGCGCGATCCATCAGATGAGCAAACGCAGGAACTATCCATTCGTATCCATTAACTGCGCAGCCATTCCCAGGGAGCTGCTCGAGAACGAGCTGTTTGGGTCAGAGAAAGGAGCGTATACAGGCTCCGTGGCCAGAAAAGCAGGCAAGTTTGAAGTGGCTGACAAAGGCACCATATTACTCGACGAAGTGGGAGATCTCAATCTTCATCTCCAAGCCAAGATTCTGAGAGTTCTCGAAAGAAAAGAGTTCGAACGGCTCGGAGGCACGAAGGTGATTAAAGTGGACGTACGCATCATCACCGCCACCAACAAGAATCTGCTCGAGGAGATACAGAATTCTCGCTTCCGCGAAGATCTCTACTACCGCCTCGCCGTCTTCCCGATACCTCTGCCTTCTCTGAGAGAGAGGAAGGAAGATATCCCTCTACTCGCAGAACATTTCGTCATCAAGTACTGCAGCGAACTGAAGAAAAGCAGGAAGACTACCTCTTCGGACACAATGGAGAAGCTCATGCAATACAACTGGCCTGGAAACGTGAGAGAACTGGAGAACACGATTGAGAGGGCGATCATCTTGTGTAATGGACCTACGATAGAACCGCATCACATCTGGACCACCTTGAGACAGGAGCAAAAATCGCCAGATACACTGCGAGAGGCCTCTCTGCACGGTGCGAAGCTTGCCGAGTCGGAACTCATCAGGAGAGCACTGATCGCAACCAGCGGCAACAAGAGCAAAGCTGCGAGAAATCTGAAGGTGAGTTACAGAGTACTTCTCAAGAAAATAAAGGATTATGACATCCGGATCCCATGAAGAACCCCTTCGTTCACTATGAGAAAAAGATAACCTTCCTCTTGCTCTTCCTGATCTTGCTCCTCGCTGCGGCCAATCTTATCAATCTCTCCTTACTTAAACGCGCGGAGGACAGACTGAACACAGAGCTCTCACAGACGCTACAGTTTGTGGCGAAGACCGCCATCGACTACGTCGAGCGGGACGAATTCCAGCAGGATGCACTTGAAAAGTTGCTCATTAGAAAGGGAGTGAGTAAGGTATTCGCGATCGATCCCAAGACACGCCTCATTATGAGTGCTCCACCTCTCGTTGACCCGCTCTCACAGCCCCTCTGGAATGGATTCAGTAAAAGAAATCTGGCCAGACTTTGGATGGGGACTCCTTCCTTCTCTGGGCTGTACAAGGGGAAGGAAGGTACATTCAAGGCATATGCGCTCCCTTTCGGAACAGGGAGAGCGAAGAACATACTCTTCGTGGAGGGAGATGCACGATTCCTCGATGTCCTACAGAGTGGCTACAGGGCAGGGGTGGCGTTCACAGTGTGCATCTTTTTCATGGCCGCAGTAGTCGGTCTCCTCTATTTCAGGGCAGTAGTAGAACCGTATCGGAAGATCTCTCAAAGCGCCTCCCACCTCTATGAGGCGGCAGAGAAGATGGGGGAAGTTGAATTCGCTGTGGAGAGTTTCGAGACGGTAGTGAGAGAACTCAAAGAGAAGGAGACTTTGCTGGAGAAACTGTACTCAAAGTCCAGAAACAGAGCTGACGATCTGGAACGCTTCACGAAACATATCCTGGAAAGCATCCCTACAGGAGTCTTCAGTTTCGACACCACGGGGAAGATTGCCTACTCCAATCAAGCAGGCAAAGAGATTCTCAACGGCATACCAAGACGAACGCTCAGGCCGTTAGTGGATGCAGCATTGAAGGAGGGTGAGACCTATCTCAGCAAGGAAATAGAGATTCGCGACGGGAGATATCTTGGAATAAGCTCTTCGATTCTGCGCGACCCCAAAGGGAGAACTACCGGAGTGACTCTGTTGTTCAGGGATATCACCGAAATGAAGAATCTCGAGGAGGAGATCGCATTCAAGGAGAAGATGGCAGCGCTTGGAGAGATGTCTGCAGGCCTTGCCCACGAATTCAGAAACTCCCTCGCATCGATTCTCGGTTATGCGAAACTTCTCAAGAGAAGTTTGAAGTCCGCTTCGAAGCGGCCCTACGTCACCGCGCTCCTGGAGGAGTGTCTGAGCATGGAGTCAACTATCAAGAGATTCCTCGATTTCTCTCGGCCGGACAGGATTGACGTGGAAGAATTCGACCTCAGTACACTTCTCTCAGAGGTCATTCGAGGCTTCAAGGAACCCATACAGAAGAAAGCCATTACCGTGAGGTGCAAGATACCGCGAAAACGGCTCATGACACGCGGAGATCCCCGGCTTCTGAGAAGGGCCTTCATGAACGTGATCCAGAACGCAATTGAGGCAACGATGGAGAACGGCTTGATCCGCGTCGCCGTCTCAGAGAAGGATGCCGGCTACTCCATACGAATCACCGACAATGGTGCGGGAATGAAGGATGAAGTGAAGAAGAAAGTCTTCACTCCCTTCTTCACGACAAAGAGGTCCGGCACCGGGCTCGGTCTCAGCATCGTTCAGAAGATCGTAGCCGCACACAGAGGAAGCGTAAGCCTATCGTCTACCTATGGCAGAGGGACTACCGTACTCATCTCCCTTCCCGGGGGTATTACCTGAAGGTAACACCCATATTACCCAAAGATAACAGATCAGGCCTTATCGTCATTCTTTCGCAGACAGGTAATTTGCCCAAGAAGCTTTCCTGAAGGGACTTTTCAGTACATCAGAACATTCGCTCGTCTCCGGCACGAAACTTGTTCTCTACTGATTATGGAGGTCGAGATGAGAAGATCGAACGAAGAAGGATTCACGGTTGTTCAACTCCTCGCATCATTGGTGATCGTGGCAATCATGTCAGCAATCGCCACCCCTTGGTTCATTTCACATCAGAGAAGTGTGCAGTTTTCCTCTGCTTTGATGAATTTTAAATCGCTCATTCAAAGAACCAAGGCATTAGCAGGCATCGAAGGGACCACCTTTCGAATCGACGTGACAGACTCTGTGACGGCTGTGGTTTCACGACACAGCCCTCCTCCCGAGAACAACTACGTGCTCAGCGGTGACACGCTCAGATTCCCACCGAGGGTGAGATTCGATGCCCCGGCTGTCGGCGAAGTCTTCTACCTCTTCCCTGACGGAAGAGCGAACTTCACTGGCGGCACATTGACGATAATGATGACCGAGAACAGCCAGAACACGCGAGTACGACGACTCGCGTTGCTTCCGGCAATTGGGGAGGTGGTATTGAGATGAAGAAAGGATTCACGCTCATTGAAGTTCTTGTCGCTGCGCTCTTACTGAGCATCGCGATAGTCACCGCCAGCATGGTACGGGTCTCTTCGGTCGAATCCGTCATGGAGTCGGCGAGGTTGAAGAGAGCCTCCATGCTCCTTGAGAACAAGCTCGATGAGGTGCTCAGCTTCTCAAAGGCAGACTTCCTAACTGGTACATCTGGATTCGATTCGCTCTGGGTCCTCAACGAGGCAGGACTCGATACAGTATTTATGGATTCAGTCGACAACGTTGAGAGGTATGTGACAATCGATTCGCTGGTGGGGGATCGTAGTGCTGTGGGCTCCTTCATGGCTGTCACCATCTACTGCTTCTGGCAGAGCGGTGGCACACAGCGCCACCTGGTAGGTCGCACGAACCTCACCCGTTATTAGGAGGAAAAATGGCGAAAGGATTCTCACTCATCGAATTGCTGGTGGCCATGACCGTGATGAGCATTGTGCTTGGGGCCACAGTATCCTTCTTCGTGCTCGAAAACCGGAATTCCCAGGTTCAGGAGCAACGCCTGGAAATGATACAGAAAGCGCAATCCACGCTCGGCCATGTCGTGGACAACCTCCGTATGATTGGCTACGATCCTCATGAGCTCGGTGATTTCACCATTTCCTCCGCCGAGTCAACTCGCTTGGGATACACCGCCCCAGTACTCGACTCCACCGGCGATCCAATGATCGATACCGTCACCGGGAATCCGGTGGTGGTGGCCATGAATTGGGCAGTACTCAACGATACGCTCACGAGAAGCGGTCAAGTCATCTCTACAGATGTGGAGAGAATACTCTTCCAGTACTTGAATGAGGTGGGCGACACCCTCAGCTTTCCGATAAATGGTGCTCGACTCGATTCAATTCACAATGTGGCAGTCACGCTTACCTTTAGGAATCGGATGCCAAGGTACAGGGATTTCCGCTACACGGTTCGCGGATATGTGCAGTTGAGGAACAGATGAGGAGGGATATCATGTACAGGAATGAGAAAGGAATCGCTTTGATCACTGTCATCTGGATTGGCGCCCTGGTGCTCGGCTTTCTCTCAGCATACGCGCTTATCGTGAGGACCGACATTATCAGAACGTACCTTGCCTCACGGGAGAAGAAAGCACTCTACTGTGCGGAAGCAGGCAAAGAGGAGGTGATGGCGAACATACCGGACCTGGACTACATATACGTCGCTTCGCTGAGCACGCCCACATACGAAGGCTGCTTGGACGGATATGGATTCAAGGGCAGATATACGATTTCTCCAATCCCGATCTTCCCGGGAGTACGCTATGGCTTCGGGGGGAGGATGGTGTATATCTATTCCTTCCTCTCCCGGGGAACGGTCGAGTCTGCGACCACACCGACCGTGAGGAGTCTGGACGTAGGTCTCGGATTCCGTCTCCCCACAGAGGCCATAGAGGGTGAACCGGTCTATTAGGAGGTGGAAGCATGAGAGCATCAATATACTACGACGATTCCGGGCGAAATTTCCACTCCGACAGGAGGTGTGGCACGATTCTTCTGTGTGCATTCGCGGTCTGTTTCATCTCTCTTGTCGGTTCAGGGAACGCTCGGGAGACAGAAGTACTGCCTGAAAGGCTCTGCTTCGTCATTAGAGATGACGGAGATATCCTTCAGAAGGTGAGAATACGCGGAGACTTCTCCGCATATTCTACCTTTGAGATACTGTACAAACCAGAGGCGATTCAGGTCGTCGGGCTCGACAGGCCGGATGCGTCTGGGGTGCTGAATCTGGAACTCATCCTCCAATTTCCTGAGGGTACGTATGCCGAAACTGAGGCACTCTGGGAGCAGCTTACAGAAGAGCGAATACGGAGACTCCAGATGAGAGGGAAAAGAGTATCGAAGAGACACTTACCGTCGATGGCGATGTATTCGAAACTGCAAATCCTGGTAGTGGGCAGTACTTTAGAGGAAGCCACCATTACGATTCCATTAAAAGCTGTATTCGACTTCTCGGGTACGAAGAGAAGCGCTGTCTCTTCCGGCTACGCGGAGTGAGGAGGTGAATTATGTGGAGAAGATTGGCACTACTGTTGATAGCTGGCGCCATCCCGCTCGGCACCCTAAACTCGAACGATGAATGTATCTTCGTCATCGCGGTCAGACCCGATGTGCTGCTCATCCTGGACACCTCCGGCTCTATGACCTATGACACAGATCCGAACCACGCAGGAGGTGGAGCCGGTACAGGTGATGACTGGGGTGGGCCAACCCACGGTGATGGAAGTGTGAATTATCCAGGCCATGACACCGATGGCGATGGATTGGCAAACGATTCGAGAGCGTACAAATTGAAGGAGGCTCTCGCGGATGTGATAAGCGGTGCGCGCCTTGCCTCAAACCTGGGGCTCATGACCTTCAAGTTCCATCAGGACGGTCACTCAGAACCGCAGTGGCTAGACCAGTACTACTATGAGGATCCTATGATTGAGCCACTTCCTGAACCTATCACGATTATCGACACTGTGGAGTACGGACATGTGTTCAGACCGAGGAGCAGACAATGCTGGAATGTGAAGACAGAGGACTATCCGGGCTGGCAATATGACAGTACCTGGACATCGGTGGACACCACCTACATCTGGTGTGACACCCTGTACGATCCTCCACGGCTCCACTATGAGGGTTGCGGCTGCATGTATGGTGAATTGCTCGTTGCGCCAAGTGCACCAAGTTCCGCCGATTCGATTCTCATGTGGATGGACCACAAGGAGGATCATCCGTGGGATCTGAGCAACCCTTCACTCATAAACAAGGAGCTCCGCTTTCGCGACACGAGAACACCAATAGGAAAGACAATGGGAGCGGCACTCCAGTACTTCCGCGATGAACGCATTCCCAGAGACCTTGCACAGGAGTGTAAGAGATACTTCGTCATCCTCATCACAGACGGCGATGACAACTGTGGTCAGCCGAACCCCGTACCTGCCGCGCAGGCCTTAAGAGAGGTAACCGTGAATGGAAGGGTGCACGACATACAGACATACGTACTCGGTGTTGCGATCCAGAATCCTAATCTGGATGACATCGCAGAAGCAGGGGGGACCGAGCACGCTTACTTCGCAAGTACCAGCCGTGAGATGGCAGATGCCCTGGGAGACATCATGTGGGATATCCGCCAGAAGGCATTCAGTTTTACGGCACCAGAGGTCATAGGACTGAGAGGATTGAGGGTGGGCTATAGCGACAGAATCTACATCGCCACATTCATTCCGTCACGGTATTCCATCTGGGAAGGTCATCTCAAGGCGTATCAGCTTCCCAAGAGCGGAATTCTCCCGGTCGACGAGTACGGCTATCCCACCACGGAACCGCTCTGGGATGCAGGAGACCTTCTGCGCGCCCGTGACCCGTCCACGAGAACCATTTACACCAACGAAACGGACGGCAGTCTGAGAGAGGTTTCCACACTGAGCAGGGATGACTTTGGAGTTCCGACCGACGAGATCAAGGATAGCATCATCTCGACGCTTTACGGTGACCAGTACGCGGATCTGGGTGACATATTCCACTCGACCCCTGTGCTCATTTCTGACCCAAACCTCTTCTACATCGACGAAGGATACTATCAGTTCCGACTGCTGATGAAGACTACCAGGCCCTGGACGGTCTATGCAGGAGCAAATGATGCAATGGTCCATGCATTCTCCAACGAGACCGGGGAAGAGCTCTGGGCGTTTGTGCCGAGAGACCTACTTCCAAAAACGCAGGATATGCTCGACATGCATGGCTACTACGTCGACGGCTCACCCTTCGCGTCGGACGTATGGTTCCCGGACCACAAACAGGACCCTGAGAAAACCTCGGACGAGTGGCATACCGTTCTGTTCTTCGGAGAAAGAGAGGGTGGGACGTGCTACAATGCTCTGGACATCACAGACCCCACGGCATTTCAGTTCCTGTTCAACTTCACGGATTCGCTCATGGCATACACCTGGTCTGAACCGAGAATCTACAAGCTCAAGATTCTCATCGAAGGTCAGGTCCGTGACCGTTTCCACGCCTTCTTTGGCGGAGGCTACTGGCCCGACACGATGTGGGACTTCAACGACCCAATCAACACTGGCGTCAAAGGTAACGGAATCTACTTCCTCAACATATGGGATGCAGCGACTGGCGAGGATCCTGTGCCCAGCTGCTACGTCGTCACCTATGATGATGCGGATCCCGAACTAGAACATATGCAGTATCCAGTAGCGGGTTCTCCTTGCCTTGGAAAGACGGGTGAAACGAGGGCAATGTTTCTCGGTCGCTACGAATACTTCTACAAGGATTTGCTCTGGATCGGTGACATGAAAGGGCAGTTGTGGCGGGTGGACATGCGAGAACCCGACCCGGACAATTGGACGGTGACCAGGCTGTTCGTCACGAATACGAACGTACCTTCAATACATAGACCTATCTTCCTGGCACCGACCACTACCCTGGATGAAGATGGACAGAGATGGGTATACTTCGGCACCGGAAACCGTGCAGACCCCTGCAATGCAACCGAAGACAACTGTTTCTATGCAGTGAAAGACGGAGACCACGGGAGCTACCTCACGATCTCAGACCTGAAGCACCTGTCACCCAACGATACGTATGATCCTGCAGAACCGTATTCGGGGTGGTATGTGAGATTCTCGGACTACGGGCATGGAGTTGGAGAGAAAGTCTACTCTTCTCCTGTCATCGTAGCCGACACTCTCTTCTTTACGACGTTCCAGCCAGATGTGACTCTGGACCCTTGCGAGTTCGGAAGTGGTATCGCGCGTCTGTACAGATTCCACTACATAACCGGTGGTTTCGCAGGCGATCAACCCTATGAAGAGATCGGTGCCGGAATTCCCCAGACGCCCATCGTGTCAACTGACATGTTCGGGAACACTGTGCTCGTCATCTCTAGTGGAGAAGGAGGGATAACCACGATCAAAGGTGCACCTGCTGAAGGAAAACCAAAGAGGACAATATGGTGGAGAGACATAAAAGGTGGACCGTCACGATTCTGATCTCTCTCCTGGTTCTTCTCGGATGTAAAGGAGGAGGGAGTTCACGGAAGGAGTTCTTTCGGGTGGGGAGAGCCTATCTCCTCCCCGAAAGGGTGAAGAAGGGCGAGAAAGTGGAATTGATACTGGAGACGATCTCTGAACACAAGAACATAGATGTGGAGATCGAGTGGAGGAAGAACCGGGCTCCTATCCAGGATGTGACCTCGTCTGATCTCAGTTCGTTCTATTTCGAAAAAGGAGATTCGATCTGGGCCCGCGTGCAAGTGAAGAGATACGGTGAGGTGGTGAAGGCCCTGGTTCTCGGACCTGTCCTGTGCATCAATTCTCCCCCGGCAATATCGAACCTGAAGATCGCGAGTCTCGATCCTTCCACGCTCTCTGCACAGGTGGAGTATGAGGACATGGACGGAGACAATGTCGCACTCTCTACGAATTGGTACCGGAATGGGATTCTTGTCCACGAAGGAGAGACCTTCACCACCTCACATCTTCGCCACGGGGACACGGTCTTGGTAGAAGTAACTCCCCATGATGGTGACTCCAGAGGCAAAGCCGTTGTGAGTACACCTGTGGTCATCGGAAATCACCCACCGACGATAGTGTCTGCTCCTCCTCGACTGATCGGGACTCACTATACGTATCGGATAGATGCGAACGATCCTGACGGAGATAGGCTCACCTACCGTCTCGCAGAAGGTCCACATGGCATGACAGTGGATTCCACGGGCGTGCTGGCATGGACGAAGGATGAGCACTCAGATTCTCTTTACATGATCGAGGTTGAGGTGCTTGACGGATTCGGAGGTACCGCGACACAAAGATTCAGCCTGGAGATCAGGAAAAACGTAAACCCTTGAGGCTATGTATGGGCCCGTTTCCTCTCAACGCCCCTCGTCTCCCACCCATCCAATGAGCACACGTTGACGGAAACGGGAACAGCACTGGAGGGCGACGGGTCCCCCCCACGTTACCCTCCAGTGCTCACAGACATCCCCTTTAAAAACGTCTACTCGTTCTTGCTATCTCTCGGCCACGTCCTTAGGCCCGAGAGCCATCCGCTACGGACACTCTGCCCTGGACCGAACGCATGCAAAGCAAAAAAGCCGGGCACAGAAGATAGATTCTTCGGCAACCCGGCCATCATTTCTGACCCGAAGCTTTACGTCCCCCGATCACTCGGGGTTTGTCTTTGTCGGAATCTTCACACTGACTGGCTAAGTCTCCGTATCAAAGAACACAGCTTCAATCCGAAATCTCCCCGGACAGAAAACCACAGTATATGTATAACACTCAAAATGCGTTCCGTCAAGTCCTCCTCTCTCAACACTCGAGGTGCCACAGGCAGTGGACCTTCGTTCTGTGATCGGGGATGTACAAGAAGAGCAAGGACTTAGTTCACTCATCTGTCGCGCCACGACGGTTCACCACAGGACCATCGTTTTCTATTTGGTTCCTCTCACAAACAGCCGTCTATCCCTACCCCGAAAATGGTTTTCAGACTTCTTTCCTGCCTTCCAGTGCTCGTGACAGAGTCACCTCATCCGCGTAATCGAGGTCGCTTCCTACAGGAAGACCTCTCGCTATCCTCGTCACCTTCACTCCGAGCGGCTTCAACAATTTGCCCAGGTAGATAGCAGTGGCCTCACCTTCCGCATCAGGATTGGTTGCGAGAATCACCTCTTTCGCCTCGCCACCTTTGAGCCTATCGATAAGCTCCCTTACCTTCAGTTTTTCAGGCCCCACACCATCCAGCGGTGAGATCGCTCCGTGTAGTACGTGATACAATCCTCTGTATTCCTTTATCCTATCGAGCGCAATCACGTCACTTGGCTCCTCTACTACGCATATCGTGGACCTGTCTCTCCGGGAATCGCTACATATCTCGCATGGATCGGTTTCGGTCAGATTGAAGCAGATCGGACAGAACTTTAGCTTTCGCTTCGCACTCTCGATTGTGCTCGCGAGACGAATCACCTCCTCCTCAGGAATCTTCAGCAGATAGAAGCCAATTCTCTGCGCGCTCTTTCTGCCAATCCCCGGGAGCTTCGACAGCTCCTGAATCAGTTCATCGAGTATGCCCATCTTCAGAAAAGACCGGGAATTCTCATCCCCCCGGTCACCTTTGCCAATTCATCCGCTGCGAGCTTCTGCGCAGCCTTCCTTCCCTCACTCACGGCAGCAACAATCAGATCCTCAAGCATTTCAACATCTCCGGGATCTACAACTGTCGGATCGATCTTGAGCTCAACCAGATTCTGGAGGCCATCACACACGACCCTGACCATTCCTCCTCCAGAGGAGACCTCCACCCGCCTCCTGGATAGCTCTTCCTGGACTTCCTCAACTGCCTGCTGCATTTTCTGAGCCTGTTTCGCAAACGCCTTGAAGTTCAGCATACTATTCCTCCCTCACCCCACGGGGACCCCCTCCACCCTACTGAAGTACTGTGTCCTGCGTAATTCTCATCGCCCTTCATCGATTTCGCCATTGAAGATCTCGAACACCTTCTTCACAATGGTCTCGTCCATACTTCTCGACCGAGCGGGTTCGGCCGATCCTTCCTCCGCGAGTATATGTATTTTCACCTGTCTCCCGAACTGCTCCGCAAACAGCCGTTCCACGTCACCTAATCTATCGTCGAGATGCGGTTCCTTCATCTGTCGGTCCAGCGCCCGCGAGACACCCAGCATCAGTCGATCTCCCTCCAATTCTAATACCTCCGCTTTCTCAAGTTGGCTCGCCAGAACTGGATTCTCGCTTCTGACAGATTCGACCATTCGTGACCAGCCTCCCTTCACCTCATCGATCGTCAGTTCACCCCTAAGAGTTTCCAGCCGTTCAATTCTTCTCAATAGATCGTGCAAAGACACACTTGATCCCAGTCTCGAAAGCCTCACAAAGGTAGCTTCTACCGCAGACCTTGGGTGAATGCTCTTCCGCATCTCCACCTCCAGTCTGCAACCGATATTCAACATCCTCACGATGTCCTCGGGGTAGAGACTCGATGCTTGCGCTTCGAACTTGGCCCGCTCTGTCTTGGTGAGGCTTCTCGTCTCGCCTGTCTCAGCCATGAGCTTCACCATGAGCAGCACTCGCAAATGCTCAACGAGCCCAACCACGAAGTAATGCAGATCGTGGCCTCGTTCAGCCACTTCGTTTACGATCTCCAGAGAACGCTTCGTGTCAGATTTGGTAAATGTGTCCACCAGCTCGAAATATGATTCAGGCTCACAGATACCGAGCACAGATATCACGTCGCCCTTCTGGATGGAGTTCGTGCTGTAGGAAGCCAATTGATCGAGAATGCTCTCAGCATCACGTATGCTCCCGTCAGCTCTCCTGGTGATGAGCAGAGCTGCCTCTTTTTCAATCTTGATTCCTTCTTCGCGCGCAATGAATGCAATCCTCTCGAGCAAATCCTCATCACTGAGACGTCTGAAGTCGAATCGCTGACATCTGGAGAGTATCGTGGGAACAACCTTGTGAGGCTGAGTCGTTGCGAGTATGAAGACGACATGCTGTGGAGGTTCCTCCAGGGTTTTCAACAGAGCATTGAATGCCTCTGTGGTGAGCATATGGACTTCGTCGATGATGTATATCTTGTATCTCCCCCTGCTTGGTGCATATTTCACATTCTCCCGCAGACCACGGACCTCGTCGATTCCACGATTTGACGCCCCATCGATCTCATACACATCAACAGACGTCGAATTCGCGATCTCCTCACAGATCGCACATTTCCCACATGGAGAGGGACTGGGCCCTTCTGCGCAGTTGAGTGCCTTTGCGAGAATCCTCGCTGTGGTCGTCTTCCCTACGCCCCTGGACCCTGCGAAGAGATATGCGTGAGATATCCTCCCCTGGGTAATTGCATTCTTCAGGGTAGTCGTCACATGCTCCTGTCCCACGACTTCATCGAAAGTCTGGGGTCTGTATTTCCTCGTGAGTGCTACGTGCACCATCTTTTTAGGGTGTGGCCGTGCATCTCAACCTCGATCTACCCCCCAGGCTGAAAAGACTGATCGGAAGCTCCAGCCAGGTTACCCCACAGCCGACGAAGTCCACTTACCGCTGCTACCTCCCGGTCCTGACGGATTGGGCAGACTCCGAACTCTGCAGGACCCAACCTTCATCACCCCTTTCAATCTCCCAAACGTGAAGAGCGCGACCTCAATTGAGCATTCGACCCCGCTACAGCGGATTGCGGGAGAAAGGGCACCGCTAGCTCCCCGTCTAGCACGGCCAATTCGTTCGAATTCCGCCCATTATAGCAGGTCAATAGGGTCTATGTCAATGCTGACTCTTCCGTCGCTCCCGTTCGCGTATTCTGGAAGAATCTCTCTGATGACGCGCTGAATCAACATGTCCTTCTTCGACTTCAGTATCATCCTGTATCTGTGGTATCCTCTTATCCGACTCAACACACAGGGCGCGGGACCGAGAATAGAGATATTTGAGGACTTAAGCCTCCTACTGATCTCGAGAGCTAGCCGCTCTGCTTCTTCTGCGTGCTTCGACCTTAGCGTGATAGAGGCCAGACGTGCGAAGGGAGGATAGTCCAAGGCTTCCCTCTCCACAATCTCGTGTGAGAAGAAGTCCGTATAGGCGTGGGTCCTGGAGAATTCAACCGCGTAGTGAGAGGGACAGAAGGTCTGGATCACGACCTCTCCCTCTCTCGCTCCTCTTCCCGCTCTTCCTGCTACCTGAGTGAGGAGTTGAAACGTACGTTCAGACGACCTGAAATCGGGGATGTTCAGACCTGTGTCGGCGGATATCACCCCGACCAACGTCACGAAGGGAAAGTCGAAGCCCTTTGCCACCATCTGGGTTCCGAGCAGGAGATCTACTTCCCTCTGCTTGAATTTTCTGAAATACACAAGATGTGAGCCCTTGAGTGCAGTCGTGTCAAGGTCCACCCTCAGAACCCGCAAGTCGGGCAGATTCCTGTGCAGCTCCTCTTCAACCCTCTGCGTCCCGAATCCCATGTATCTCAGGTGAGTACCGTGACAACCCTCGCACGCCTCCGGAGGCCTTCTTTCGAACCCGCAGTAATGGCACTTGAGCACCCGTGACACTCTGTGATAGGTGAGCGTGACACTGCAGTCAGGACACCTGATCGTTGCCCCGCAGTCGACGCACTGAAGATAGTTTGAATATCCCCTTCGATTGATGAAGAGAATTGTCTGTTCATTCTTTTCGAATCTCTCCTGTATTTTTGCTTTCAGCAGCTCCGAAAGCACCCTCCTCTCTTTTCTCATATCTACGAGCGTCACGGAAGGCAGCTTGCTCGAACCAATTCTCTCCGGAAGATCGAAAAGCGTATACTTGCCTTTTCTCGCATTGTGATAGCTTTCCAGACTTGGGGTCGCACTTCCCAGCACACAGAGCGCATTCTCGTGTCTCGCCCTCACTATCGCTGCGTCTCGTGCGTTGTATCTGGGCGTCAGGTCGCTCTGCTTGAATGTCCTCTCATGCTCTTCATCCACGATGACGAGACCAAGATTTGCCATCGGTACGAACAGAGCCGATCGTGGCCCGATCACGACTTTCGCTTCACCATCCCGGACTCTCCTCCACGCATCGTACTGCTCCCCGGCTCCAAGCGCAGAATGATATTCGGTAACCACAGGACCAAACCGATTGAACAGAGACGATGTGAATTGAGTCGTCAGAAATATCTCGGGCACCAGGAAAATCGCGCCCCTGCCGAGTTCCAGAGCTTTCTCTATCGCCCTCAGGTAGATCTCGGTCTTTCCGCTTCCTGTAACGCCATGAACGAGCACGACTTCAAACGTGCCACCCTTAAGACCGTCCACTATGTGATCCAGTGTTCGAGTCTGTTCAGAGGTGAGACTCCGAGGGGGCTCTTCTTGGAGGAAGAGTCCATCGAGGGAATCCCTGAACTCTTCCTTCAAATACGAGCGAATCGCCCCTTTCTTCTCAAGTCTTCGTATTACAGATGAATCGACTCCCAGGGCCCCCTGCACATCCGCAATCGGCGCATCTCCCCTTTCTTTGAGGAATCTGAGCACACTACGTTGTTTCGCAGTAGCTTCCTCAGGTTCGCAAAGAAAGCTCACCCACCGTCCGAACTTCACCCTCACCTTGGGCGGAATGAGTTCTCTCTCCATCCTCACGTGACCTGACGCGGACAGCCTTCGCAGCACCTTAAGGGAATCCTTGCCGAATTTCTTCTCTATCGACCTCACCGACGTTTCTCTCCCCCTATTGTTGAGGTACGCAACGATCCTCCTGGAGAATTCATTTCCGGTCTCGGGTTCTGAAACAAGGACACAGTTCTCTCGCTCCTTGGGAACCACGCCCACTGGAAGAGCGTGGTTGATGACCAGACCGAGCGGAGAGAGATAGTATTCAGAGATCCATTGGAAAAACTTCAACATGCCGGGGGTAAACATGGGTTTCGATTCTATTAGCTTGCTGATCGGTTTCACTCCACGTATCTCGGCATGCCTGAACCCAATGACCCACCCTACAAGCCGCCGCCCGTGGAAATTGACGAGCACAGCAGAGCCCACCTCGAGTTCACCCTCGAGCTCGGAGGGAATTTCGTAACAGTAGCATTTCGCTGCGGGAACTGGGACCGCTACTTCAGCAACTCTCTTTTCCATCCGGTTCAGACGTCTTTTGATTCTATGATTTCACGAACGATAGGTCTGAAACTTCCACGGCGTGCAACCCATCTCTCAAGTCTTCTGAGCACAAAGAAATACGCCACAAGAGAGAGGATTCCCCCGAGGATTCCATAGACTTCTGCTCGGGTAGTTGTCTTCATGATCAAAAAGCCGAAGATGAACACCACGATGGGGACTACGAATAAAAGGACCCCGGTCAGCAGTGAACGCTTCGGATCCACCTGGACTCTCACCAAATCTCCAACCTTCGCACCCTTTTCGTTGGACGCGTTCACGAATACGCTATCTCCAACTCCGTGATGGCAGATAACCCTGGCACCACAGGTTGCGCACGCTTCTTTTGCCGTAAACTCCACCCCGGCAAGGTCACCATGAACCTCCACGACCCTCCCCACCTCTTCCATACTCCTATTATCCTACGAGAAACAGCCTATGTCAAGAAAGCGAGCGCACTCGATGTGCCTACGGTACCGCTGATGGAATATCTGGTGCTCCCTTTTCAGGCAGGCGTGTCAGTGACCCAATCGCCACGTCACTTCTTCTTCACCACCGCTCTCCATCCGGTCGGCGCCGTAAACGATCGTATCCGCAGAGATGTAGTCTTCACATCTGCCAGAATGGTTATGCACTCCGGATCCACCTCTCTCGTTCTCTTCAGCACCTCGGGCACGTCCGTCCTTGCGGCTATGATATAGAGCATGGTTACAGGACCATCTTTGCCCTTGCCCTCAAATTCGGTGACGCCCTGTCCCATCTTTCTGAGAACTCGGGCGATCTCCGCACCCTTCGACCGAGAGATTACTCGTATCACCTCATTTCCCATCGCCAGGCGCCTCTCTATCATTATCCCCACAACATTGCCCGTTGCAAAACCTATCGCGTATGCGACCAGATTGAGCACATTGGTTTGAAGCGTGGTCAACACCCTGGAAATGGCCATGAGCCAAATCAGTATTTCAAGCAATCCGAATATCCACGCATTGACCGTTTTACCCCGTACGACCGCGATTGTTCTCAGAGTACCGAGTGATACATCGCACAATCTCGCTCCAAAAATCAACAATGGTGTGATCAAATCCATACACTCCTCCTTGACTCTATCCGAGCATCGTGATTGTAGCCAGGCCACGGCAGGATGTCAAGACACGCCGTACGTGCACCAAAGTGATTCCAAAAAACGGTGTTCCGACCTGAAACGGATTCTCTCCCGTCCGCGCTTCGTGGGTTCCGCTCGATGACGCTACCTCAGACGCGACTTTGCTTGACTCCGAGTAGTCGTTTATGGGATAATGGTCTCCGAGATTGTCATGAATTCGTCCCAAGAAGAGAGGAGGATCAGATGAAGAGGGTGACGATCAGTTGTATCGGTGTGGGATTCACGCTACTCTGTGTAAATCCCCTCCACTCTACGATGCTCGTCCGCATCCACAAGCCTTCACCACACGAACTCCCCAGAGCACTGGACATCGCCGGCCAGAAGCGGGGTGAGTGGATCGATGTGGTCGTGGATCAGTACGAATTGGCGGACCTTGCACACCTGAAAACTGAGGTTGTCATTGAGGACCTGGAATCGTTCTATGCTGCTCGCAAGGGTGAGTACCATGACTATACCGATTTTGTGAACCAGATGGTGCTCGTCGCCACTGTCTTCCCGGACATAGCAATCCTCGACACCCTTGGTGTCACGTATGAGGGCAGGGAGGTTCTTGCACTCAAGATATCGGATAACGTGGATGTCCAGGAAGATGAGCCCGAACTCCTCTTCGTCGGGCTGCATCATGCGAGAGAGTGGCCGAGTCTTGAGATATGTCTCTTCCTTGTTGACACTCTGACCTGGGGATATGGATCTGATCCATCTATTACGGAGATAGTGAATACTCGACAGATATGGATAGTCCCATGCCTCAATCCAGACGGGTACGTCTACTGCCACGATGAAGGACATGACTGGCGGAAGAACCGGAGATACTTCCCTCAGTTTGACACGACAGGGGTCGATCTGAACCGAAACTACGATGGATCAAACGACGGGCATCCTGGTGGAGAGTGGGGTTCAATACCAGGTGGAACGAGTCACGGACCTCACACAGAAGTGTACTGTGGTCCTTCTCCTTTCTCAGAGGCAGAAACCCAGGCGCTTCGAAACCTGATCCTGCAGCATGACTTCGTATTCGGGGTCTCCTACCATACATGGCAGGAGTCGGTGATGTGGCAGTGGGGATATACCACGGACCCTGCGGAGGACTCGATGATCATGTCGGAAGTTGGGGAAGAGATGGCTTCACGGATTACGAGACAGTATGGAGCCGGGACATATGACGCATATCAGAGCAGCATAGGGCTATACTACACGGCTGGCGACTATGGCGACTGGCACTATGGATTCACTTTGTACGCCGACGGCAAGAATACTCTGGCGTACACCGTAGAGGCATGCGCCAGTTTCCACCCGAGCACATCCTACCTGGATCAGGTTGTGAGAGAGAATTTCGACGGCGCGTTCTACCTCTGCCAGATCGCGGACAGCATCTCTTCTCTTCTGACTCCAAGAGTCATGCCGCCGCAGCTCGCGAATACTGACACCATATCGGGAAGCTATGCACTGGTCTGGTCGCAGACCAATCCTTCGGCATCTCCTGACTACTACGCGTTGCAGGAACTGACTGCGCTTTCTGTTATGACCGATGACGCAGAATCCGGCGATACTCTGTGGTACCGTCGCTATTTCACAATCGATGGTTCGACCTATCACTCGCCTGACCACTCATATTTCTCGAGTCTCTCCCGGGCAAACGATGTATCCGCCCTCACTGCCCGCTGGCCGCTTCTCGTGGATGCAGGGGATTCTCTCACTTTCTGGTGTCGATATGACATAGAGGAGAATTGGGATTATGCCTTCGTGGAGGTATCACTGGACACAAGGAGATGGGAGATACTGGGTGCATTCACCGGCGCCTCGGATTGGACAAGAGAGGCCTACACCCTTGAGCCCTATGCCGGGAATTCCCTCTTCATCAGGTTCAGGTACATCACCGATGACGCGATACAGTATGCGGGATTCTGGGTGGATGACATTCACCCGGTTGCGTCCTTCGGTACCTCGGAAACTCTCGACTCGGCCATTACAGATACGGCATATGTCATTGACTACAGACCAGCTGGCCATTACTACTACAGGGTGAGGGGGCACAATGACGAGAGGGGATGGGGTGATTGGAGTCAACTCGAACATGTCGTGGCTACTTCGGTATGGGAACATGAAGTTGCATCTGATCCGGGCAGCGTGTATCTCCTCCACAAAGGATCAACTCCCTTCCGTTCAGCTACGGTGATTGAGTACTACGTGCCGGACCGCTGTGAAGTATCGCTCGACATGTACAACCTGCTGGGAGGCCATGTGGCCACGCTACAGAAATCGCAGGTTGAGAAAGGCGTCCACCGGATCTCCTGTACTGCTTCTCTGCCGCCAGGCGTCTACTTCTGTCAACTCAGGTCTCCCTTCGGCAGCCGTACCATCAAGCTTCTCCGACTCCGGTAATGGTCGTAGGGATTACAGGAGAGATAGGCGCTGGAAAGACTACACTGGCCAAAATCTTCGAGAGCTGGGGTGCCGAGTTCATCAGTGGAGACGAGATAGGCTGGGAGCTTCTCCAACCCGGACAATACACCTACAAGCTCCTTCTCCAGGAATATGGCAGAGACATCATTGACACGGACGGAAGAGTAGACAGAAGGAAACTCGGCAAAATCGTTTTCTCCTCCCCTGAGGAGACGAGACAATTCAACGATCTCATTCACCCAGAGCTTCTCAAGCGTTTACGGGAGAGAATAGAGAAGGCGCGCACAAGGAGTGCAGTCGTGGTTGTGGATGCTGCCCTCATCGTGGAATGGCACATCATGAGTGAACTGGACACGTTGATCGTGGTGATCGCAGATGAGAGGAGAAGAATCGAGCGTCTCAAGCGTGCGACGCAACTGAGTGATGAGGAGCTAAGGGATAGGTTCAAATCTCAACTCCCACGAGCGGAGAAGCTCAAGTATGCCGATTGGATTGTCGAAAACAACGGTGACCTCACGAAGCTACACAGGGAGGCAGAGAGAATATGGCGAGCACTCAATATGCAGAGGGAAACGCATTCTTGATGAGATGGATCTCATGCGTGTCGAGGGAGACCGCGACAACATCAAATCTGCAATCGACCCTGTGCAACCATCCTCTTCTCTGAAGGTATAGGAGTGCAAGCCGGCACAGCTGCCTCTGTTTCCTTCTGTCCACAGCCTCTTCGGGTACCCCAAAGCTCGGGGAACTCCTCGATTTCACTTCCACAAAGACCACGGTGTCCCCATCCCTCGCGATGATGTCTATCTCCCCCCTTTTGTATCGCACATTCCTCTGTAAGATTTCATATCCCTTCTTCTGAAGAAACCCAACCGCCCGTTCCTCACCCTCTCGTCCAGACTCTTGCCTATTTTTCATCCATTCAAGACCCTCATCCACAAAATAACGAAGACGCTTTACGTAACATCAACTCTACTAAGAACTTCCAGAATAATTCCGAGTGCTTCCCCGCTGCTCTCTTG
>Ga0111225_1014_pt1 | contig 25537 bp, 13 predicted proteins | sample DeeMarSWOR152_54_FD_80389 | JGI IMG/M metagenome (GOLD analysis project Ga0111225, IMG submission 80389) | candidate division TA06 bacterium DG_26
GGGCTTAGTCTCTTCCTTGCTCTTCTTCTTGTATTCCTCGCTACGGTAGTCGGTGATGTGAAAACCGGATCCCCGGAATATTATCGCGCCACCTGATCCGATCAGGCGTCGAAGCCTTCCACCGCACTTGGGGCAGCGTTCACGTGCCCTCTCAGTAATGCTCTGAAAAAGCTCGAATCGGTACGAACAGTGCTCACACTCATATTCGTAGGTTGGCATAATCCCTCGTCGACGGAGCCCATAGTACCACAAACTGCGCACGCTTGTCAAGCTCTGCAGATACATCGGATGTATTTCAGTTCTGGCAGTGATTGCGTAGATGACCAGGGGGCATTTCTTCCGTCCCGAAGTATCGGGATCTTAAGATCGGCTTCCCCTACGGACCGTATGGGCCGCCAGGGTCCATACGGACAAAACTTCGCATCCATTATGAGAATCAAGCGATATGGCGCTCTGTTTTAGAGTGAGTCACACCGGCGCTGGTAGGCCCCCGTACGGGCTTGAGAAAAACCCCCTGGTCTTGTACACGCAATCACTGCCAAATTTTGTATACAACCAGATACATCCGGGGATTCAGGAGGTCTTGACATGCGCGCGTCCATATCATAATATAACTGCGCTTTAGCTGTTCACTGAAGGGCGGACGATGGAATTCTCCAGACTTGATCCTATGAGAGAAATGGCATCTATTAGAGAGGAGATAGACCGATTGTTCGATTCCTTTTTCGGGAGAGCACTGAGATTCCGGAGAGATGAGGAAGGTGAATGGACGCCGATCATGGATGTTGAGGAGACCGCTGATGCATTCACAATCATAGTGGAACTGCCGGGAATGAGGAAAGAAGATATCGAATTATCCATAAGTGGGGATAGAATCTCTGTCTCAGGTGATAGGAAGAGAGAGGTGTTGAAAGGTGCAACCTTTCATCGGCTGGAGCGCTCCTTCGGCAAGTTTAGAAGAACTGTCTCTCTGCCGTCTCAAGTGAATGCTGATGCGGCCAAAGCAGTCTACAAGGATGGTACACTCATCCTCACTCTGCCAAAGGTGGAGAAGGCGACACCCGAAGAGATCACGATAGATGTGAAGTAGGGTGACGGGCATTCTGCGGTAAGGAGGAAATCATGACGTATAGGAGAATAATACTATCTGCAGTCTATTTGGGCTCTGCACTATTTCTCCTCACATGCGATTGGAACGTCCCTCAGGGTTCCAAAGCTCAGCCTGCTCAGAAATCGGAGATATTCGCTGGAGAACAGAGCCCGTTTGTAAATATTGCAGAGCAGGTCCTTCCTTCAGTGGTGAACATATCTGCTGAGAAAGTGGTCGAGGAGAGGAGGAGGTTTGAGTTTGAGTATCCATTTCGGGACCTCTTCAAGGACTTTGAGAAATTCTTCAAGGAACTCCCTCCCTCCTTCAGAGGGAAGGAGACAAACTTGGGCTCTGGATTCGTGATGAGTGAAGATGGCTACATCGTGACGAACAATCACGTGATAAGTGGGGCAGAGAAGATTGTTGTGACAATGTACGATAAGACCGTGTACAGGGGCGATGATGTGGAAATCGTGGGTTGGGATACAAGAACAGATCTCGCTGTGCTGAGGGTGCATTCGGAAAAGAAGTTGCAGCCAGTGAAGCTGGGCGATTCCGACGAAATTCGCATAGGAGATTGGGCAATCGCCATAGGAAATCCCCTTGGGTTCAGAGGTTCGGTCACCGTGGGAGTGATTAGCGCGAAGGGTAGGTCAGGACTTTCACTTCCTGAAGGACCTACGCAGCAGGATTTTCTTCAGACGGACGCGGCGATACATCCAGGAAATTCAGGCGGCCCGCTCCTAAACATCAAGGGGGAAGTGATAGGGATAAACACCGCGATTGCTACGAGAACTGGTTACTGGCAGGGGATAGGATTCGCGATACCTGTGAGTATCGCGAAGAATGTGTACCAACAGCTGATAGAGAAAGGGAAGGTCGTTCGGGGGTGGCTTGGAGTGTACATCCAGGAACTGACTGGCGATTTGATTGAGGCTCTGCAGGTCAAGGAAGGGGTCTTGGTGACTGAGGTGATGACCGAATCACCCGCTGAAAAGGGAAAAATGGAAGCAGGCGACGTGATCGTCGAATTCAATGGAAAGAAGATCGAATCCATACCACAACTTCAGGGCGCAGTGTCGGAGACCTCACCGGGCGAAGTTGCGGACGTCGTGGTCATCAGAGACGGAAAGGAGAAGAAACTCAGGGTAGAAGTCGGAGAGATGCCCGATGAAGTGGCATTTGAAGATATCGAGGAGGAGGGGAAAGAGAGAGGTTGGCTTGGATTGATAGTGGCTGCCCTCGACAGCGAAAAGGCGAGGGATTTCGATGTGGAAGTAGAAGAGGGAGTATTGGTTGTGGAGGTTGAACTTGCTTCGCCTGCGGATGAAGCGGGTATCATGTCCGGTGACGTCATCCTGGAAATAGAGAAGAGAAAAGTGAAGGATTTGAATGCGTATGAGAAGATCAGCAGCGATCTGGAGAATGAAGAGGGACCATTTCTACTCCTGATTCAGAGGGGGAGCAGGAAGCGGTTCGTGGCAGTTACGCCCGAGTAGGAGAAGAGGATTGACTCCTCTGACGATAAAGAGAAGGATTACCGATAAAACGCTCACCATCTACCTCAGGGAGATTGGAAAGGTTAAGCGACTCTCGGCCGCAGAGGAGAAAAGCCTTCCTCCAAGAATGAGGAAGGGTGATGAAAGGGCACTCGTACGATTCACCTCAGCAAATCTCAAGTTCGTCGTGAAGGTGGCAAAAGAATACCAGAACAGAGGACTCTCTCTCGCAGATCTCATAAACGAAGGAAATGTCGGTCTATTGAAGGCTGCTCAGCGTTTTGACGAAAAAAAGGGAGTGAAATTCATCTCCTACGCAGTCTGGTGGATACGGCAGGCGATATTGAAGGCTCTCGCGGAGCAAACGAAGATTATCCGGCTTCCGCTTTCGCAAGAGGGAAAGATAAGGAAGATTGCAAGCGTGTCTTCAGGGTTGATGCAGGAGAAAGGCAGAGAACCTTCGGTTGAGGAGATCGCCAAGAAGTTGAATCTCGACCCCCATGATGTGATGGAAGCACTGAGATTGGCACAGAAAGAGATCTCCCTGGATGCACCGATGTCCGATGACGATGAGGATAGAGAGAAGCTGATCGATTTCATCGCATCGAAGGCTTACCCTTCTCCAGAGGAACAGCTGAAATGGGACAACTTCCGCGAGGAGATCGGTCAGATTCTCAAGACTCTCTCGTCGAGGGAAGCGAAAGTGCTGTCACTGTACTTCGGAATTGGGGATGAAGGGCCGATGACGCTCGAGAAGATCGGTGAGATTCTTGGTGGAGTGAGTCGCGAAAGAGTACGACAAATCAAAGAGCACGCACTGCGAAAGCTGAGAAACCTGCCAAATCATGAAAACCTGAAGACCTATCTCTCTTGATGTTCTCAATTCTCTTCGATACGGGGCGATGGGACCTGCACCATGTCTTCATCGCCTGCTTTGCATAAAATGGAAAGTCGTTCGAGGGGGTGAAGATGTTTTGTGCCAGTGTCGAGCAGATGAAATCCATCGACAGGAGGGCAATCACTCAGTACGGAATCCCTGGAGTCGTATTGATGGAGAATGCCGGGAGAGGGGTAGTGACGGTTATAGAGAAAAGCTTTGCCGTTGGTCGAGGGGCTGAGGTGCTCGTCGTGTGCGGTGTGGGAAACAACGGCGGAGATGGAATGGTCGTCTGTCGGCATCTCCTTCGCAGAGGGGCATCACCGAGGTGCTTTCTGGTGGGGAAGAAGAGCAGAATGAAGGGTGATGCGAAGACCAATCTTCACATTCTCGAGAAGTGTGGGATCGATGTAGTGGAAATAGAAGACCGTATACCGCGGCAATTCACCAGGAGCCTCGGGCGGTCGGTGCTCGTAGTCGACGCGCTCTTCGGAACAGGATTCAGAGGCAAACTGAAGGGTTGTGCATTGGAGGTCGTTGAGAGAATCAATAGGTCTCGGCTTCCTGTTGTGTCGATTGACTGTCCGTCAGGCCTGAACGTTGATACGGGGTGCGTTGACGGTTCCTGCGTGGAAGCAACCGCTACCGTCACGATGTGTGTCCCGAAGGTAGGCCTCGTCTTCTATCCAGGCAGAAGGTGGGTGGGGGAACTTTGGGTCGTGGACATAGGCGTGCCGGAACAGGCAATCGCAGAGGAAGGCATGCTCACGAGCCTGCTTGAATCTCATGACATCCACATGCCACCTCGAGACCCTGCAGGACACAAGACGACATTCGGGTGGGTTGCGATTGTCGCCGGTTCATCGGGTTTGACAGGAGCCGGTGCCATGGCCTCGCTCGCCTGTCTCCGTTGCGGAGCGGGCATGGCCACCCTCTGTCTGCCCGAAAGCCTGAACGCTGCGCTCGAAGCGAAGCTCACAGAGGTAATGACTTACCCATTGCCAGAGACAGACGCGAAAACTCTTTCCTTGAACGCTCTGGAGTTGATGGCTCCAGTGCTGAAGAAGGCAGATGTGGTCGCCGTAGGTCCTGGTCTATCGACACATCCGGAAACGGAGCAGCTCGTGCGCTCTTTGATCGAGAAGGTAGACCTACCCATGGTGGTTGATGCGGACGGACTCAATGCGTTATCAGGAAAGCTCAGAATTCTCCGGCGACGGAAGGCTGCGACCATCCTCACTCCTCATCCGGGAGAGATGGCGAGATTGACCAAAATGGGGGTACCGGAGATAATGGCGAACAAGCCAGGAGTGGCGACGCGTTTCGCAGGCGAGAATCGCGTCACTACGGTGCTGAAAGGTGCTCCGACGATTATCGCCTCCCCGAAGGGAGAAGTGCTCATCAACAGCACCGGGAGTTCAGCATTGGCGACCGCTGGCTCCGGAGATGTGCTGACCGGGGTAATTGCAGGGCTGTTGGCACAAGGCTTATCCTCGACGGACGCGGCCGCGACGGGGGTCTTCCTTCACGGACTTGCTGGTGACATAATGGCGGAGCGGCGCACAGAATACGGAGTAATTGCCACGGATCTTCTGGAAAGCATTCCCGAAGCTATCGAGCTCGTTCTCGGATCCGAGAGGGGTTTCTTCGAAGGAGGCGTGAGGAGGGTCCTCTGACGTAATGGCTATCCTCATCGCAGTCCTGCTTCTACCTCTACAGATCTATAGAGAAGGAGACTGGGTCACCTATTCTGAGTTCCGCAGAATCTCCTCAATATCGTATGACTTGCGATATGTCTACTTCGGTAGTTCGGGGGGCATAGCGAGATATGACAAGTTGTTCGAACAGTGGGACGAGCCGATTTCTGCTCCGGAAAACGGGACTGTCGGAGAAACCGTTGTGTGCGGCTACGACAGGTATGAAGACTGCCTCTGGATCGTTACGGCGCTGGGTCTGGTGAGATACAATCCTTCGCTTCTCACGTGGGAACGATTCCCGGACGTGGGCGAGTGGGCAGGAGTTCACTCCATAGGAATAGGTGAGGAGGCGGTCTGGTTTGTGTCTGAAGGGTATGCCCTGAGGCTCAGAAGGGAGGATGGTGAGTGGCAGCACACACAGCCTCCACCCTCCGGGATACAGTGGTGGGGCAGGAAATCGCTCGCTGCCCTGGACTCTTCACGGTACGCGTTTCTCTCACCCTACTACATTCGTGACAGCAATCTCGTCAGGTACGAGATCACCGCAATTGCTCGGGATGATGGAGACCTCTGGGTGGGTACCGGTGGCTATGGTGTCTTTCGTTACGATCCACTCACATTTCAGGGTGAGCACCTCCTGTACGGTCTGGCAAAACGGAGGGTAGATTGTGTGGTCAATGACGGTGATAGCCTCTGGATTGGAGGTATGGAAGATGAGTCAAACGGTATTACACTTTGGGACAGGAGAAACGGGAAATTCGCCTATTTCGAGACTCCTTATACGAGGGGTCTGAGGAGTCAGCGCGTGCACGATATTTCAGCAGCAGGGGATCTGATCGCGTTTGGAACTGACGAAGGGGTGTCTCTGTACGATAAGAAGGAGAGGGAATGGCGGACGTACACGATCTTCGACGGACTGCCATCTGATGAGGTTATCTCAGTGGAACGCGACTCATCCTATCTCTTCTGCGGAACGGACCTCGGGCTTTCGATATTGCACACCGACACTCGGGAGGTCGCATTTGCACCGCAGCTCAGCAATCTGCGCATCAACGATATTCTCGGCACCAAAGACACCACGCTGTTTGCCACCGATCATGGAGTATTCTTCATCGACAAGAGGGAGAACGCATGGAAACAGCTGGCAGACCCAGAGCAGAGCCTTGCGTTCGGAACGACAAGACTGGCATTGGATGGGAGTGGCTTCTGGTTTGGAACGTACGATGGGGTTGTCCACTTCACCAGGAGAACTGGAGAGTGGGAGAGATGGTCTGTAGGAGGTCATTACTACATCGGTCATGTTGTGGCCCTTGCTGCTGACAGCGTAAACGTGTGGGTGGGCACACGATGGGGAGTTCTCAAGTTCTCCAAAAGGGACAGGCGATGGCGAGCCTTCAGCACTGAGGATGGTCTGCCCGATTCTCTTGTGTTCACGATTCTTCCAGAAGGAGACTATGTGTGGCTCGGTGGTTCTCGAGGCGTCACCCGATTCTACTGGAACAGTCCTCTTGCGCGAGATTGATGACATACAGAGAGGCGTGCGACTTCCTGTTCGGTCTCATAGACTACGAGAGAAAGAGTGAAACTCCCAGCTTTGACCTCGGCGGATTTAGCACGTTTCTCTGGAAGCTGGGTTCGCCTCACACAAGGCTTCGGAATCCAATTCTCATAGCCGGCACGAAGGGAAAAGGGTCGACTGCTGCATTCATCGCATCCTGTCTTCGTGCTGCTGGGTACCGTACTGGTCTCTTCACTTCTCCTCACCTGATATCTCCTACGGAGAGGATACAGGTCGACGGAGTACCAATCTCCAGAAGAGAGTTCGCATCGCTGGTCGCGTCTCTCAAGCCGTTCGTCGAATCGGAGAGGCAGTCCTTCAGGACTGTGTTCGAGATTCTGACCGCTATGGCGTTCATGCACTTCTTGGAAAAGGAGACCGATGCAGCGGTTCTTGAAGTTGGCCTCGGTGGCAGGCTGGATACCACCAATGTGGTAGAACCAAGACTTGCGGTGATCACCTCGATATCGCGCGACCATACGGATATTCTCGGTAACACGGTGGAAGATATTGCACGTGAAAAGGCGGGCATAATAAGACCCCGGACCATTACGGTTTCAGCTCCACAATCGGAGGCGGTGCGTGCGGTGCTCGGGGATGTGTGCAATGAGGAGAAGAGCACGTTGGTCTTCTCCGGCAGAGAGTTTCGGGTACTTGACCATTCGCTGGAAGGCCAGCAATTCGAATACGAGGGAGAACGATACTGGATTCCATTGCTTGGTGAGCATCAGGTGGAAAACGGTATGCTTGCGATCGACTCGATCAGACTACTCGGTCTGATGGGATTACCTGTGGACACACACCATGTGAAGCTCGGCCTTCAGAACACCACGTGGCCAGGGAGGATGCAGATACTCCGTTCTTCTCCATTGGTTGTCGTTGATGGAGCTCACAACGATGAATCGGCGATTGCCTTGAAGAATGCTGTCACAAAATACCTGCAATACAAAAGACTGATAGCCATCATAGGTATTTCGAAGAACAAGGACTTAAGGGGGATTATCGAACCGCTCTCGGAAATCGCCGATCATCTGATTTTCACTCGCGCGCACCTTCCGAGGGCCGCTTCCCCGGAAGAACTCCTTCAGGTCTACCGGGGAGAAGCGGAGGCGGTGGCCCAACCAGACATCAGGAGTGCTCTGAAGAGGGCCTTCTCTGCTTCTGGCCGAGAAGACCTCATCCTTGTTACTGGCTCTCTCTACCTTGTTGGTGAAACGCTTGATCTACCCAGAAGCCGTCTCCATCCGAAGCGATGCACACGGCACCGTCTTTCGTAGAGATGAAATCGCAGGAATCTCTCGGCGAACTGTAGCCTTTCTCGCAAACCAGAAGTCTTGCGTCAACTGGTGACGGAGAAGTTGAGGTTTTGGCTACATCGTAGCGGTCAGGGAAGCTCAGTCTCGAAGCACCGTGTACATCCTGTCCAAACCAGAACAGGCGGAAATCTCCATATGCCAGTTCGAAGACGGTGGCGAACTCCAGGAAGTGTGGGGTCGGGTAGTGGAATCGAAATGTCGTGTGACCTAAGGTAATTGTATCTCCTGCCCGTACAACGACGAGTTGAGAGCCCCGATCCTGCAAAATCTTGAGGGTAGGATTGTTCTTTAGAAACCCACATGGTCCGGGAGGAGCGACGACCATGGAGATATCGAAATCCTTGAGCAGATACTGAAGGGCCATTCGGGCTCCCGGTCTTGCGAGAAGAACCATATCTATTCTCCTGACACCACGCTCCTGCAAGGCCGTTCCCACAGTTCTCCCGGCAGAGCGCATTCGATTCCCATCGAGAATCACCACGATCTCATGACCTGGTGTTTCGACCACGCAGGCACTTCCATCGACACTGAGGAACGTGAGTCTCAAAGGAACGGAAGCCAGCGCTCTCTGCCAGACCAGGAGATTGGAAGTAATGAGAAGTGTGAAGATCAACACCTTGCGGATTATGCGCCTCTTGGCATAAAAACCCATGGTGACAATGGAGAAATACACTGCCAGCAGGTGAGGTGGAGGTCTTCCTGTGACGATTTCACAGTATCTGAACGAACCAATCCACTCCACAAATCTGAACAAGGCGTGAATAATAAGCCAGTTTGTTGCCGCAAAGGCGCGTCCGATTGTGAGGGAAATCGGAGTAGTGAAGGCGGTGATGATCCCCAGGGCAATGGAAAGAGTTGCACAGGGGATCGCAAACAGATTCGCAATCGTTGTGAACAGTGGCAGTCTGAAGAAGTGATATGCAACGATTGGTGCTGTTCCTGCTTGTGCTGCGACAGAGATCAGCATAGGCAGGAGAAGCCATCTGTAGATGAAGGATCGCTTGCGGATCCTGATTCTCTGGAGGGTGATGAGTATGAATGCCGTAGCTACAAATGACAGCTGCAAGCTCAGCTCAAAGGGTGCGTGCGGATCGAGGAGCAGGATGACGAGCAGAGCGACTCCAAGAAGATTGAGGAGGCTCACGCGCCTCTCAAACGACACGCCGACCAGCAGCACCACTGTCATGATGGTGGCTCGCACCACGGAAGCCCTGAGATCTGTAATACACATATACAGAACGAGCATTCCAACTGCAGTCGGAGTGATGCACTTTCGCGGTATTCTCATAGTTCCGAGTGCTGTGAAGATGATGAATGCGATAATGCCCACATGAAGACCCGAGACTGCGAGGATGTGGTAAATTCCGACTCTCTGAAAGAGTCTCTGGGTATTCGGACTTAATCGTTCCCTGGCTCCAAGGCTTATCCCCTCAAGGAACGCCAGTGTCTCACCGGACAGGGTCTTCGAATACGAGGCTCTCATGAATCTCTTCACCGGAAGTACGACTCTTCTCATGAACACATTCCCGTTCCCCGATGACAGAAGCGCACAGAAATCCGTATTCCTGCAGGTGAGAGTCGCATATATGCCTCGCCTCTGAAGGTAGGCTTTGTAGTCGAACTCACCAGGGTTTCTCTTTGAGAGGGGAGAAAGGAGCACTCCGCTTACTCTAATCCTGTCACCGTACTGGAGATGAACCGGAGGAGTGCGGACGAGGATCTTTCCACTCACCGCATGAAGCATCTGGTCTGCACGAAGGTGCTCGGTCTTCAGTTCAAATCGAAGACCGGTCTTCGTAATCTCCGGTTCCTTAAAGACCACTCCTTCGACGGTGACCCATCGGTTCACGAAAGCTGTGATCGATGGAGGAGTGGCTTGTCTCACCTGATAGGAGAAGACTCCTGCACAGAGTATAGTCCAGAGGAGCAGACAAGCTCTACCTCTCCGCATGAGAAGGGAGCATGCGAGGAGTGCGACGAGCACGCATACACACGCAAGAACAGGGGGATGGAACAGGTAGCCCAGGAGAATTCCGAGAAGAAAGAGTATGGAGAGTCTGAGCGCAGGGACTCTTTCAAATATGGGCCTGTCAGTGGGTAAGGGCATACACTACGATATTGATGCCCATCTTGAAAGCTGCCTCTCTCTTTTCGGGAGGATCATTGTACACATCTGCGTCAACCCATCCATCGGAGATGTTCGTTTCGTACGTGTAAAACAGGATGAGCCTCCCCTCGTGAAACATCCCAAAACCTTGTGGTGACAGATTATCGTGCTCGTGGATTTTCGGCAGTCCATTGGGGAAATCGTAGAAAATGTGGTATATCTCATGATCAAAGGGCAATTCTACGAACTCCTTATCGGGGAAGACCCTCTTCATCTCTCTTCGAAACGATTCGTCCATCCCATAGTCATCATCAGCATAAAGGAACCCTCCTGAGGTAAGATAGGTTCTGAGATTCTCGATCTCTCTCGGGTTCAGTCTTATGTTGCCATGGCCGGTCAGAAAGATGAAGGGATAGTTGAAGAGTTCTTCATCGCTCAAGGAGAGGACCGCCTCCTCTTCCTCAGCTCTCACAGAGGTTCTCTCGTTTATCTCTCTCGAAAGATTTGGAATGAGTGATGGGTCGTTGTACCAATCCCCACCGCCCCCGTACTTGATACGCGCGAGGACCAATTCCTGGCCAAAAAGCAAGCCCGGCAGAAGTGTGATCAGAACCATGCAACGCCTCATCTCTTCAGAGCATAAATGGATGCGCGGCCTTGTCAAGGATGTATCTTAATTTTCGCAGTGATTGCGTCTACAAGACTAAGGGGTTTTTCTGAAGGAGGCTTGAACGACCATTCGGCCTACCCGTGCCAGTGTGACTCACTCTCGAATACAGCACAATTGCGCCTGTCTAAACAGTCTGTGAGACGCCATGGTTGCAGGGATATTTCTTCGTCGTGCTGAAAAAGTTTACGCCAGGGGCGTCGCGAGTAGAGGTACCTCAGTCAAGTATAGTATTTGCCACACGTGAGGTTGCAGATCGACTTGTCCGTTTCAGCACTCCTCCAGAAACATCCCTGCACATGTCGTCTCTCATCTCGAGGGTAGTTTCTAGACAGACTCAATTACCCCTGATTCTCATGATGGACGTGAAGTTTTGTCCGTATGGACCCTGACGGCCCATACGGCCCGCAGGGGAAGTTGATCTCAAGATCCCGAAACTTCGGGACGGAAGAAATGCCGCTTAGTCATCTACGCAATCACTGCCATATTTCGTATAGAACCCGTTGTCAAGCAGAAGCTGAGAGACATCATAAGAAGAGGGTGAATGGCTATGGCCACAGTGGCATGGTGTGGGGTTTGCAATGTCCCTTTCTTCTGATGTGAGCTCCCACCCACCGGTGGTCGGTCTTGTAATGGATGAACCCGCATGGTACACTTCCGTGAGCTGAGATTCGTGGGGCGGTCATCTTGTTCATTCAGGGCGGATGCCGTTTGCGCGGAGGGTGAGGCTCATCGGAGTCCGACCGCCGGCGAGTGAGAGCAGGTTGACGATGGAAACTGTTTGGGGTCATGCGTGGGAGTCTCAATGGAGAAGGCCGTAGTCGCTGAAGGCTTGCGGAAGTCATTCGGAACTGTCGTTGCCATCGACAGAATCAGCTTCTGGGTGAACTCGGGCGAGGTCTTTGGTTTCTTGGGTCCGAATGGCGCGGGCAAGACAACAACCGTGCGAATCCTGACAGGGATACTGAAACAAGATTCTGGCAGAGTGTTGGTAATGGGAGTGGATGTCCTAAGAGAACCAACGCGCGCGAAGCAATCGATGGGAGTGGTGCCCGAACAGGCCAACGCCTACGGAGATCTTTCTCCTTGGCAGAATCTCATGCTCATGGGAAAGATATACGGTGTATCGAAGAGACTGCGGGAGAGGCGTGCGGAGCAACTTCTCAGTGTGCTGGAACTCCTTGACAGAAGAGACGATAAGGTGAGAGAGTTCTCAAGGGGAATGAAGCAAAAACTGCTCTTTGCCATCGCAGTGCTTCATGCTCCTCCGCTCCTGTTTCTCGACGAACCCACATCGGGCCTGGATGTGCAGAGCGCGAGGCTCATACGACAGATGATTGATCAGGAAAACAGGCGTGGAACCACAGTATTTCTCACCACGCATAACATGGATGAGGCAAGTCGTCTCTGCCACAGAATCGGCATCATACGGCGGGGAGACCTGGTGGCCATTGATACGCCCGAACAGCTACGGAAAGCGATAGAAGAGCGGCAGCTTGTGGAGGTGAAATTCAACAGAGAACCGGGCGACACCGGAAATCTCCGAAAACTGCAGGGCGTGGGGCGACTGGAGGTAGCGGGCGGCATCGTACGACTATTCACAGAGACACCTGATAGCGTGATTCGCGAATTGGTGGCGTATGCGCAGAAGAACGGGCTGGAGTTTGTGTCTCTCAACACGAGTCCTCCGACGCTGGAGGATGTCTTTGTGGAGCTGACCAAATGAGGCGGACTACTCTGTGGTACGGCTCCCTGGTGGTTGCGGAGAAAAACATGAGGATATACTATCTGAAGGCGCCTGTATTGATTTTTGGAATAATACTGCCATTCTTCCTGTGCCTCGCGTTCGTGATGGGGAGAGACATATCGCTCAGCAGCTTTGTCCCCGGAGTGGTCGGCATGACATTGTTCTTCACCTCTTCATCAGTGGGACCTCTCGTCACCCCGTGGGAGCGGAATGCTCGCACCTATGAGAGGCTGCTCTCCACTCCGCTCTCACTTTCCGCAATTCTCCTCGGAGACGTGATCTCTGGCTTCATCTACGGATTGGCCATATCGTTCCTTCCGGTCGTTCTCGGGGTGACGATCTTCGGCTGCGGGCTGGACAATGTTAGCCTCCTCCTGGGAGGCATCGTCGTGGGAGCCTTCTCTTTCGCCGCGCTCGGTGTGCTGCTCTCGGCGCCCCATACTGGTGCCCCGTCACACATCATGATGCTCTCCGCCCTGATAAGATTTCCCATTGTATTCTTGAGCGGGGTCTTTGTACCACTGGAGAAGATGGGTCAGACGGGGAGAATGATCGCTCTCTTCTCTCCGCTCACATATGTGGTGGACATCATGAGGGAAGCATTCCACGGTGGGAGTTACTATCCTCTTGGAATGGACTTTCTTCTTGTGGTCGCATACTTCTTCGGCTTGTTCTATGTGGCGTTGCACCTGCACAGGAGAGGTCTCACGAAATCGTTCTGAGGTGGCGGCGTGTCCGCCGGGTTTCTGGCGTCGATGCCGAAACACTATTCAGAGAAATGAATTGAGCATACAGGACGGTGAAATTTGTTGCAGGTGCAGTGATTTCCCACTTGACAGAAAATCCCGCAATTCTAGAATTTTTTGACGGCGCAAACTGAGGCACAAAATAGAATCCTGGAGTCTGAGAGCGGTGAATCGTTGTCAAGAGCGCCACTTGGAGGTTCGCGCGTCCACCCTTTGTGGCAAAGGGATTCCGGAGCGATATGCTGGAGGCTCCGAATACGTAAGACTGGTGGGTGGATTCCGAGATGAGGCGCACCTACGCGGAAGGACTCCTGAGAGGGGGGGTGAATGAGGGAGGCCATCGATCGTGTCGTCTGCCCTGTGGCAGACTGCAAAGCCTATTGAAGAAGGAGGTGTACAAAGGACAATTCTTCACGAGAGGGTAGTCTGATAGAATGTTGCAGGAGGATGCTATGAGGTTGACATATATCATGTTTTTGCCGATGGTGTTCGTGGCAACACTCCTTCTGCCGGCCAGAACGGACGCCTGGGAACCGTGTGACCCCGTCGACTTCGTCACCGACAACTGGACCGATTTCTACAGCCAGAGTACCACACTCAATGGCGTTGCTGTGCCGGTAGGAACCTGCATAGATGCGGTTGATTCGTCAGGCATCCATTGCGGAACGTACACGGTTTCTGTCGAGGGTTGGTACGGCCTTATACACATCTACGGAGACGATGCAACCACGCCTGAGCGCGACGGCCCTAAGCAGGGTGATACGATATACTTCTACATCGATGGATGTCCCGCACATGTCGTTTCCGGCGTTCCCGTCTACGATGGAGGAGTGCATCCGGTGGATCTAGCCTGCACTACTCCCGATGCCGATTTTGCAGGAGATCCCACGGAGGGAAGTGTTGAGCTCGAGGTTCAATTCACTGACATGTCGGATCCAGGAACCGGGGAGATAGTGAGCTGGGAGTGGGACTTCGGAGATGGAGGAACAAGCACAGAGCAGAATCCGACTCATATTTACGAGTCTGAGGGTACATACAGTGTATCTCTCACTGTGAGCACCACTCCTTGGTCCTACTGTACCGACACTGAGCTCAAGGAAGGCTATATTACCGTGGAGTCGGCCGACGTGCCCCCTGCTGCGGATTTCGCAGCAGATCAGACCGAAGGGTGTGCACCTTTGGAGGTGGGGTTCACCGATCTATCGGATCCGGGTACTGGGGGGATAACGGACTGGGAGTGGGATTTTGGAGACGGAGGGACGAGCAGCGAACAGAATCCTACCCATACATATGTCACCTCCGGGACATATACGGTGAGCCTCACGGTAACAGGTCCTGTGGGAACTGACAGCGAGACGAAGGTCGACTACATCACCACACATGAATCGCCTACGGCCGGCTTCACGAGAGAACCGGCAGCGGGATGTATTCCACTCGAGGTCTGCTTCACCGATCAATCTACCGGTGACGTGATGAGCTGGGAGTGGGATTTTGGAGACGGAGGGACGAGCACAGAGCAGAATCCCTGCCATATGTACGAGGCTGCGGGTGTTTACAGCGCGTGTCTTGTGGTGAGTGGCCCTTGTGGTGATGACACGGCGTGCATGGATGTTACGGCCGAGGAGTGTATTTGTGTGGCCGACTTCACAGGAGAACCGACGAGTGGCTGTGCCCAGATAGAGGTCTGCTTCACGGATCAGAGTACGGGAGATGTGACGAGCTGGGAGTGGGACTTCGGAGATGGAATGACGAGTACGCAGCAAAATCCGTGTCACATCTATGAAATGCCTGGCAACTACACGGTATGCCTTACCGTGTACTGTACTGAGGGGGACGCCACAGAGTGTAAGGAGAACTATGTTGTCGTGGGGATCCCTCCTGTCGTTGGCTTCGAAGCCACGCCAACCTGTGGGCGTGCACCTCTTGAGGTGTGCTTCACTGACCAGAGTGCAGGCAATGCAAGGAGCTGGGAGTGGGACTTCGGAGATGGAGGCACGAGTACGGAGCAGAATCCCTGCCACATCTACGAGACTTCCGGGACGTACACAGTCTGTCTCACGGCGAGCGACGCGGCTGGATGTGAGGCGACGGGGTGCGAAGAGGAGTACATAACCATTCTTGGCCCCTGGGAGCCTTGTGATCCGCCTGACTTCCTTACGAGCACATGGACGGACTTCTACAGTATGAACACGTGCCTGGACGGCGAGCCCGTCCCTGTAGGAGCGTGTATCGATGCGCTTGACCCGGATGGCGTCCACTGTGGTAGTTACACAGTTCAGACTGCTGGCTCATATGGGCTGATGCACGTCTATGGCGATGATCCCACTACGCCCCACTGTGATGAAGGCGCGCAAGCGGGTGACATCATAACCTTCTACATCAATGGAAGGGTAGTGCCGGTGACGAGTGGTGACCCTATCTGGGACGAAGGCGTGCACGAAGTGGACCTGGGTGTGTGTGGTATACCTTGTGAGGCCGACTTCGTGGGTGAGCCTACGAGTGGTTGTACACCTTTGGAGGTCTGCTTCACCGACCAGAGCACAGGAGACGTGAATAGCTGGGAGTGGAACTTCGGTGACGGAGGAATGAGTGATGATCAGCATCCATGCCATACCTATGAGGCACCTGGCACCTACACGGTGTGTCTGATAGCATACTGTGTTAATGGCAGTATGGATACTGAATGCAAAGAGGAGTACATCACCGTAAGTGCGGCTCCCAGTGCAGAGTTTACCGGTGAACCGACAGAGGGATGCGCGCCCCTGTACGTCTGCTTCACCGACCAGTCCACAGGAGACATCGCGTCCTGGGAGTGGGACTTTGGAGATGGAGAGACGAGCACAGAGCAGAATCCGTGCCACACCTATCAGGCCGAGGGTATGTACACAGTGGCGCTGATGGTGACAGGACCATGCGGAAGTGATACAGAGACGAAGGCAGAGTACGTTGCGGTGGCGGGACTGCTCGAAGCCGAGTTCGTGGGAGAACCGACAGAGGGATGTGCACCGCTGGAAGTCTGTTTCACCGACCAGTCGACGGGAGATGTGACGGGCTGGGATTGGCGCTTCGGAGATGGAGGCACGAGCACGGAGCAACATCCATGTCACATCTATGAAGTCGAGGGTGTATACACGGTAACTCTCATCGTCAGTGGGCCATGTGGTGTCAATGTTGAAGAGAAAACAGACTACGTCACAGTGTACGGATCGCCTGACGCAGAATTCACAGGAGAACCGACAGAAGGATGTGCGCCGCTGGAAGTGTGTTTCACCGACCAGTCGATGGGAGATGTGACGAGTTGGGAGTGGGACTTTGGAGATGGAATGGTCAGCACCGAGCAGAATCCCTGCCACACCTACGAAGCCGCGGGTGTATACACTGTGGCACTCACAGTGACCGGACCATGTGGCAGCGACACGGAGACGAAAGCGGAGTACCTGACGGTGCGCGAGGGAGTACTCGAAGCCGAGTTCACAGGAGAACCGACAGAAGGATGTGCGCCGCTGGAAGTGTGTTTCACCGACCAGTCGATGGGAGATGTGACGAGCTGGGAGTGGGACTTTGGAGACGGAGGCTCGAGCACGGAACAGAACCCATGTCACACCTATGAGGCTGAGGGCTTCTACACTGTGGCACTCACAGTGACCGGGCCGTGCGGCAGCGACACGGAGACGAAAGTAGACTATGTGGCGGTGGCTGGAGCGGTCGAGGCCGAATTCGTCGGAGAACCGACGGAAGGCATCGCTCCTCTGGAGGTGTGTTTCACGGACGAATCGATGGGAGACGTGACGAGCTGGGAGTGGGACTTCGGAGATGGCGGCACGAGCACAGAGCAACATCCGTGCCATACCTACGAGGCTGAGGGTCTCTACACCGTCGCCCTGACGGTGACCGGCCCCTGCGGAAGCGGTACGGAGACGAAGATCGATTACATCGTGGTGTATGCGGAAGGTGAGTTGAACGCTGAGTTTGTAGGCGAGCCGACCGAAGGATGCGCGCGGTTGTACGTCTGTTTCACCGATCGGTCTACCGGAGAAATCACAGGCTGGGAGTGGGACTTCGGAGATGGGGGAGTGAGTACGGTACAAAATCCCTGCCACAAGTACATGAATCCGGGGATGTATACTGTGAGCCTGACTGTGACAGGTCCATCGGGTGCTGATATCGAGACGAAGGTGAACTACATCGAGGTCTGGAGGCAACCTTACGCACAGTTCAGTGGAGAGCCCACGGAGGGAACGGCGCCACTCGAGGTGTGCTTCACGGACGGGTCTGAAGGTCAGATCACGAGCTGGGAGTGGGATTTTGGAGATGGTGGAACGAGCACGGAGCAGAATCCGTGCCATACGTATGCAGCCGCGGATACATACACGGTGGTGCTGACTGTGACGGGGCCATGCGGGAGCGATTCGGAGTGGAAGAAGAAATACATCGTGGTAACTGCTGACGGAGTACTTGATGCTGAGTTCGTGGGAGAGCCGAGAGACGGATGTGAGTATTTGAAGGTGTGCTTCACGGATCAATCGACCGGAGAGATAACAGGTTGGGGATGGGATTTCGGAGATGGAGGAACGAGCACGGAACAGAATCCCTGTCATAAGTACATGAATCCGGGAACATATACTGTGGGTCTGACTGTCACAGGTCCGTCTGGTTCCGACACGGAAACGAAGGTAGACTACATCTCGGTATACGATACGGTGGAGGCTGAGTTTGCAGGCGAGCCAACAGAAGGGTTCGCACCGTTGGAGGTCTGCTTTGCCGATCAGTCTGCAGGAGACATTACGAGCTGGGAGTGGGACTTTGGAGATGGAGGCACGAGTACGGAACAGAATCCCTGCCACACGTACGAAACTCCCGGGACGTACACAGTGGGGCTGACCGTGACAGGGCCATGTGGAAGCGACACAGAGATCAAGAAGAGCTACATCACGGTATCCGAAGACCAGATACTGGATGCAGAGTTTATGGGGGAACCCACAGAAGGATGTGCGCCACTGGAAGTGTACTTCACTGATCAGTCAATGGGGGACGTGACGAGTTGGGAGTGGGACTTCGGAGATGGAGGCACGAGCACAGAGCAACATCCATGTCATACCTACGAGGCTGAGGGTGTCTACACGGTGAGCTTGACTGTGACAGGTCCGTCTGGTTGCGACATAGAGACGAAGGTTGACTACGTCGTGGTGTATGGAGTACTCGACGCGGAGTTCGTGAGTGAACCGACGGAAGGTGTGGCGCCTCTCTACGTCTGCTTCGCCGACCAGTCTATCGGAGAGATAACTGGTTGGGAGTGGGACTTCGGGGATGGAGCCACGAGCACAGAACAGAATCCCTGCCATAAGTACAGGGAGGCAGGGACATATACCGTGAGTCTGACTGTGACAGGCCCATGTGGAAGCGACACAGAGACCAAGGCGGACTATATCAACGTGTACATGACCATTGATGTCTGGCTTGAAGGAGACAGTTTGGCGAGTCCATCCACGTTCATACTGGCCCAGAACTGGCCTAATCCGTTCACCGGAAGAACGACTATTACGTACACTCTGCGCACCGACACCTATGTCGTGATTGAAATTTACGAGCCGAGCGGTACTCTCGTGAAAACTGTCGTGGATGAGTTCGGAACTCGAGGCACTCACTATGCAGAGTGGGATGGTAGGGCCGCGTCGGGTGCACAGGTTCCTTCGGGTGCGTATTTCTACCGAATCACAGCAGGCGAATACAGTCACGTAAGGAAGATGATACTCTTGCGCTAACAGAATGAGAGGGACGCGGTCGAGGCCTCTTGAGGTCCTCGACTGCGTTTCCTCTTTCTTTAAGAGGGAGAACCTTACCATTCACCTTAGCGGGGGAGTAGAACCAAACCCGAAAGGAAATGTTTCATTCGAGGCCGTCTACACAAATCAGTATCTTGAGAAAGTCACCTAGCCTTCAGAAACCACGCACACCTAGGAATGTTGCTCGGGAGGCGAACCAGGTGGAATTCTTTCAGCAAGGAGGGGAAGACACGACTGTCAAAAACATCTGGCATGCTGTCGTACATGTGTGGAAACCCACGAGATCGAGGGTCTTGGGCACGTCAGGAGGGACGGGATTCCGCACTAGATCTGGAAATATCGAAGGGAGGATGTAATGGACAGAAGATTCCTTGCCATTGTGGTGGCAGCCTTTGTTTCGGGCTCCTGTTACGCATTCACTGACAGCCTCTGGATAGTGGGGGCAGAAGGGAACCCGGGGGACCTCGTTACCGTGGAAGTCTGGCTCGAGTATGAAGGAGGTGGTGCCACAGACAGCATCAGCTCCTTTGATGTACCGCTCACCTGGGATGCCACGGTCTGCACGGTTGAAACTATTACCATCGGAGCAGACTTCGCCGGGTTCACGAACATGTCCCGAATCGACAATCAAGGTGCTCTGGGGCCACCAGCCGTGCCAAAGCTCAGCCTGTCGGTATTTACTCTCGGATGGCCAATTGGTCCCCCTGCTGTTCCTCGTGGTCCTCATCTCGCTGCTTCTATCGATTACCGCATTCTGAGCAGCGCTACGGCGGGGGCCTCCACCTGTATCGATACACTGATGCAGGCTTTTTCACCGCCGGTGTATCTCGGATTTGGCGATAAGAATGGGATCAATACGTATTTTCCGTCATTCTCGACGGGTTGCGTTGGCGTTCCTGGTGTAGTGTGGGAACTGCCATTTGATCAAGGTTGGAATCTCTTCTCCTTCTATGTCGACTTGCCAGTCTGCAGTGTCGCAGTCGTGTTGGGTGACTTCTGCGACATCGTGATAGTCCGGGGATTCGACCCACGTGGAATCGAACACGAACAGGGTGGCAACGGTGCGCTCACCTACGACCCGTCTCTGCCCGCCCCGTTCAACGACCTGAAGTTTCTCTATCCCTGCTATGGTTACTGGATAAAGGTGAATGCAGCCTGCACCCTGACGGTGGAGGGCGGTCCGCTTTCGCCTGAAAGCTGTCTCGTTCTCGATGAGGGGTGGAATCTCAGATGCTACCCTCATGAGACTTCCGACTCTGTCGCGCATGCTCTGACGTCCATTGAAGGGAACTACGTAATAGTGAGAAGCTTTGATCCTCACGGACTCGACCATTGCCAAAGGAACAACGGAGCGCTGACGTTTGACCCATCCTTGCCTCCCGCCTTCAACGACCTCGTATGCATGTGGCCTGGATTTGGATACTGGATCAAGATGAACGTAGAAGACACGCTGTGCTATCCGGACCCGCTGGGATGCTGTGGACCCGGCAAGACTCGCGGGGCTGAGGGACAAAGAGGCGATCAGCCAAGCGTGGTCCCTACACCTTCATGGGTTGACTTCTGGGGCGAAGCTTCAGTGGATGGCAATCCGGTGGAGATCGGAGATGTGATTACGGTCTATGACGGTGATGGGATTAAATGTGGTGAGCAGACGGTGAGACAAAGGGGGTATTTTGGAGTTCTTCACGTATACGGCGACGATGAGACTACGGCAGAGAGAGATGAAGGGGCTGAGCCGGGAGATGAGCTGACTTTCTTCATCAACGGATGCGGTGCTGACGTAGAAGAGGGAAGCGAGGTGCGTTGGACCGGAGACGGAGATCTGTCGAGGATCCGTCTTGCCGCATCAACGGTATCTACCGATGGTAGTTCCGAGTTGGTCTCCGTGGATTCTCCTTTCCTCGACGTACATCCCAATCCATCCAGAGGCGAGACAGAGGTCCACTACCTGCTGGCGGAAGGAGGGGAGGTACACCTGCAGGTCTATGATTCCGCGGGGCGACTCGCAAGGACTCTTCTGATGGGGCAGCAGACAGCTGGATTGCATCGCGTGTTATGGGATGGTACTGACGATTCAGGGAGAGAGGTCTGTCCTGGCACATATTTCATCTACCTAGAGACCGCAGCGTTCTCGCGTGTCGTAAAGCATATCATGCTGAAGTGATGGATTGAAGAATGAAGTGAGTGAAGGGGGGTGACAGAGCAGATAGTCTGATTTCATTTCGGGAAGTGGTGTCTTCGGAGCAGGCTTGGCGCCTGAAGAGGGAGTGTTTGTCTCACGGAAGAGTGTATCAGACGGAGCATTAATATTCCTGAGACCGCTGCTTTTTGGTAGTGGTGAGAATCTGAAGGAGGGAACGATGAAAAACCTACTGATACCCTGTGTACTACTTGGAGCGGTTCTTCTGGTTCTGCCGGACATGGCCCCGTCGGAGCGGGCGCTCGACGCTGCACGGGGACAGGTGGTAGCGACTGAGGCTACGTTGGGACCCCCAAGTGAGGTTCGTATTGAGTACCTGGCAGAGCCTCCTGAGATGTCTCCGGAGCTGATGGAGAACATACGGGAGAAGGTGGAATGTTGCGCTCACAAGCCGATACCTCCCATACCGGTGGAATCCGGTACTCAATTAGAGGGGATTGTGCCGATGGTGCCCCAAAGTGAGGTCGTGGACCCATCCGGAAAGGCTCCCGAGGACTTCATGTTCTACACGAACAACGATCTTGGTGCAGGGGCACCCAGTGGCTATACGTCGGTGGTAAATGAACCCTGTGTGGGCAACAACGGCAGGTGTGTATTCCAGAGTGGGAACTGGCATGCGTCCCTCTCGACAGATTTTGGGCAGACATTCAGCTTCGTGAATCCGTATACCGAATTCCCATCGACAGCCGGTGGATTCTGTTGCGACCAGATAGTCATCTACGACCCGAGCCGGGACTGTCTGTTCTGGCTTCTCTTGTACCTGTACGATGGAAGTTACAACAACGTTCTGAGACTGGCAGTCGCGAACAGCTTTTCCAGTGTAGAGAACCAGATCTGGTACTATTATGACATTAGTGCTGCGACCTTCGGTCTTGCGAGCGGTCACTGGTTAGATTTTCCGGATCTGGTGTTGGGTGCAAATAGCCTGTATCTCACTTCCAACTATGTCTGGCGGGACAACGCGTTTGTGAGTGGAACGTTGATTGCCCGTTTTCCGCTAGACCAACTCGCTGCCGGTGGGGTTGTGAGCTATAGCTACTATGGAACGAGCGCCCGGTATAGCTTCAGGGCCACTCACGGTGCGGACACCGTCATGTACTGGGCAGCCCATAACACAACGAGCTCTATCCGGATCTATCAGTGGACTGAGGGGTCGGGGACCATTTACAGCTATGATCGGTCAGTGACTACCTGGAACAACGCCGTTCGCACGGCCCCGGGCCCTGACGGAAGAGATTGGCTGGGCTACGCGGATGCGCGTATTTTAGGCGCATGGGTGACGGATGCGTTCGAACCGGGCGGAGCAGTGGGATTCATGTGGAGTGCCTCCCAGGGCGGGGCCTATCCGTATCCATATGTGCGGGTAGCGCGGTTCAGGGTGAGCGATAAGACTCTCATAAACGAGCCTATCATATGGAATTCCACAACGGCATTTGCCTACCCGTCAGTGAACGTCAACACACGTGGTCATCTCGCAGGAGTACTCATGATGGGTGGCGGATCCTGGTATCCGACCTGCGCCGCGTTCGTCTACGATGACTACAGTTCACCTCCCTTCCCCGGGGGGACAGTCTATGTAGCTGTCACCGGCACCTCAGGCCCATACATAAACCGGTCGGGAGATTATCTTTCAACCCGTCCCTGCCATCCGTACTCGAATACGTGGATTGGGACTGCCTTTTCCCTGCAAGGAGGACCGAGCAACTCGAATGCGCGCCCGCGATTTCTGTGGTTCGGTCGAGAGCGCGACATTCCCAGATCAGAACCACAGAATCTTTACGCCTTCAACGGATATCATGAAGCCGTGCCCTTGGTCTGGGGTCCACCTCCTGGGGTTGCACCTCTTGGAGGCAGAAAGCCATTCGAGGTAGCAGATAGAGACCAGCCAAATGTTGATCCTCCCGCTACCGAGAAGACGCAGCCCGAAGGCGGCGTAAAGCAAACTGTGCTCGCCTACAACGTGTATCGAAGCGGAACTCCTGGAGGGCCTTATACACTCATTGCGAACGTCGACAGGCAGTACTACAGAGACGAGGCCGTCGTGAATGGAAATACCTACTACTACGTAGTGACGGCTCTCTTCGACATAGTGGAGGAGAGCGGCTATTCGAACGAGAGTGCGGGTTCTCCCGTCTTTGATGGATACTGCATCAACTCGGGCTGGGCTTCAATACCTCCCGTGTTGAATGGACTGATAGAGCCCGCCGAGTGGCGCACCGCAAATGCGGTTGACATCACCGCGCCCGGGGTGAGTCCTTCCGTGACATTGTATGTGATGAATGACGACGGCCACCTCTACCTCGCGGTGGACGACCCTGGGAATGTCACGCTTGATGACTGGGACCAGTTTGGGCCGTACTTCGACGAGAATCACGACTACGAATGGCCACCCTCCAGCCCGAGTGGGGAGGGGAACTTCTGGGTGGAATACTTTGCAGCTGGCTGTACCACCAAGCTTCGCGGCATCTATGGGTGGTGGCCATCGCACTACGGTGCGGACGCACCGGTTGTGGCTCCCGGTGTGAATCAAGCTATTGGTATCAGTTCCGGACACGCGCAGTTCGAGGTCGAGATAGACCTTGCCGCGAGTGAGCTCAACGCGGTACCCGGTGACATCATCGGCTGGTTCATCTACGCACAGATAGTGCCAGAGTATATCTTCTCTGGCTGGTGGCCTCAGGAGCACGCGTTGTCCGCGTATCCTTGGGACGCCTGGCTCATTCCCGCCACCTACGGTGACCTGGAGTTGGCTGTGGCCCCTGATATCGATGTGAGTCCGTCGTCTTTCACCTTCGTGGTACCTGAAGGCGGCGTGTCGAGCGATCTGATAGCCGTCTGGAATACGGCGTCTCCGCCGGCTGGGGATTTGGCCTGGCATATCACTGAACATGAAGTGACGCTTCATACGAAAGATGGTCGTGAGGTGCCTTTGAGTCTGAAACCTGCAGGACTGCCTCCGACGACTGAAGGAAGCGATCGTCTTCATCAGGTCGGCGATATTCATTTGAGAGACCAGCATGATCCCACGGATAATCTACAGCCGGGGGTTGAGCACTTCCGACTCTCAACCAAGGCGATAGGAGACCTTGCCGGAGCGATTCCATTCCCGCCCGCAACGTCATTCATCAACGGTCTGGCGTGGGGAGATGGAACTCTCTGGGCGACCGATTTTACGAACAATCTCATTCTGGAGCTTGACGGAGGCACCGGGGCGGTGCTCTCGTCTTTCCCAGCTCCTGGTGGCGCTAATCCGAGTGAGCTAGCTCATGACGGCACGTACCTCTACCACTATGATTTCGGTATGGACTCTATCTACCAGATCGATCCTGTGAGTGGGATGGTTGTCAACACGTTTTTCGACGAATTTGATGATGAAGGCCTGACGTCGGACGGTACCTACCTCTGGCGTGGTAGCGGCACCACGATCGCGCGGATGGACACGTGGGGGAATGTCTTCTGGACGATCCCGGGCCCGGGTCTTGGATTCTACTGCGACGGACTTGCGTGGGATGGCTCCACGCTCTGGTATCACACGAATTTTGGCGACGCCCTGCAAATCCATCCTTTTACGGGAGCGATTCTCCAGAGCTTCAGTATGCCGGTGATTGGAGAGCCGAATGGTCTCGCGTTTGACGGCACGTACCTCAGATATGACGAGAGCGATCGTGACTCGATCTACAGTGTAGATATCGAGTTCGCTGACTGTCTCTGGCTCTCAGAAGACCCTACGTCTGGGCTGGTGGCTCCGGGTGGGGTGCGCTACGTGGACGTGATGGTAGATGCTTCAGGGCTTGGGGCTGGAACCTACGAGTGCGAGATGCACATCCATTCGAACGACCCTGATGAGAGTCCGTGGATTGTACCAGTGACGCTTATTGTACCAGAACCTCCTGACATTGCGGTGAGTCCGTCTTCACTGACCTTCACGGTTCCCCCTGGAGGTTCTGATAGCAAGACATTAACGGTCAACAACACGGCGCTCCCTGGAGCGCTCGATCTGATGTGGCACATAGCCGAGCAGGAAGTGACGCTGATGTCGATGAATGGCGTGCAGGTACCCGCTGACATCTTGTCGATTTCTCGGACGGCGAAGCGGGTTGAGCATGACCCCAATGCTGAGCCAACTTCTATTGGACTCGCTCCACGGAATTTCACTGCGGAAGGGCGAGAGGTTGTGAACGCAGGCAAGACGGTCACGAGCCGGCCGAAACTGCCCGACGATTCAGGATTTGGTCCGGACCCGCTGAACA
>Ga0111225_1015_pt1 | contig 25488 bp, 26 predicted proteins | sample DeeMarSWOR152_54_FD_80389 | JGI IMG/M metagenome (GOLD analysis project Ga0111225, IMG submission 80389) | candidate division TA06 bacterium DG_26
AGAAATGCGTGGCTTCAGCCATTAAGTGAGAAACTCGAATGAGTAAGCCGCTTCTCATCTTCATCCTTGTTCTCTTGCCAGCCGTGTCCCAGCCATCCAGTTGGACGGTTGCATGCTACATGGTGGCAGACAACAACCTTGCCCCCTGGTGTAGAGAGGATTTGGAAGAGCTCAAGAGTATTGGAACGCAGAGCGGGCTGACAATCATCGCCCAAGTGGACTGGCCAGACTCTGGCGGGAAGCGATACCTTGTCAATCCGGGAGACCTCGAGGTCGTCCAGGAGTTCGGCATCATGAACAGTGGAGATCCTTTCGCGTTAGCCGAATTCGGAAGCTGGTCTTTCTCCGAGTATCAGGCAACCCATCATCTCTTGGTCATATGGGATCACGGGAATGGTTGGACGAAAGGCGACTCTGAGGCAAAAGGTATCTGTTATGACGAGAGTGCGGATGACTTCATCAGTATTTCCGACGGTGAGCTCAAACTTGCATTGGAGCGCATCATGAGGTCAGTGGGCAGGAAGATCGATATCGTAGCCTTCGATGCGTGTCTCATGCAGATGGTCGAGGTGCTCTCCGAGATGGATGGTGCATCGGTTTTCGCAGTCGGGTCCGAGCAGGTGGTACCTCTTAAGGGATTCCCGTACGACTCCATACTCAGCCACGTGGCCGCAAATCCTCGCCTCATTCCTCGAGAGCTCGCAGACCTGATGGTAACCGAATACATCCGCTCCTATGTCCAGGCCGGCGTAGACGTAACCCTGTCGAGAGTCGACCTTTCGGCCTTCCATGATATCCTGGTAGCATCGGTAGCGTTCGCGTCCGCGCTGAGATCCCACCCTACCGATCCAGAAGTGAGATACGCGAGAGAGGCAGTGCAAACATTCAGCATTGAGTACGTTCCGCCGAGCCCCAGAGACGATCACATCGACTACCGAGATTTCGCAGATCTCCTTTCCAATTCGTCACTCCCATCGCTTGCTGCGGCCTCCTCTGCGTTATGTACGTTGATCGATTCATCAACCTTCGTGCAATCCCGAGGAGCAAGTATGCAGAATGCGTGTGGAATCGCAGTCTGGTTTCCTGATAACTACTCAGCCTTCATGCACAGCGTCTATGGTTACAGGCACCTTCGCTTCGCCTCCACCACAAATTGGGAAAAGGCCGTCTATGCCTACTACGGCGTCGCAGATACCGTTCCTCCCACGACCCCTCATATCGAGCCCTTCGAGATCGAGGAGCGTAATTCCTATACGCTCACATGGCACCCATCCTATGATCTGTCCGACGTCACGTGCTACGAACTGATCGAGCTCACAGGGGTCGACGTCTCCTTTCAGGATGATGCAGAATCTGGAGGCGACAGCTGGGAAATGAACGGTTTCTCGCTCACTTCAGGGGCTGCGCACTCAGGTTCACACTCCTACTTCTCTCAATCCGGCGAACTCGCAACCAAGGAACCTGTCCTGCTCTCTGGAGAGGGAAGACTCCACTTCTGGTATCGATGCCGGATGAGAAATGGGCAAGATTACCTCCGGGTCCAAATCTCCTCCGATGGCACGCAATGGTCCACCATCGATTCCCTTTCCGCCACCCACGAACAATGGACGAAGGTGGAGCGTACCCTTCACACTGATAGCTTCTATCTTGGATTCAGCTTTGCCTCCGACGGTGCTCTGGACCACTGGGTGTACTTAGATGACATACAGGTGGACAGTATCTCCACCGTGGATACTCTGTCCACTCAACTAGTCTCTACGCAGTACCGCTTTTCCCACACACCAAAAGGAATCTACTACTATCAGCTCCGTGCATGTGATCCATTCCGCAATCGAAGCGGGTGGAGTGAGCTCGCTTCGGCTCACCTTCCCGATTACTCACCTCCCCTCGCGTATCCAAACCCGTTCCAATCATCCACAACCATTACCTACGATGCTCCCCTGGATGTGCGCGTGCTCGCCATCTACGATCTCACAGGGAGACGGATAAGGACTCTCAAGACCGAGCCGGGAGAGCGTGAGGTTTATTGGGATGGCAGCGATGACGCGGGAGCACCTGTAGCCTCGGGTGTATACTTCTGTACTGTCGATGGGACAACTATCCACAAGACCGGGAAGATAATCGTCCTCAGGTAAGATTTCTCTCGCGATCGGGTGAGCCGTCAGGCGAAGCTCGGCCGTGAATCCACCAGGTGAAGCTCACCCTCGCGGTCGACCGCGACCACACAGTCTATCCTCACGGGCTGACCGGAGAGGCTCACCCATTTCCCCTTAGAGCCGCTCGTTCGAATAGACGCAGAAGCGTCGTCTCTCTCCACAGTTACGTGATCGGCATAGATTTCTCTGAGCGTCACGTTCTCCATGAGGAACGTGGGTTCTCTATTGCCCTCTCCATAGGGACTAAACAGTTTCAGTTGGGTCCGAACCTCATCGCCGAGATCCCCAGGCCCGGCCTTCAGATCAATCAATATCTTACGCACGAGGTCATTCCATTCGATGTGCGAATCTGCATACTCCTTCGCCCTTGCCGTGAAGACCTGTACCTCTTTCTCTCCTATCGAGAACCCCGCAGCTTGTTTGTGCCCCCCGTAATCTATCAGGAGATCGTTACAGTGGGTCAGCAGGTCCACAAGATCAAAGGATTTCGTACTCCTGCCTTCCCCGATGTAACCCCTCTCCTTTAGACTTATCACTATCGCGGGCCTGGAAAATTCCTCTTTGAGACGATTTGCACAGTATCCAAGGTGATAGGGAGAGATGTCCTTATCCACTACCGTGATCAGTCTCGCCGTTGGATCCACTTGCGTTCTCACCTTGTCATACATTCTTCTCGATTCCGCGTACCACTGATCACTCAGTTCCCTCAGTTCCATGAAGATTCTGACCCCCTCATCGTAGTCAGGAGTCATCAGGAATTCACAGCCCACGTTGTAACCATCTCTTGACCTGGCTGAGGATAGTACAGGTACCACTTGTGCCATCACCGAATCAATCCTGCGGTCGAATCCCTTCTCCGCGAGAACCCTTATCGCCATTCTTCCGCTCTGTAAGAGCATCTTTTCCCCACGCACGGCGAGCGTCCTGTTTTCCCCGACAAGCCGTCCTCTATCCGCAATCGTGCCGAAGAGTACAAGAACGAGAAGCTCCTCCTTTGCGCTTTCCCATTGGGCCGATGTTATTCCCAATTTCCTTTCAGCCGTAGCCTGAGCCAGTTTATGGGCAACACCGACGCCAGAGAGCGAGGGATTTGGATATCTACCGATATCCTTCTTGCAGTTGATGTGTATGAGCGAGGAGAGCTGTTTCGTAACCTCATGATGGTCGGTGACGATGATATCTACTCCATGCGCCCGCGCATGGCCCACCACATCCTGCCCGGTGACACTGCAATCTACTGTTACAAGAAGTGATGGACCCCGCCTCCTCACCTTGTCCAGACATTCTCGGGAAAGGCTGTGGCCCTCCTCTGCACGGTTCAGAATATAGTAGCTGACGACAGCGCCAATATCCCTGAGTGTCTCAAGCAAAGTGACAGTAGCGGTTATTCCATCAACGTCCTCGTGGCCGAATATACATATTCCCTCCTTACGGTCGATTGCCCGAACGATTCTCTCCACCGCCAGATCCATGTCCGTAAGCAAGAAAGGATCATGCAGCCCCGCTTCCATTGGATACAGGAAGTCACGTGCTTCCTGCTCGTCCTGGATGCCCCGTGCAATGAGAAGAGAAGCTAAGAGTTCATGTATACCGAGGGATTCAGACAGGAATTTCGCGTGATGTACGTCTGTCTTCCCAGTTTCCCAGATACGTTCCACGAAAGGGCCGGCACAGTTTGGTCAGATGTCCGCTTACCCAGGAGACGACGCTCCCCTGGCCTCAAAACATTCCTATGATTGCAGCAATTATGGTGACGAAACCTATTGGTATTTGGAACGCAGCGAGTCCCTTCGAAATCTTCTCAACCGTTTCCTCAGCCTCTGTGATGAGTTTGAAGAGGTTGATGATCAACATGATGCCCGCGATCAATCCCATGATGCCTGCGAAGACAGCTACTCCGGTTGGCGAGGTCACGAGTAAGGATAGCCCTTTCAAGAAGACTACTATCCCTATGGGTATCTGAAGACCCGTCAGGGTCTTCTCCGCCTCTGCCATAGCGGGAAGCTTTCTCCAGATTCCCATGATGAGAATCATACCTCCCAGCAGGATGAACTCCATTACACTCACCTCCTTTCGGAATTCCTACCTGGTTCAGTTCTTCATCTCGTTCAGCTTGATATTCCAAAAGACGCGAATTTTGTCAAGACTCCACACACCCCATAGATATCCTGGTGTGGCAGAAATGCTAAGAGTGCACACATGTTCGCATCCGTACCCCAGCTTGACACGCCGATTCGGTTTACAGTATTTATTGGGGATGTCCAAGCTGGATGTGGAGAGGATCAGATCCAGAGTTCGCCTCGCGCTCGAAGAAGACATTGGAAAAGGAGACATCACGACTGCGCTCGCAGTCGAAGAGAGTGCTCTCGTGATCGGAGTGTTGATCGCAAAGCAGGAAGGTGTGCTTGCGGGAAATCCCGTAGCTGAGCTCGTCTTCAAGACCGTGGACCCGGATGTCGCATATGATTCCAGACTGAAGGATGGAACCGATTTGTCTTACGGTTCTATAGTTGCGCATATCAGCGGGAAAGCAAAGAGTTGCCTCGTAGCCGAAAGGGTTGCCCTCAATTTTCTTCAGAGATTGTCAGGTATTGCGACACTGACCCGTGAGTACGTGAAGAGAGTCCAGAATACAGGTGCGAGGATACTTGATACCAGGAAGACTACCCCAGGGCTGCGATATCTGGAGAAGTACGCCGTGAAAGTCGGAGGAGGAGAGAATCACAGATTCAGCCTCGATGAATTGATTCTCATCAAGGACAACCACATCCGCGCCGCAGGTGGAGTGCGGCAAGCCTTGAGAAGGGTCAAAGATGGCAACACCAACTTGCTGGTAGAAGTTGAGGCAAAGACCCTGACTGAGGTCCAGGAAGCGATTGAAGCTGGCGCAGACAGAATAATGCTGGATAACATGGGCGTGCAGATGATACAGGAGGCCGTGCAATTGGTGGCAGGTACGGTAGAATTGGAGGCATCGGGCAAAGTAAGTCTGGAGAATGTGAGAGCGATCGCTGAAACAGGCGTGCAGTACATCTCCATTGGAGCCATTACACACTCAGCCCCGGCTCTCGACATGAGCTTTGAAGTGCAGAAGGTGGAGCACCTCTAAATGCAGGGACCCATGCTTTCATCCGGAGAGCAGACTTCAGCGCTCTTGCAGTTAATAGGCAAAGGAACTCACATTTCCCACGCTGAAATCGCGAGACGTCTGAAAGTGGGAGAGGATGAGCTCAGCGATATTCTTGTCGCACTCTCCGACGTTGGATTTGAATTCGACCACCATCCACATACCGGACTGCAGTTGCTTGCAGTCCCTGACCGCGTCACGCCCGATGCGATATCGAATTCTCTCCACACCGAGAAGATCGGAGCCAGAATACACTACTCAGAGTCTTGTGAGAGTACGAACTCTCTTGCCATTGAACTGGCATCACACGGAGAACCCGATGGAGCCCTTGTGGTCGCTGAGCATCAGAGAAAAGGGAGAGGAAGATTCGCAAGGCGTTGGGAATCATCTCGCTTCTGTTCTATCCTCGCCACCCTCGTGCTTACTCCGTTCGCCCCTTCTCTCAGGCCTCTCGTGGTATTGGCCGCCGCGTTGAGCGTGGTAGAGGGGCTGAGAGATTTTGGAATCGATTCGCATATCAGGTGGCCCAATGACGTGGTCGTCAGGGGGAAGAAGATATGCGGAATCCTCGCTGAGGGAGGACAAGACTACCTCGTGTGCGGGTTTGGAGTGAATGTGAACCAGAGGTCTTTCCCTCACACACTGTCTGATTCCTCTACATCGATCGCGATGCAGCAAAAGAGACCGTGCGAGAGACCTGCACTGTTGAGCCGCATACTCCAACATTTTGAGGAACAGTACGATGGTCTCAGGAGAGGGGACCTCCAGGACATCCTCGATGAGATCAGGGGAGTATCGTGCGTGCTTGGCAAGAGGGTAAGACTGCTCGTCGGTCCAGTCGTGGTGGACGGTGATGTTGTTGACTTCGACGATTCTGGGAGTCTGCTCTTACGACAGGATTCCGGCAGGGTCCTCCAGATCCTGCCTCAGGAAGCATCTCTCCTGTGCAATAGCATGAAAGAAGGGAGGAAATAATGTACGATGGATGGAAAATCTTGGTGATATCGTTTCTCGTCTCAGTAGCGGTTGCCGTAGTCGTGTGTGTCCTCTTCTTCTTCTTCTTCGTACCGTATTGGGAAGCGCGAACCGCTTCGGTCGAGGTACCTAAGGTCACCGACCTTTCCGTGGAGGAAGCTCGTACTCTTCTCCTCTCCGGAGGTTTCCTCGTCGCAGTTGAGGAGATTGAGGACCCGCGAACACCGAGAGGGAAGGTGATGTCTCAGGATCCTCCAGCAGGCGTAAGGACAAAGAAGCAGCAGATCGTCAGATTAAAGGTGAGCAGCGGGCTCGAAACAGTCGAAGTCCCGATGTTGGTGGGAATCCCGATTCAGGAAGCCGTCGAGCTCCTGATCCGGAAGGGACTGAAGCACGGCGAGACTTCCAGCAAACCGTCCGCATCACTCTCTGCCGATCTCGTCATTTCCAGTGAACCGAAGGGCGGTACAGTCGTGCCAAGAGGTACAACGGTAGACCTCGCGGTGAGTAGTGGAACTCGCCAGGTGAAGGTGCCCAGAGTGCTCGGCAGGACCCTGACGGCAGCCAGGACAATTCTGGAAGGAAGCAACTTACGGCTCGGGGAGGTAAATTGGGTCACGAGTGAAGAGCATGCATTCGACATCGTCATATCCCAATCTCCAGAAGCGGGCACCACCGTCTCTCAGGGCTCAACCGTTGATATCACCATAAACAGAGAAGCCTATTAGAGATGGTTGCGCGCTTGTCGGTAATGCTCTTGGTCTGCACAGGATGCACGTACTCGTTCAATCCTGCTCTCTATTCGGACATCAAAAGTGTCGCAATACCAGTGTTCGAGAACGAAACCGTGAAATACGGCCTGTCAGAGACTATTACTGAAAAGCTGATTCAAGCGTTCATGCAGGATGGTACCCTGAAGATAAAGGATGAGAGAGAGGCCGATTCCATCCTGATGGGAAGAGTCGTCAGCTACGAACGTGTTCCCTTCATCTACGACGAATACGAGACTATTTCGTCTTTCAGAACACTCATCAAGGTCACCGTCCAATTCAGAGACAGGGTGAGAGACAGAATCCTCTGGACCCAAGAGTTCCAAGACTGGGGTTCCTACCCTGCTGATGGAGATGAAAGCGAGGGTGTGGAAGAAGCTCTCGAGAAGCTGAAAGACCAGATCCTGAGGGAGATCATCGAGGGTTGGTAAGCCGTTCTTGCAGGTTCAATGTCATCCCGTCCCGTGCGCAGATCACCTCCAGTCCCAGTTCGTTGCTCAATCGTGCGCCCAGTTCCCATGGTTTTGCTCGAAGCATCGTCATCCCGAAGTGCGTCAGTATCGCGAGTCTCGGTCTCACCCCTGAGATGAGCCGTTTTGCACCCTCCAGGTCGAGATGATCGTACTCAAGAGGAGTGTACCTCACCACGTTCACGATCAATACGTCTGATCTATATGCATCGATGAGCGCATCGAAGTACTTCGTATCAGCAATGTACGCGAGGGAAAACGTCTTGAGTGTGAACAGAAGCCCATACGTATCGACATCGCCGTGTATGTGTTTGACCGGTGTAGAGAATTGAACTCCATCCACATCATATACTGAACCTTCCTCTAAACAGACAATCTTCTCAAGAAAATCCCTCACGTAGATGAGCACGACCGGATCAACTTCTAAGCAGTCCTGCGGCGCAAAGAGAATGCCTCTGCGCGTGCGTCCGCTCTCGGTCATAGCCTCAATCATGACATTCACATCGGCTGAGTGATCGAGGTGTCGGTGAGTCAATACTATCGCATCCAACTTGGTGGGATCGAGCTTCTGCCTCCGCGAGAGAGCTCTCACCAGCGAACCAGGGCCTGGATCTACGAGGATTTCCTTACTGCCCAGGGAAAACCAGATACCGCCGGAGGCCCGCAACTGCTTGAATACCACGACTCTTGCACCTGCAGTGCCGAGAAAGATGATCCTGTCCATGAATTTCACTGAAGGAGGGCAAGCCTGACGAGACTGTATTCCTCTCCATTCTCCACAAATTTCACGAGTCCCACATCTGGCGCATACCATTCACAGGTCCGGATGGTATCACACTCACGAAGAGCAAAATTGACAAAGGTCTCCCGTTCTCTCACGAGGCTCACCTTGTAGCACTCGCGAAACGTACCAGCCTGGACTTTCACGGTTTCAATCGCCTCAGCTTTTCCATAGGACACCACCCTCCTCTCGACTCTCTCTCCCGACACGACCTCCACTGCGTCCAAGGTGTCACTCCACGAATTACCCACTAGAAGAGGGAGTTCAAGATACCGCAACCAACGGTTGAATTCTATTCTCTGTCCCTGGAAATCATAGTGTTCAATCTCGTATCTCGCGAGCTCCGCTGAGTTCTCATACCAGTATTCGGGAGCATAGTTCCGTTCAATGAGCACGCACTCTCGCTGCCCCTTTGTGGCCTTTCCGAAAGAGACAAGGAGCACAGTCATTCCCTCAGTACTTTCAAACTCCCAGCTATTCCCCTCCACCTCTGCCGGGAAGTAGTCAGCGGAAATCCTGTATATCACAGGATTTTCGCAAGACAGGAGGACAAGACTACAGATGATACACAAGCTCCGCATCGAACGCGAGACTATTTGCTGAGTGATATCTTTCCAGAATACGTGATACTGCAGCGCCAAATGCGACATGCAGATGAGAGGTCCGCACCACGGAAACGCCAAACCCGAACCCCACGACCGGATGACTTCCCCGTTCCGCCTGACCGTCCATGGACCGGTCATAATGGTTGAAAGAGATCGCGTAGCTGAGGAAATAGGGCCTCTTCTCCAATGGGAAGACCATGAGGCGAAGGGATGCACTGCTTACGGTGAGGGCCAATATTTCGTTCTCCCGTCCTCTGTGTCTTCTGTACCCCACCATAATCGACACATTCTCAGTCCCAGAGAGCTCCGTGCCACATAAGAGTGAAACCGTGGTAGCTCCGCTCAAATCCCTGCCAAACTCCCCAAGAAGCATCGTATATGAGACCGCGCCACCGATTTGTAGCGCATGAGCAGAGGAGAAGAGAGCCAAGAGAAGTATTAACGCAGCAATTTTCCTAACGCTTTCCATCGAGGGTCGACCATTTCTACACTGCAGTTACACTTTCCTTCGTTCAGATTCTTCCCGCACCGCGTGCACAGGCCTTGGCAATCTGGCTTACAGAGGGGTTTCATCGGGACCGAGAGCAGGATAGCATCCCTGATCGGTTGTTCTAAATCTATCAGTTCTCCCTGGTAGAAGAGTTTGTTCATATCCTCCTCGGCCAGATCGAGTTCTGCGTCGATGCGCGAGGGGCGCGTGTAATGCACGTCTATCTTCTCTGTCCGTTCCCTGACCATGTCCTTCAAGCATCTCGAACACTGCAGTCGATGAGTGAATGTGACCGAGCCTTTCACAGATACACTGTCGTTGCTCCTGCTAAGGGTGACATCAAGCTCCACATCTCCCTTGATTGGATACTGAGGACCCGGATCCAGTTTCATGCATATTCTCTTGTCACCGTCAAGGAGCTGGTTTACATTGATCAGTATCTTCTCCTTCATAGAAGCTCCTTCGCCATTCTCAGATCCCTTTCGATCTGAGACTTAAGGGCTTTCTCACTCTCAAATGCCTTCTCATCTCTCAGTCTCTTCACGCAGTAGACCTTAAGGAACTCTCCATAAAGGGCCTCATCGAAATCGAGAAGATGCACTTCTACGTTTCTCTGCGTATCAACGAAGGTTGGCCTCGTTCCTATATTCATCACCGCAGGGAAGCTCCCGTCCGCCAATTCGACCCTGACTGCATACACCCCATTCAGAGGGAGTAGTTTGAGGTTCTCCACGTTAAGGTTTGCCGTGGGGTACGCCAATCTCTTGCCCCGACCCACACCCTTAATGACTCTCCCCGTGAACGAGTACTCTCTTCCAAGCATCGAACCCACATCGTCGACCTGCCCCTTCTCGACCGCTCTCCTTACCCGTGAGCTGCTGATGGCCGCTCCTTTATACGTGATGGGCGTCAACACATCGACACCAAATCCCCATCTATTGCCCAACTCACGAAGCAGCCTGAAATCTCCCCGTTTCCTCCGTCCAAACTTGTGGGTTTCGCCTATCACTATCTCATTCACTTTCAGTCCATCCACCACGACTCCCTCGATGAAGTCCTCGGGCTCCATCTGAACAATTGCTTCGGAGAAGGCGAGAATGAGCAAGTTCTGAAGACCTGTCTCTTCAAGCAGCGCGACCTTCTCTTCTGGTGTGGAAAGAAGAGCGCTGGCAGTTCCAAAGAAGAGAGGTGGGGGCGGGTTGAACGTAATCAAAAGGGATTCCGACTCCAGTTCCCTTGCCCTCTGGTTCAGCTTCTCCAGTATCGCCTGATGGCCGAGATGGATTCCGTCAAACGTGCCTACAGATGCTGTGGTATTACTCGGGATTTCTTTGGGGCTAGAGGCAATCCTCATAAACGACTATCGCTTGCTGGCTACTAAAGGTTCCTCCAAGAAGATGAGCGACTTGCCTTCCCTCTCTACTCTGATCTTGCAGTTCTCCGAGAATTTTCCTTGCAGCAGTTCCTCTGACAGGGGATCTTCCAGAAGTCGTTGGATTGCTCTCCGCAGAGGTCTGGCACCGTAGATGGGGTCGAATCCCTCTTCGATGAGAAGCAACTTCGCATCTTTCGTGAGAGCAATCTCAATTCTCTTCTCTCTCAGTCTCTCAGTGACCTCGTTGACCATGATGTCAACTATCTTTGCCATCTCCTTCTTTCCAAGGGATCTGAACACGATTGACTCATCAACTCTGTTCAAGAATTCCGGATTGAACGTCTTCTTTAGTTCATCGAGGAGTCTCTTCTTCATCCCATCATAATCCCCGCCAATGGCATCCTTCTGAAATCCGAGACCCGTCTCCTTCTTGATCTGGCGAGTCCCGATATTCGATGTCATCACAAGCACCGTGTTCTTGAAGTTCACCTTTCTCCCAAACGAATCGGTGAGCTGACCATCTTCAAGGATTTGAAGCAATATGTTGAAGACCTCGGGGTGCGCCTTCTCGATCTCGTCGAGCAGCACAACTGAGTAAGGCTTCCTCCTCACCTTTTCGGTCAGCTGTCCTCCCTCTTCATATCCCACATACCCGGGAGGAGCTCCTATGAGTCTCGACACCGAGAATTTCTCCATATACTCCGACATGTCTATTCGAACCAGGGCGTTCTCGTCTTCGAAGAGAAAGCCAGCGAGGATTCTTGCCAGATGGGTCTTCCCGACGCCCGTGGGACCAAGGAAAATGAAAGAGCCAATCGGCCTTCGGGGATCTTTTAGTCCCGCTCTCGATCTCCGTATCGCTTTCGCCAGAGCACCAATTGCATCATCCTGACCCACCACTTTCTTCTTCAATTCATCGTCCATTTTCAAGAGCTTGGCCTGTTCTTTCTCCTCGAGTTTCACCAGAGGTATTCCAGTCCACCTCGAGATCACGTATGCGATGTCTTCATCCGTTACCTCACCAACCATACTCTCCGACTCCCTCTCCCACTTCTGTCGCTCTCTGTTAATCCGCTCCTCAATCTCCCGCTGCGAGTCTCGGAGTTGGGCTGCCTTCTCGAAGTCCTGCTGTCTCACTGCCTCCTCTTTCTTCGCAATGACCTTCTTCAGCTCCTCCTCAAGCCTTTTGAAGTCCGGGGATGCTGGAAGAAGGGAAAGCTTGACTCTTGCCGCAGCCTCATCTATCACATCTATTGCTTTGTCAGGTAGGTACCTGTCGGAAATGTATCTGTCAGAAAGCCTCGCCGCAGCAACCAGCGCTCCATCCGTGTATCTCACCCTGTGATGCGTCTCATACTTCTCTCTCAGCCCCTGAAGTATTTCCATGGTTTCATTCACGGTGGGCGGGTCCACCATAATCGGCTGAAACCGCCTCTCCAATGCTCCATCTTTCTCAATGTATCTCCTGTACTCCTCCAATGTCGTAGCCCCAATGCACTGCAGCTCTCCTCTCGCAAGGGCAGGTTTCAACATATTCGACGCATCTATCGCGCCCTCAGCCGCCCCCGCTCCCACGATGGTGTGAAGCTCATCGATGAAGAGAATCACGTTGACCGAGTCTCTGATTTCGTTAATCACGGCTTTCAACCGTTCCTCAAACTGCCCTCTATATTTCGTGCCGGCAACCACTGCAGCCATATCCAACGTGAGAACCCGTTTCCCTCTCAGGGCAAGGGGCACGGATCCTTCAACGATTTTCTGAGCAAGCCCTTCAACAATCGCTGTTTTACCAACACCCGGTTCACCTATGAGAACTGGATTGTTCTTCTTCCTGCGCGAAAGAATCTGTGTGACTCTCTCTATCTCTTTCTCACGCCCTATAATAGGATCGAGCTTGTTCTCACCTGCGAGCCGAGTGATATCCCTGCAGAAAGTGTCGAGAGCTTGTGTCTTCGACTTCTTCTTTGACTCGGGCTGATAGAATTCAGACTCACCGTGCAACAGTTTTATCGTCTCTTTCCTCACCATCTCAAGGTCCAGCCCAAGATTGGAGAGTATCTTTGATGCGTTCCCCCTGATTTCACGTATAAGTCCGAGCAACAGATGCTCGGTGCCGACGTAGTTGTGGCCAAGCCTATTTGCCTCCTCGGTGGCAAAGTTGATTGCCCTCTTGGCACTTGCGTTCAGTTGAATGTCGCCAATGGTTATCGTGCCGCCCATGGCCACCGATTCCTCTACCGCCTCCCTCACTGTATCGAGCTCCAGGCCCAGGTTCGCCAGAACCATGGCAGCAACACCTTCGCCTTCCCTCAGAAGTCCGAGCAAAATGTGTTCTGTTCCGATGTAGTCGTGCTGCAGTCTCCTGGCTTCCTCACGAGCGAGACCCATCACCTTCTTCACTCTTTCAGTGAATCTGTCCCTCATCCTGACCTCCCTACGGCGTCACTGGTAGACTCCACCACTTTCAACCAAGGTATAATAATAACGCCTGTGCACTTTGTCAACCCTACCGATTTGGAAACGTTCGGACGGCCCAGCGCACAGCTTGACTGGACCCAACAGGCCTTGTATGATTGGGTTGATGAAGAGGAGAGGCTTCATAGAGGCACTTCTTGCTTCAATACTGCTCATCCCTGCTGCGCTTTTCAAGCAGAAACCCCTGCTGCGCACCAAGAGATCCTTGCCAAGAGTACGGCCAAGTGATAAGAGACTGGCGGGATGATGGAGCTGCGGCACTACACAAAACTCTCAAAAGCAGACCTCATCCAGAGAATAGAGAAAGCAAAGATTGAGAAGAACATAAGAATCCTCGCCCACAACTATCAGAGGCCAGAGGTACAGGAAGTTGCGGACTATCTCGGTGATTCTCTCGACCTTGCCACGAAAGCGCAAGCTCTCAACTGTCAGTCTGTACTCCTTTGCGGAGTTCTCTTCATGGCAGAAACTGCAAAGATACTCAATCCCGAACTCCGGGTACTCATACCCGATCTCAATGCAACATGCCAACTGGCGGACACGATCAGTATCGAGGAATTGCATCAGGCAAAAGAAGAGCACCCCGATGCGGTCGTCGTCTCCTATGTGAACACAAGTGCTCTCGTAAAGGCAGCATCGGACCTGTGCTGCACTTCAGCAAACGCTGCTCATGTCGTGAATTCCATCCCCCCAGGCCGGGAGATACTCTTCGTCCCCGACCGCAATCTTGGGAAGTGGGTGGCGGATTGCACAGGGAGGCACTTGATACTATGGAACGGATTCTGCTATGTCCACGAGTACATGACCGAGGCTGATGTAGAGACTGCCAAAACTGAGCACCCTCAAGCAAAGCTGGTAGTCCACCCCGAATGCACTCCGCGGGTGGCACACCACGCTCACCTCATCACTTCGACTAACGGAATGGTTCACTTCGCCAATGAAGCCGAGGAACTCATAGTCGGTACAGAAATCGGCCTGATCGAACGGCTGAAGAGGGAGTATCCCCTGAAGAAATTCCACCCCCTCTGTGCGTCGGCAATCTGTGCGACAATGAAACTCATCACGCTCGACAAAGTCTGCTGGGCACTGGAGAACGATCAGTATCCTGTGGAGCTAAATCCCGAAGTGATCGCCATGGCCCGCAGCGCGATCGAGAAGATGATCGCATTGCGGGGCATAACCAACCCGCCATCCAAGCGCTGACCTCTCCACGCAACGACGCATCGAGCCCGACAGAAGACCATCCTGCAGACGACAAGAGATATCCGGAATGATACCGTACTCCACGAACGACCTCTGTTCATGGTCTTTTCAGACGGTCCCCATTCTTGAATTGCTCTGGTTTGGCGAAATTGGCTTGACAGGCGAAATGGCGTTCTTGACATTTTTCAGCTATTTTGCTAACTTATTCTTTCTGTACCTGAGGTAGCTATGTCAAGAATAGGCAATAGTCCAGTATCCATTCCAGACGGTGTCTCTGTAGCCGTCAAGGAGAATGTAGTAGAGGTCAAAGGCCCCCTCGGCGCATTGAGACGTGTATTCTCTCCAAGCATGCAGATAAAGGAAGAGAATAAGCAGATTATCGTCGCACGGCCTTCCAACGACAAGTTTCATCGTTCCCTTCACGGCCTTACCAGAGCGTTGATCGCGAATATGGTCGAGGGAGTCACGAATGGTTTCGAAAAGACCTTGGAGATAAGAGGTACCGGGTATCGAGCACAGTTGAAAGAGGCGGCCCTCGTGTTGCAGCTCGGATTCTCACATCCAGTCGTTCTGCAGCCTCCAGAGGGAATCAGGTTCGAGGTTCCGGCTCCAAACAGGATCATGGTAAAGGGAATAGACAAGGAGTTGGTTGGACAGGTCGCAGCAACCATAAGAGCGAAGCGGAAGGCCGAACCGTATAAGGGGAAGGGAATCCGTTATGAGGGCGAGTGGGTGAGAAAGAAGGCTGGTAAGACTGCAGTATGATGGAAAAAGATAAGACGGAAGCGAGACATAAGCGGCATCGCAGAGTAAGAAAGAAGATCCACGGCACGAGAGAGAAGCCGAGAATCTGTGTTTACAGAAGCCTGAAGCACATGTATGCACAGCTTGTGGACGACGTGGAGGGAAGAACGCTTCTTACACTCTCAACCCTTCACAAGGACGTGAGGGAGAAACTGAACGGCTCCATGAAGAAGTCTGAGAAGAGTAGGATTCTCGGTTTAGTGTTTGCCGAGAAGGCAAAGCAAATCGGTGTGGAGAAGGTCGTGTTTGACACCGCAGGGTACAGGTATCACGGCAGGGTGAGAACCCTTGCGGAAGGAGCCAGAGAAGGCGGCTTGATCTTCTAGGAGGGACTGTGGCAAAGATAGACCTCTCAGCGTTAGAATTGCAGGAACGAGTTATTTTCATAAACAGAGTTGCCAAAGTAGTCAAGGGCGGCAGAAGATTCCGGTTTTCCGCGATATGCGCAGTCGGTGACGGACACACCCACGTTGGACTCGGACACGGAAAGGGTAATGAGGTGATGGATGCCATTCGCAAGGCAACCGAGGACGCTCGTAAGAACATTGTGAGAATCCCGGTGATAAGCGGAACCATACCACATTCAATCACTGGAAGATGTGGAGCCTCGTCGGTGCTCCTGCGGCCGGCTGCTCCGGGGACTGGAGTAATCGCCTGCAACACGGTGAGAGCTGTACTCGAACTCGGTGGTATCACGGATATCCTCACGAAATCACTCAGGTCCCACACTCCATCCAACCTCGCCAAGGCTACCATGAAGGGTCTTCTCAGCCTCAAAAGGCCCGAAGAGGTAGCAAGGGTGAGAGGAAAGGATCCAAACAACCTCGTCAAACCATGAGGGTTCGACTTCATTCACTGAAGCCCGCGAAGGGCTCCTCAAAAAAGAGGAAGAGAATCGGCTGCGGAATAGGTTCAGGCCATGGGAAGACCTCGACAAAAGGTGCGAAAGGCCAGAAAGCACGCTCTGGTTACAGAGTCTCTCCAGGATTCGAGGGTGGTCAAATGCCGCTCCACAGAAGACTGCCTAAGCGAGGGTTCACGCCATTACGAAGAGTGAGGTACACCGTAGTCAATCTCGAAGCGTTGAACAGATTCGAACCCGGTACACTCGTGGACAAGCAGGCTATGAAGGAAAGGGGTCTCATCAAGCACCTGTACGACAAGGTGAAAGTACTCGGAAAGGGTAAGCTGAATTCTCCATTAAAGGTCAAAGCAGACGCGTTCTCCCGCACTGCGAGAGAGGAAATTGTCAAACGGGGCGGTGAGGTGGTCCTGAGTGATTAGAACCTTTCAGAACATCTTCAAAATACCAGAGCTCAGAAACAGAATACTCTTCACTTTGGGTCTCTTGGCAGTGTATAGGGTGGGGGCTCACATCCCGTCTGCAGGAATAGATGCGAGGGCACTCGGGGCGTATTTCGAACAGGCAAGGATGACCGTATTCGGACTATACGATGTGTTCGTTGGAGGAGCCCTCAGCAGGGCGACCATATTCGCCCTCGGCATCATGCCCTACATATCCGCATCCATCATCATGCAGCTTCTGACTGCTGTCATCCCCCAACTCGAGAAGCTTCATCGAGAGGGAGAGGAAGGTAGACGGAAGATAACCCAGTATACGAGATATGGAACCGTGTTCATTGCGTGCATCCAATCTTTCGGAATATCCATCTGGCTTGAAGGGTTGACTGCACGTGTCGGTGACATGATAGTACCGATCGTCCCCCATCCCGGCATTGGGTTCAGGCTTCTCACGATGCTCACTCTCGTGTCCGGTACAATATTCGTGATGTGGCTCGGTGAGCGCATCACTGAAAAGGGTATTGGCAACGGCATCTCCCTCATCATATTCGTGGGCTGTCTGGATTCGGTACCAAGAGATCTCGCCAATACTCTACGGCTTGTACGAGTAGGAGCCCTCGGGCCAATCACCATCGTCTTCGTGGTAGCGCTCATGCTTGCAATCACCGCAGCAGTTGTCATGATGACCCAGGGACAAAGGAAGATTCCCGTGCAGTATGCCAAGAGGATAATCGGGAGGAGAATGTACGGCGGCCACTCGACGCATCTCCCTCTCCGCATAAACACTGCAGGAGTGATACCGATCATATTCGCGCAGTCGATCATGATGTTTCCCAGTACCCTGGCCACCTTTTTCAAGGCGGGATTCATCACACAAATCACCGGATATTTGCAGCCAGGAGCGTGGCTGTACAATTCGATATACTCGGTGCTCATCATTTTCTTTGCGTATTTCTACACCGCCATCGTCTTCAATCCTGTCGACCTGGCCGATAACATGAAGAAATACGGCGGCTTCATCCCAGGAATAAGGCCAGGTGCGAAAACTGCAGAGTACGTCGACAGAATCCTTACCAGAATCACCCTCCCGGGCGCAGTATTCCTCGCGTTCATCGCCATTCTTCCCTGGTGGTTGATGAATGAAGCGGGAATTCCCTTCTACTTCGGGGGCACGACCCTTCTCATCATTGTAGGGGTGGCACTCGATACCGTCCAACAGATCGAATCTCATCTTCTGATGAGGCACTATGAAGGATTCCTCAGAAAGGGAAGGGTAAAGGGAAGAAGATAGTGAAAATAACCTTCCTAGGACCTCCAGGTTCGGGTAAGGGTACGCAGGCCGAGCGATTAGCCGGCGAATTGAAGATTCCCCATGTAGCAACTGGCGACATCCTGAGAGATTCCGTAACAAAGAGAACCCCCACCGGCAAGAAGGTCGCTCTCTATCTGAAAGAGGGGAAACTGGTTCCCGATGAGATAATCCTCGCCGTGGTCCTCGAGAAGATCGGCACCATGAGGAACTTCCTTCTGGATGGGTTTCCACGAACGCTCAGGCAGGCCAAGCAGCTGGACAGGGTCACGGGCATCGATATTGTGATCTTCTTCCAGATATCTGAAGACACCATAGTTGCGAGGCTGTCGAACAGGAGAGTCTGTCCAACGTGTGGTAAGATCTACAACCTGATTACAGACCCTCCTCGAGTTGACTCTGCATGTGATCGTTGCGGAGTTGCTCTCCGCGTAAGAGACGACGACCGGGAGGAGACAGTGAAGAGACGGCTTGTGGTGTACAGAGAAGAAACCGTACCTCTTGTCGCATACTACTCAGAAAAGGGTGTACTACGGTACCTTGATGCGGACGGCGATCCGGATGTCGTCAACAGCCGAATAAAAGGGATACTCTTTCCGCGATGATTATCTTGAAATCGAGAAGAGAAGTCGATCTCATCCGGGAAAGTGGAAGGATTCTCGCGCACGCTCTCGAGTCCCTGGAACACCGCATTGTACCGGGAGCAGAACTGAAGGAAATCGAGGACAGCGTTACCGAGTTCATACACCAGCACGGTGCAACTCCTGCGTTCAAGGGGTACAAGGGATTCCCGGGTGCTATCTGTATCTCTGTGAATGATGAGGTAGTACACGGCATCCCAGATAAGAGAAGACTGTGCGAAGGTGACATCGTCAGTATCGATATAGGAGTCAGTAAAGGCGGCTACTACTCGGATGGAGCAAGAACTTTCCCGGTCGGCGCAATCTCAGCGCAGGCGAGGAAATTACTCGAGGTCACTGAGGCAGCACTCCATGAAGGAATAGCGAAAGCAGTGGAAGGTAACAGACTCTCAGACATATCCTGGGCCATTCAGTCCTATGTTGAGAAACATGGATTCTCAATCGTGAGAGAACTCACTGGCCACGGAATAGGTCGCGCACTCCACGAAGCGCCAAGTATCCCGAATTTCGGTCCTCCAGGGAAAGGACCGCTCCTGAGGGAAGGCATGGTCCTTGCGATCGAACCCATGGTCAACGCAGGGAACCCTGAGACCTTCACATGTGATGATGGGTGGACGGTGAAGAGCAAAGATGGAAGTCTTTCAGCCCATTTCGAGCACACGGTCTGGGTCAGGAAAGGCAAAGCACTCATACTCACGCTTCCCTGACTTCAGGTCCGCTCCCCTATTCCCATTCTCGACTTGGCGGTGAGCGAAAACGGACTTCGCTCTCCCCTGAGAAGCCGCTCATGTCCGCACGCGGCGACCATCGCCGCGTTGTCGGTGCACAGTTCTGGAGTAGGGAAGTACACTTCCCCTTTGAAAGATTGCGTAAGCAATCCTCTCAACCTCTGATTTCTGGCCACACCTCCCACCACAGCGATCCTCTCTACTCCTCTCTGTTCTGCTGACGACAGCGTGGTGGCGATGAGGGAATCACACACCGCTTCTTGAAATGAAGCGGCGATATGCGCAAGATTCGCTTCTTTCTCCTCTCCGCTCAGTTTCTCCACGAAATAGAGCACAGAAGTCTTCAGTCCACTGAAACTGAAGTCATGATCCGCCATCTTTGGCCTCGGAAACCTCTTCCATCGTGGGTCGCCCGTCCGGGCCAATCGCTCTATCTCCGGTCCCCCAGGATACTTCAGTCCGAGGATCTTCGCCACCTTGTCGAAGGCCTCGCCCGCGGCATCATCCTTGGTGGACCCGATCGACTCATACGCCAGTTTCTCCTTCACTTCCAACAACTCGGTGTGGCCACCAGACGCAATAAGGCAGATGAACGGATACTTCATCTGGACATGTGACAGAAGTATAGAGAAGACGTGTGCTTCAAGATGGTTGACGCCTATGAACGGTATCTCCAATGAGCGTGCTATCCCCTTGGCGAAACTGACGCCAACGAGAAGGGAGCCGATCAGGCCTGGAGCCGCTGTTACCGCTACGCCTTCTATCTCCGAGGTTCTCACTCCCGCAACCTCCAGAGCCTCGGTCACAATGGGCGTAATCAACTTCATGTGGGCTCGAGAAGCCAGTTCTGGAACGACTCCACCATATTTCGAGTGAATATACTGAGATGAGACCACGTTGGAAAGGATCCGGTATCCACCCTCTACGACCGCGGCAGCCGTTTCATCACAGGAGGTCTCGATCCCGAGAACCCTCATCACTCTATTACTACCTTGAACCTCTTGGGTACAGCAGAAATGAGGTTCACTCCCTCTGGCAGTTTGATTCTGGCCGGGAGTGAATACTCTCCCTTGGAGAGTCCTTCCAGCTCGATCTCTACCGTTATCCTCGCCACATCCATTTCTCTCATGCTGCTCTCAGCACCGGAGAGAATGAGTTTGATGAAATCCGGCGTGACTGATATGCGCCTCCCTCCGGGTTTGTTCACGACAATGACGGGCACACTATCATATGTGGAGGCGAGGAGTTTCTCGATAGATATCTCCACAAGCACTGATTCAGGGCTGAATACCCACCCTCTCCCCTCTGGAGCCATCAGCTTCGTGCGGCTCTGAAACGGTTTATTCCTGTCATCAATCTTGACGGGCTCGTTCTCAACAAAGTCGGTATTCCGAATGAGACTCTCAGGGCCTGAAAGAGACACCTCTTCTGGTACGGCTCTCTTTCTCACGACAGTGTACCCTTCCTTCGGGGCACCCGTGGTGTTCACCCTCACGCCGACTGACTTGGTTGCTCGTCGGTCGAATCTGAACTTCAACTGGCCGTTCGAGATGTCTACGAGATGCAGTCCATAGGCGAGCCCAACGTTCTCCTCTCCAAGAGTATAGAGCACCTCACCGCGGATACCATTCGAGATATCCAGCCTGCAGAAGCGGTGTTCTCGATCCAGGTTGTATTTGAGGAGTTCCTTGCCGTTTCCTCTCACCTTCAGATGTACTGTGCGGGGAGGCATAGTGAGAAGAACAAGGTCTTCAGGTTCGTTCTCGATTTTCAACGGCACTTCGAGTTCCTGGACGTACTCCTTTTCGGTCACCACATGAAACCAGAGAAGCACAGCGATCAACAACGCAAGACCGACGACGCGGAAGTCAATCAGTTTCCGGCCCATTTGAGTGAGATTGTAAACCATTGGGAGGAAAAGTCAATGATTATGTCTGCGAAAGAGAGCCGTGGAGCAAGAGTTATGCAGGTGTGTTACTTGATGAGATCACCTATCCTCGTCCACCTCACATTCTTCACGAGGTTCTTCAATACATTATACCACGGAGGACTGTAGGAGAAGTATATTATCATCGCCTTTCCCTTCACATACCTGATGTCGAGAGGCCCCCAGAATCTTGAATCAGATGAGTTGTCACGATTGTCCCCCAACATGAAGATATGGTTCTCCCGAATTCTCACTGGGCCAAAATTGTCTCTCACATAGGGAATCCGGAGGAAGTTCCCTCTCGCCCAATCTCTCTCGAAGTCTCCCTTGTAATTGACACCCGGATAGCATCTTGTGTCCGTGTGCTTGACATACGGTTCAACCAGCTCTTCTCCATTCACATACACCTTCTTATCCCTTATCTCCACGACGTCCCCTTCCACCGCTATGCACCTCTTGATGAAATCCTTCCTCTCAAAAGGGTAACGGAATACTATGATATCTCCTGCCTTCGGGTCGCTGAAACGGCACAACCAGTTGCCGGTCCAGGGAATCTTCAGCCCATAAACGAATTTGTTGGCAAGCAGAAAATCTCCGATCAGCAGGGTGTTTTCCATCGAGCCAGAAGGAATTCGGAACGGATGAATCACGAAGAAACGTATCAGTAACACAACAGCAATGACTTTGGCCCATCCCTCGATCTCAGTACGTAACCTGGACTTCTTCTTCTTGCGCATTGTGCCACACGATAATAATTCATCCTCCCTTTGTCAAGGCAACAGCCTTCGGCCTCGTGCCAGTCGCCTGTGAGGACCAGCACGCTCCCTGAGAAGATCGCGAAACCAGATTCTCGGAGGGATATGCGGTCTACTTCCCGTCTTGTGCCATCTGCGATTGGCGTCACACGGCGTGGAAGCGCTTCGGGCTGCCAGAATCGCGAGATGGCAACTCCGAAGAGGCTTCACAGCAATAATGCGTACTGTGCTGGAAGAACGTTACCATTCAGTCTGGTCGGGACCCGTCGAGATTACAAACCGCTGAGTTTGCACACCCCAATCACGCCTCATCCCAGTAGAATCTTGACATTCCGCCTTCACTATATACAATGGCGATATGGAAGAGAGTGGAGAACGGATCATTCAGGTCTACATAGAAGACGAAATGAAGAGTTCCTACCTCGATTATGCGATGAGCGTGGTCGTAGGGAGAGCTCTCCCAAGCGTTCGCGATGGAATGAAGCCCGTTCACCGTCGGATTCTCTATGCAATGCGTGAAGCAGGACTCACCCACAACCGCCCGTACAAGAAGTCTGCCACCGTAGTCGGTGACGTACTCGGCAAATACCATCCTCATGGAGACACGGCAGTATACGACGCACTTGTGAGAATGGTGCAGGATTTCTCCTTGAGATATCCACTGGTCGATGGACAGGGGAATTTCGGGTCAATAGATGGGGATGCCGCTGCTGCCTACAGGTATACCGAGGTGAGACTGACTGAGATCGCAGAAGAGATGCTCACAGACATTGAAAAGGATACTGTTGACTGGGTACCCAATTTCGATGGCAGACTGAAAGAACCGACAGTGCTTCCTTCCAAGTTTCCGAATCTCATTGTGAACGGTTCTTCCGGGATAGCGGTGGGCATGGCAACCAACATTCCCCCACACAATCTCGGGGAAGTCATCGATGCGCTCTGTGCGCTCATCGACAATCCAGATTTGAACGCGAAGGATCTCATGGAGTACATACCGGGTCCAGACCTGCCAACAGGGGGCATAATCGTCGGAAAACAGGGTGCCAGGGAAGCATATCTCACCGGGAAAGGTAAGATAGTCATCAGAGCAAAGGTCCGCTTTGAAACAACAGGAAACAGAACTTCGATCGTTGTTACTGAGATTCCGTATCAGGTGAACAAAGCAACCTTGATCGAGAGAATAGCCCATGATGTAAGGGAAAAGCGAGTTGATGGAATTGCGAGCCTCCGAGATGAATCCGACAGAAACGGAATCAGAATAGTCATGGAATTGAAGAGGGACGCACAGAAGGAGGTTGTACTGAACCAGCTGTTCAAACACACCCAGCTAAGAACCTCCTTCGGCATCATCCTGCTCACGCTGGTCAACCGCATACCAAGGGTGCTCAATCTGGAGGAATTACTGGAGGAGTTTGTCGCCCACAGAAAGATGATAGTGGAGCGGAGGACGAAATTCGAGCTGAAACAGGCGGAGGAGCGGGCACACATAGTTGAGGGATTGAGAATAGCAGTAGAGAATATCGATGAAGTCGTCTCCATCATCAAAGGTTCCAAGGATCCAGAAACTGCAAAGAAGAAACTGATGAAGAGATTCGGATTCAGCGAGATTCAGGCGAAGGCCATCCTCGATATGAGGCTGCAGCGCCTCACATCTTTGGAGAGAGAGAAGCTCCAAGCTGAGTATCTGGAGTTGATCAAGCTCATCGCCAAACTCAAGGCGATTCTCGAAAGCGAAGTTATGATCAAGAATGTGATAAAGGAAGAACTTCACGAGATGAAAAGCAGATTCGCTGACCCCCGGAGGACGGTCATTCTCGAAGAGGAAGAGCAAGAACTGGAAACCGAAGATCTCATCGCTGAAGAGGATATGGTGGTCACTCTCACGCACAGGGGATACATAAAGAGATTGCCTCTGGATGCATACAGAAGGCAGCACAAAGGGGGTAAAGGGTCAGTTGGAGTGCAAACTTCCGAAGAGGACTTCGCATCTTCTCTCTTCATAGGAGGAACGCATGACCAGATCCTCTTCTTCACAACTCAAGGGCGGTGCTATTCGCTGAAGGTGCACGAAATACCTGAAGCTGGAAGGCTCTCCAAGGGGAAGTCGATAAGCAACCTGTTCCCGATAGACTCCAAAGAGCGGGTGAGCTGCATAGTCCCGATCAAATCATTCGGGCCCTCTCAATCTTTGGTTCTCGCTACGAGAGCCGGCATCGTGAAGAGGCTTTCTCTTAACGCGTTCTCAAATCTCAGACGGTCAGGAATTATCGCCGCCAAACTCCCAGAGAGCGACTCGCTCGTAGAGGTGAAGCTGCTCTCTGGTGATGCAGACATTCTCCTCGCGTCGGCGAAGGGATTAGGGGTGAGATTCAAGCATTCACAACTGCGAGAGATGGGAAGAAACGCATATGGCGTGAAGGGCATACGGTTGACCCCCGGTGATAGTCTTCTCGGAATGGTAGTTCTGAAAGAGGGAGAAACTCTGTTCCTCGCGACCGAGCGAGGTTATGGAAAGAGGGTCGACTTTGGTCTGATACGTCCGGTCCGGAGAGGCTGCAAAGGAGTGAAGCTTCTCAATACTGACAAAAAAAGTGGGGATCTCGTCGTTGCCATGGCCGTTTCCGAAGATGACGAGCTGATCCTTATCTCCACTGCAGGACAGGTCATCAGGATATGTGCAGACAAGGTGAGTCAGCTTGGACGACAGGCACGGGGGGTGAAGTTGATGTCACTGGAGGTCGACGATACGGTAAGTGACGTGGCGAGGGTTCTCACAGAGGATCAGTCTTGACCCAAGTCGCGAATCCAGCTCCAATTCCTTCTCAAAGAAGTCGTCAAAGTCAGTCTGGAAACCCTAAGAGATATCTTCCCACAAGGCAGATGGAGCACTGTGACACACGAAGTTGAGATCATCGTTTCGCACAAGGAGAGACTTACCCGGCAGTATGGAGCAGCAGTCTTCTCTGACCTGGAGGGAATTCTCCATACACTGAGACAATCCATTGCGGATTCAGGTATGGAATCACATCTTCTCTGGATTGAATCTGTGGATCCCGAGAGTGTGCGCACGTCTATTCTGGAGCTCACCGAGGAGTTCTCTCCACGCCCCACAAGTGTGCTCCTGGTGGGTGGGGACGAAGTCGTCCCCTTTTTCCGGTTGAAGAATGAGGTTGAGGACGGTGATCCGTACATCTTGTCTGACTCTCCTTACTCATCAAACGGCCCAGACTGGCTCATACCGGAGCGTGCGGTAGGCAGAGTTCCTGGAACGAGAAACGCAGAGTACCTGCTCCGGATCTTGACGAGCATCTCAGAGAAACATCGTGCTCACCGAAGCAGAAAGAAGCGTGGATTTGGCTATTCAACCAGCAAGTGGAGAGCAGCTTCCAAAGCGGTATACACCTCTATAGACCTCAAGGAAGCCATCAGACTGTCTCCCCCAGTGACAAAAGATAACTTTCGCCCGCGGTGGCTCGAGAAGAGAGCGTTTCTCTACTTCAACTTGCACGGTGTCAGAGAGAGAAGCGAGTGGTACGGAGAGCGTACCCCCAGCGATCCAGACAGCTATCCTCCCTTTCCAGTTGCACTCCTACCA
>Ga0111225_1019_pt1 | contig 24007 bp, 26 predicted proteins | sample DeeMarSWOR152_54_FD_80389 | JGI IMG/M metagenome (GOLD analysis project Ga0111225, IMG submission 80389) | candidate division TA06 bacterium DG_26
TGCCTCCGTCATCGAATACCTCGAATTGAAGCGTGTCAAACAAAGGAGTGGCAAACTGCAGTTCTGGCAAGTCAGAGAGCCTTGAGTACGTCCCCGATATGCTCAGAGTAGGGAAAAGACCAGCTTTCGACTCAAGGACTCCGCCTCTTGCCCTCTCAACCTCTTGCTTCTGAAGGAGCACCAGCTTGTTATTCTTGAGCGCCCTCTCGATGACTTCATCCAAGGTGACTTCCACAGCCGCCTCGCCACAGAGAGAAAGCAGGAGTGACAGGCTGGCCGAATATATGCCCCACTCACGCACGACTTCTCCTCCGCACCCTCGGATTCTTCACACCGTCTAAGAAGACCGACAATATCACATCTGACTGTCTCTTCAGCGATCCCCTGCAGTTCCCCATGAGCCACTTGTTGATCATCCCGTTGATCAGGCCACTCAAAAGATGCGCGAGTGTCAAGGGATCAGATTCCCGGAGGTCGCCACTCTCTATCCCAGCTTTTATGATTTTGGACGACAAAGACAGTGCTTGCTGGTATTTCGAAAGAATTCTGCTTCTGAGCTCCGGATGCCGTCTCTCCGTAAGCCCTCCTCTCTCGGGCGTGAATATGCAGAAGAAATCCTTGTTCTCCTCGAAATGTGCCAGCACTCGCCTTACGAGATGGCCTACCTTTTCGGTTGGCCGCGTAGACCGCGCCATCACCTCCCGAACGATGTCCACGAACTTCCCGACCTCCGCCTCGATCACGCTCAGGAAGAGTTCCTCTTTGCTGGGAAAGTCGAGGTATATCGTGCCCTTCGCATACCCTGCCTTGAGCGCGATGACGTCGAGAGTAGCTGCGTCGTATCCCTTTTCAGCGAAGACCACCTTCGCAGCGTCGAGAATCGCTCTTCTCCTCTCCTCTCTGTGGAGTTCGCGCCTCGAAGATGACTGACCAGTCAGATACTGACCCATAGGTCAGCATTCTACAATTTCAGCTCACGATTGTCAAGCTTTCATTGGGGTCAGGTCTTGACTTAAAGACATAAGGAGAGTTCGAGCGGCGCGGAGTCTTGCGTGTATCCAATCTTTCCGGCACTGGATGCTTGTTGTCTATATTTGGGGCCTGATATGGAAGATTCGGTTCATACGTTAAGTACTTAAGTCAAGACCTGACCCCATCGCTTCGCGGATGGCCTTTCGGATGCCTTCTCGCGGGGCTTCATAGCCCCACGATATCTCCCTGCCATTGACGAAGATTCCACGAGGTATTTCGTAGCGGACCAGCACTGCGGGATCATCAGAGCAGTATTCGTGAATCAATACCCCCTCACCAAACTCGGACACCACCTCACGGACCCGTTGCGCCTCGATGTTGCTCGTTTGACAGAAGGTATTCCAGAAGAGGTCTACCACTACCTTTTCACGGATGCGCGTGAAGCGATAGCGTGGTTCCAGCAACCGTGGTACCTTGACCTGCGGGTCGAAGACCTTCCACAGGATGGCCTCCCGCCCGGACCAGCCTTCCGTTCCTTCCGATTTCAATTCTCGGCTTTGCACCACTGAGAAGCCACATTTCTCGAAAAACGACGCAGGCATAAACCAGAAATCGTGGAAGTAGGCCTGAGTCAAGATTCCTTTCTTTCCCTGACGCTGCGCCTCCTCCATAGCTGCCAGGGCGAGGGCGCGCCCAACACCCTTCCCCTTCCAGGCTTTCGAGACGACGAGACATGGAATTACCGACAGGTCATGACCGACTGGCCCCCAGGGACAGATCTCTATGGGAATGAGGTACAAGAATCCTGCCCGTTCACCATCTACCAACGCTACTTTCGCCCGCAATCCTCTTGAGTTCATCTCCTTTAGCCAGACAATCCTCCTCTGAGCCGCCGCGTCGATCTCTTCGGACTCATGTATGTGAGTGCAGGTGCCCACGAAGTATTCGTCCTCACTCTGCATGTTGCGTATCTCTGTCGACGCCATCAGCTCACCTTCTTCTCATCCTGCCTGGGTCTGTCCCCAGATTGTCGCATTCTGATCGCAGACTACGTTCGCTCCATCCCATCGGCGGCGTCGCGATCGCCTTCCTGAGTCTTCACGCCTCTCCCCCTGGTCGCAACTCCTTTCCACACCAGTGACAATTCCGGACATCGTACGAAACGATGACCGGATTTCCGCATTCAGTGCAACGCCATTTCTTATCCTGGCAGGCGAGCCACTCCTGGATCCGTCCCTTTTGAATCATCTGGAGATTCTGCCTCAGGTCAATCCCCAGACCCGAACAGATCTCGTGAAATCTCTCAAACATTGTGCACCTGTGGTATTCGCTGCATTCGTAACAGAACTGCAGATGTTTCGACTCCAAACACCGAAGAAACTTGCAGTTCTTTCCCCATTCTGTCTCGTGAGACCAGCCGCAGAGGTCGATCACCTGGCATCCTTCACATCGCACGTCTTCGGGTGAGCAGTTGTGCTTTGTCGCAAGTTCTTCTCTAAGTTCTCTCGAATCCTTGTACGCTCGATAGATCTCACAGAATCCACAGTAGAGGCCGCATCTACCGATGAGGTTCTCGTTCACGTTCGTCTATTCTCTTTTCTCAACAGAGAGGAAAGACGCATACTCAGTCGCCCGTCTGGGCCTGGCCACCCTTTGCCTCAGAGTCCCCAAACAGAGGGCGTCCGCAGAGTTGTACGATTATCGGAGGGATTTCTGACAACGTCTCGACTATCCAGTCTGCCTCCTCTGAATCGCGCCCCCTATACCATATGGTCTGCATACCCACCTTTTTCGCTCCCACCACATCTTTCTCAAACGAGTCGCCTATGTAGATAGACTCTGACGCAGCACATCCAGCCTTCCGGAGGGCAATCTTGAAAATCTGAGGATTGGGTTTGCCGACGCCCACTTCGTCAGAGGTGGTTATTGAATCAAACATCCCGTCCATCGAGAACAGTCTTGTCTGGAATTGGAAGTAATCATCATCTATGTCAGATATTATGCCCGTATGAAGTCCAAGCCCCTTGATTGCGCGTATCGTAGGCTTGGCATCGTGAAAAAGCTCGCAATGCGTCCTGTGAGCCTCCAGGTAAACGTCCCAGAGCCACCTCGTGTCAAGTCGATCACCCACCAGCTGGGAGAAAAAACCGTTGATGATTTTCTCTGACTTTATCCACTTTCTTGCTCGCTCCGGCGAGTAGGCGAAGAGGGCAGCCTCAAGTTGCCTCACAAGGAGCTCCAAAGAAGGCTTCAGAGAATAGCGCGTCTTTACCCGTTGTATGATCTCGAGATGGGCCCTCCTGTCACTCTCCGCATCCATAAGCGTTCCCCCAAAATCGAAGTACACCGCTTTCAGCATGGTCGTATCCGAGCCTGAAGTGAATTCTTCAGCTGCGTGAGTGCTACCATCTCCTGATTGCCCGTGCCCATGTCTCTCAGAATCACCTGCTCGCTCTTCAACTCCTCGTCTCCCACTATGAGCGCGAAACCCACATCGAGGCGATTCGCCAGTTTCAACTGGGACTTCAGATTTCTGTCTTCGTAGTCTATCTCACACGGTATTCCTGCTCGCCGGAGATCTCGTACGATCTCCACCGACTTCGCTTTCGTACGGTCAGACGTCCATGCGACGAATACCGTCTTCGGGTGAGTATCCGGAAATCGGAACCCTTCCTCATCCAAGGCCAACAGTAATCTATCCACGCCAAGGGCCCAGCCTATGGCGGGGGTTTCATCGCCTCCCAGTTCGCCTACGAGATAATCGTATCTTCCGCCCCCCAGAATCGTGTCTTTGGCTCCGAGCGCGTTGCTGACGAACTCAAAGGTCGTCTTCGTGTAGTAGTCCAGGCCTCGAAACAGGTGTGGGTCAAGTATGTAGTCGATCCCAAGTCTCTCCAGGTGCGACCTCACGCTCCTGAAGTGTTCCATGCACTCCTCACACAGACTCTCGACGATGACAGGTGCTCTGGAGGCAATGCGTTTACACGTAGAATTCTTGCAGTCCAATATCCTGAACGGATTCTCCGAAATCCTCCTCTGGCACATCTCACAGAGCTTCGACTTTTTCTTCTCGATATATGCAACCAGGTCTTTCTTGTACGCAACCCTGCAACGCCTGCACCCTATAGAGTTCAGGCGTATCTCCAGCTGGCGCAAGCCCATCTCCTTGAGCAGATACTGCCCGCAGTCGATTGCCTCCGCATCGAGCATAGGAGAGAGGGATCCTATCGCTTCAATCCCAACCTGATAGAACTCTCGACTTCGCCCTTTCTGAGGGCGTTCATAGCGGAACATCGAGCCCAGGTAGTAGAGTTTCATCGGGGGTGTAATCCCGTGCTCTATATATGCTCTTATTATCGGAGCTGTCCCCTCCGGTCTCAGGGTGATTTCCCTTCCCTTTCTATCTCTGAACGAGTACATCTCCTTCTCTACGATATCCGTAGTCTCCCCAATCGAACGTGCGAATAACCTCGTCGATTCAAACGTAGGTGTTCTAATTTCTCTGTAGCCAAAAGCTTCAAGGATTCTTCTGGCAGTATTCTCTATATGCCGCCACCTGGGTATTTCTTCGGGCAGGATGTCTCGTGTACCCTTAACTATCTGAAATCTCACCTTCGGGTTTGACTATGTCCTGGATTAGAATTCTCGTGTACTCCTGTCGGTGACCTCTTTTCCTTCTATAGTTCTTTTTCGACTTGTACTTAAATACGATGACCTTTTCCGCTTTCGAATGGCCGACAACACTCGCCTCGACCTTTGCCCCCTTTATGTAGGGCTTGCCAACCAGAACCTCACCTTCGTCAGCGATCATCAGTACGCTGTCTATTGTCAGTTTCTCCCCGGGTGCCTTCTCCAATCTCGGTATGTCCACCTCGGCATCCTTGGTGACTCTGCGTTGTACTCCCTGCGTCTCCACAATCGCGTACATCTTCTCCTCCGATCTACTCGATGCTGTCAGGAACTGTAGGAATTGGCAGTTCCATACCTGTAGAGGGCTCCACAAGTTTTTCGACTGCAGGCCTTTCCCTTCCTCCACGGGCGGAGACAATCGTAAGCACAAGAGAGGTGAGCATGAACATGATGGCAAGCACCGTCGTAGCCTTTACGAGGAAAGGAGCTGCTCCTCTGCCTCCGAAGAGAGATTCTCCACCGCCTCCTCCACCAAACACACTTGACAGACCTGCACCTCTCGACTGCTGGATGAGCACGATGAAGACGAGGCACACACACACCAGAATATGCAGAGCGAGTATTATTCCAAACATATCCGATAAGGATAAAAACATATTCAAGTAGTGTCAAGGGAAGTAAGCCCCCTGGATGTATTTCAGTTCTGGCAGTGATTGCGTAGATGACCAGGGGGCATATTTCTTCCGTCGGCTTCAAAACTTTACATCCATTATGAGGGTCAAGCGATATTGCGCTCTGTTTTGGAGTGAGTCACACCGGCGCTGGTAGACCGAGTGGCCGTTGAAGCCTCCTTTAGAAAAACCCCCTGGTCTTGTACACGCAATCACTGCCAAATTTCGTATACAGCCAAGCCCCGTCCGGGTACAGTGGATGGTCGGTTTTGATCCGTTCCCGTCCCGCGTGTTGACCAGGACGAACCTTACGAAGTCCACTCAGTCTACCGGAGCGAGCCTCGCAAAAGGGATTCTTGACAATAGGGTCGCGCATGAGGTATATTACTCTCTGATGTCCTTTGAATCCTATATTGCCCTGAGGTACTTCACTGCGAAGAAGAAATCCCCCTTTCTCTCCGCCGTCGTATTCATTTCTATGCTTGGTGTCATCATCGGAGTCGCGGCACTCGTTATCGTGCTCGGAGTAATGAATGGATTTCACACCCAATTCCGGCAGAAGATTCTCGGTACGAGCGCTCATGCCATTGTCCTCAAGTACCACAATGAACCAATCACCGAAGCAGAAGAGATCATGCCAAGGATTGAACAGATGGAGAATGTAGCCGCTGCTGCTCCGTTCATCTATTCCAAAGCCATTATTAGAAACGATGAGCGTGCTGACGGAATTGCCGTGAAGGGAATAGACCCGCTCGCAGAGGAGAAGGTGAGTGAGCTTCGCAGGAATATCACACTGGGTACCATAGGACTCGATTCTTCCGATCTGCCCGGGATAGTGCTTGGTGTGGACCTCGCGGAGAACATACGAGCCCATCTCGGAGACACAGTTCTCCTCGCCACCCTCCAGAATAGCCCGCTCTCCGGGACAGGGTTTGTGCCCAAGATCAAGAAGTTCAGGGTCACCGGGATATTTGATTCTGGATTCTACGAATACAACGCGACCCTCGCATACATCTCCATCCCGTCAGCGCAGGAGATGTTTCAGCTACCCCAAGCTCTCAGCGGAATAGCCTTGAAGTTGGACAACATGTACAAGGCAAAAGAGACTTCTGAGGAGATCGCGAAATCGCTCAGGTATCCGTTCAGAGTGTCCCATTGGATGGATTTGAACAAGAATCTCTTCGCGGCTCTTCAGCTGGAGAAGAAGACGATGTTCGTGATACTCACCCTCATCATAATCGTCGCAGCATTCGGAATATCGGGAACGCTCATCATGACCGTTATCAGAAAGACCAGAGAGATAGGCATACTTCGTTCTATGGGAGCTACGTCGAGAAGTATCATGAAGATATTCATGCTCGAAGGTGCATTCGTCGGGTCAATTGGCGTCGGACTGGGAGTGGTGCTCGGATTGATACTCTCCGTGCTGCTGAAGCGGTATGAGTTCATCTCGATTCCAGGCGAAATATACTTCATTGACAAGCTCCCTATTGAATTGAGAGTCAGCGATTGCCTGCTGGTCGCTGCAGCCGCCCTCGGCATCACTTTCCTGGCAACAATCTACCCTGCCTATATCGCCTCCAGACTGGCACCGGTGGAGGCAATGCGCTATGAGTGAGACTGTGCTCAGAGGTGAGAACATACACAAGGTATATCGAACCCAGGCAGAGGAGCTCTGGGTGCTGACAGGGATCGACCTGGAAGTGAAGGAAAAGGACATGCTCTTTGTCACAGGGCCCTCTGGTTCTGGAAAGTCGACTCTGCTTCACATCCTCGGAGGCCTCGACAGGCCCACTCGGGGCCGAGTTTTCCTCGATTCCGTGGAGATCTCTTCCCATCCCCGCAATCGTATCGATGCCCTGAGAAACAGGAATGTGGGATTTGTCTTCCAGTTCCACTACCTCTTGTCTGAGTTCAACTGTCTTGAGAACGTGGCGATGCCGATGCTCATTTCGAGGAAGCCAAGAAGAGCGGTGTTTGAGAAAAGCATGGAGCTGCTCGTGGAGGTTGGATTGCAGGACAGGGTCTATCACAAACCCGAGGAGCTTTCCGGAGGCGAACGGCAGAAGGTTCAGGTAGCACGGGCACTCATCAACAATCCCAAGATTGTGCTCGCTGATGAGCCCACAGGAAACCTGGACAGGAAGTCGAGCGATTCCTTCGTACAGCTCATGCTCAGTCTCAATGAGCGGCGCGGGATGACATTCCTCCTCGTGACTCATAACGAAGAACTCGCAAGATTCGGCGTGAAGTATAGATTGGTGAATGGAAAACTGGAGGTGTAGAAGATGCTGTGCGAAGATTGTGGAAAGAGAGAAGCAACCCTACAATACACAGAAGTGAGTGGGGATAAGGAGACCGTCTACCATCTCTGTGAGGAATGTGCCCAACAAAGAGGATATGTGAAACCAAAGAGTTCTCCAACTGAGTATTACCTCGAGTTCGGGCTCGGCGGTGAACTCACAAAGGAAGAAGAGAAGCTTCGCTGCAACTGCGGACTCACGTTTGCGGATTTCCGGGGAACTGGGAGACTGGGTTGTGTGAACTGCTATGTTACGTTCAGCGAACAGCTAAAGTCTCTCATGCAGCGGATTCATGGTGCAACTAAACATGTGGGTAAGGTTGTGACAAAGGATGGAGAATATTTGAGGCTGAAGCGCCGGACGATCAAGCTCGAGGAACAGCTGAAGAAGGCAGTTGCACAAGAGAACTTCGAAGCAGCTGCAGACCTCAGAGACCAGATCAGGGAATTGAACAAGCTCAAATCGAAGAAGAGGAAACCCCGTGATTGAGAATCTCGTCAAGAAGTCGGCGGTGTGGCTGAACGGAAAGGGACCTCACGCGGAGGTCGTGCTCTCCAGTAGGGTGAGGCTCGCGCGGAACCTCGTCGAGTATCCTTTCGTGCACCGAGCAAAAGTCGAACAGCTCCGCAAAATCGGCACGGCAGTAAAGAACTCGCTGCAAAAGGTAGATTACCTGAAGAAGGCGAACATCCTCCCGCTTCACTCCCTTCATCCCCTCGATCGCCATCTGCTCGTGGAACGCCATCTTGTGAGTTACGACTTGATAAAGCACACGAAGGAGAGAGTTCTCGTCCTCAGTGAAGATGAGAAGCTCACGGTGATCGTCAACGAAGAAGACCATCTCAGACTGCAAACGTTCGCCTCGGGGCTCGACCTCTCGGACGCGTATCGATTGATCGATCGAGTGGACTCGGACCTTGAATCCGAACTGGACTACGCCTTTTCGGACCAGTTCGGCTATCTCACTGCATGTCCCACGAACGTAGGTACGGGGATGAGAGCTTCAGTACTTCTCCACCTTCCCGCTCTGGTCCTCACCAAGGAAATCAACAAGTTCCTGCGAGCCGTCTCACAGTTGGGAATCTCGGTGAGAGGCCTTTATGGCGAGGGAACCGAGGTAAAGGGTAACTTCTTCCAGGTCTCGAATCAGGTGACCCTTGGAAAGCGCGAAGAAGACATCCTGGCCGAACTTGAGAAAATAGTGAAAGACATAATTGGCTATGAGACCGGTGCTCGGGAGACTCTGCTCAAGGATGCACGAGCATTCGTGGAAGACAAGATTTTCCGGGCGTATGGTATCATAAAGAACGCCCGCATTTTGACATCTGACGAAGTCATAAACCTCTTCTCGGCGGTAAGACTGGGAATCGGCCTCGGGATGATAGAATCTGTAGATGTCGGTACCCTCAATGAACTACTGATCTTCACTCAGCCTGCCCATCTGCAACGGTTGTTCGGCAAGGAGATGAGGCCCGATGAGAGAGACATTGCGAGGGCGAACTACGTGAGAGAGAGAATACTGTAGAGTGAAGAGGATACTCGTTTGCAGAACAGACAGAATTGGCGACCTCATACTTTCCACACCAGTATTCGAAGCTGTCAAGAAAGCCTACCCTAACTGTCATCTCGGTGTTCTGGTGAAGGAGACAACGGAGGAACTTCTCCGTCATAATCCGTGGATTGATGAGACCATTCGGTACAGACCGAGAGAGTTATTCCAACTGGTGCATCAATTGAGGAAATACGAACTTACCATTGTGCTCTATCCCACGTTCGTGATTGCCCTGCTCTGTTGGTTCGCGAGGATTCCGGTCAGAATAGGTACCGGATATAGGTTCTACAGTTTCCTATTCAACCGCAGAGTACACGAACATAGAAAAGACTGCAGGAAGCACGAGGCAGAGTACAACATGAACATGCTGAAACCCCTCGGTATCACAGGACCGATCAAGCCCTGCGTCTGGATCTCAGATAAGGAAAGAGAATGGGCAACGCAGCGTACACAAAACGTCGAAAAAGGAAACATCGTCGCAGTGCATCCCGGGAGCGGTGGTTCATCGAGACCGTGGAATTCACCGTACTTCGGGAGACTTGCCGATTTGCTTCAGGAAAGCGGATTTCGCGTGCTACTCACGGCAGGGAGAGGTGAAGAGGAGTTACAGAAGCAGGTCCTCAGCTCCATGACCTCCTCTCCCGCGGCAACCGTGGACGATGCAGATCTGCTTCAGCTGGCCGCAGTCTTCGAAAGGTGTGAGCTGCTCATCACCAACTCCACAGGACCCATGCATCTGGCCGCCAGCTGTGGGGTGCCGGTCATCGGCATTTTCTGTCCCATAAAAGGTTGTACGCCAAGGAGATGGGGACCGGTCGGCGATAACTCAAGAGTTCTCATTCCCGACGTCCCGGCGTGTGACAGGTGTGTGGGACGCCGCTGCACATATTATGACTGCATGGACACAATCGAACCAGAAAGGGTGCTAGAAGAAGTGAAAGGACTCATCACTCAGATAGGGAGAGGCTCAGGATGTCGGTATGCGCTGGGGAAAACCTGCTGACTGGATTTCTCGACTACCTCAGGATTGAGAGGAGTCTTTCAGAGCACACGCTCGATGCCTACAGGAGAGACATCGTACAGTATCTGGCCTTTCTCACACGGAACGGGTTAGATCTGCTCCGGGTGGAACTACCGGCTCTCTCCACCTTCTTCGCAGATCTTCGCGAGAAGGGGAGAGATCCCAGGACTATAGCGAGGAAGGCCTCATCCATCAAGGCATTCCACAGATTCCTGCTGGATGAGGAGAAACTCGACCATGACCCTACTATCAATCTCATCCTGCCGAAGCGAACCGATAAGCTCCCTCATGTTCTCAGTCATGACGAGGTGTTCGCACTCATAGATGCTCCTCATGAATTTGCGTATTTAGGAAAAAGAGATAAGGCAATGCTTGAGCTCACGTACGGTGCTGGACTCAGGGTGTCAGAACTGATATCCGTCAAACTAGAGCACCTCTCCTTCAAAGATGCGGTACTCAGGTGCTTCGGGAAACGGAGCAAGTGGCGGCTCATTCCAGTAGGAAGGTATGCCCTCAAGGCTATTGAAGCCTACATGGAGCACGAACGGCCGGGACTCACAAAAGGAAAGGCAATCGATTATCTCTTTCTCACCAGAAGAGGAGGCAAGTTCAGCCGAATGGGATTCTGGAAACTCTTGAAAAAGTATGCAAAGGCGGCAGGACTCAAGACACGAGTGACGCCTCATACCCTCCGCCACTCATTCGCGACACATCTGCTCGAAGGAGGGGCTGACCTCAGAGCTGTCCAGGAGTTGCTCGGTCACAAAAGCATTTCTACAACCCAGATATACACGAAAGTCGATGTCGAGTACCTGAGAGAGACCCATCGGCTCTATCACCCGAGAGCTTGACAAAACATCTGGTTTTTGCGACAACTCATCCGAAAAGGGAGGAAAGATGTCAATTCTGGTGAATGAGAACACGAGATTGGTCGTCCAGGGCATTACCGGCAGAGACGGTTCGTTCCACGCGAAGAAGATGATGGAATACGGGACCAACGTGGTTGCAGGATGCACGCCTGGAAAGGGTGGTACAAGAGTAGATGGAATACCCGTGTTCAATACGGTGCACGAAGCGGTCCAGAAAGAGGGTGCCAACACTTCTTGCATTTTCGTTCCTGCTGCATTTGCACCTGATGCTGTCTACGAGTCGGCAGATGCAGGAATCGAACTGGTTGTCTGTATCACAGAGGGAATTCCTGCCCTCGAAATCATGAGGGTTGTGAGATACCTCAGAGATAAGCGTACGCGCCTCATAGGTCCGAACTGTCCAGGAATCATCACTCCTGGAAAATGCAAGGTAGGGATCCTCCCCGGGGAGATATTCCTCGAAGGAACGGTCGGCGTGGTTTCTCGCTCTGGTACACTCACTTACGAAATAGTAAGCCATCTCACGCGGGCAGGATTCGGCCAGTCCACAGTGGTCGGCCTCGGAGGAGACCAGATCGTGGGGATGAAATTCATCGATTTCCTCAAACTCTTCCAGGAGGATGAGGGAACTGACGCAGTAGTGCTGATAGGAGAGATAGGGGGCACTGACGAAGAACAGGCCGCCGATTTCTTCAAGAAGAAGATGCACAAGCCGATGGTCGCGTACATCGCTGGATTGACGGCGCCTCCTGGGAAGCGCATGGGGCATGCAGGTGCGATCATATCAGGAGGATCGGGTACCGCTGCCGAGAAGATAAAGGCATTCGAAAAAGTAGGAGTACCCGTCGCTAAGATACCAGAGGACATTCCCAAACTCGTCGCCCCTCTTCTCAAATGAAGCTCCCCCGGCAGCCAACGGGTGCAAGAACGTAATTCATGGTAACTGGGTAACTAACGGCAATTGGAAGATACTCCGTAGCCCTCCGTGGGGAGAGAACCTGCCATGCAGGTAACGAATCCCCGTTCACTCGATTCCCCCCCAATCACCAGATCTCGTCCCACACGAGTCATTCGCTATCGACGAGTTGACATATCCCGCAGCCTTGATACACTACGCGCGAGGAGGCGACATGAAGTTGAGTGTGAACGTAGACCACATAGCCAGTATCAGGGAGGCACGAAGGGCCACCGAGCCCGACCCGGTGGCAGCGGCTGTGATGGCGGAGCTTTCAGGGTGCGACGGCATCACCATACATCTTCGGTCAGATAGAAGGCACATCAAGGACCGCGATCTTGAACTGCTGCGCAAAGTCGTGAGAACGCGCTTGAACCTTGAGATGGGGATTACCCAAGAGATGATGAAGATGGCGAGGAAGATCAGACCAGACCAGGTGACACTGGTTCCTGAATCACCGGAGGAGGTCACCACTGAAGGGGGGTTGGATCTCACCAAGACTGAGGCCGTCGTGCGTAAAGCCATTTCAGAGCTGAAGGAAGCAGGAATAGAGATTAGCATCTTCATTGAACCGGAGCTCGAACAGATCGAGAAGGCGAAAGCGGTGGGAGCCGATATCATCGAGGTCAATACCGCGAAGTACACTGAACCGTCCGGGGATAGTGTGAAAGAGCTGGAACGGATCAGAAAGGGTGCAAACCATGCGAGATCGCTGGGGTTGAGAGTACATGCAGGCCATGGCCTGAACTACCTGAATGTCCAAGACCTGAAAGAGATAGAAGAAATCGAGGAGGTGAGCATTGGCCATTCCATCATCGCGAATGCAGCACTGCTGGGGATTGGAGAAGCCGTAAAGAGAATGAAGGAGAAACTGGTCGGATGAAGACTGTACAGGTTCAAAACATAAAGATCGGGTGTGACAATCCTCTGGTCTTGATCGCCGGTCCCTGTGTGATAGAGAGTGGGGAGATTGCATTAGAAACCGCTCGGAGAATAGTGGAAATCGCCGAGAGCCTCGGAATCCCCTTCATCTACAAGAGTTCATACAAGAAGGATAATCGTTCACGTGCGGACGCGTATGCGGGGCCGGGAGTCGAAGAGGGTTTGAGAATACTCCAGAAGATCAAAACTGAACTGCGTGTACCCGTCCTCTCCGATGTCCATTGCCAGACCGAAGTGGACAGAGCGGCTGAGGTGCTTGACATACTACAGATTCCCGCCTACCTTTCGCAACAGACCGGCCTCACTTTGAAAGTCGGAATGACGGGAAAGCCTGTCAATGTGAAGAAGGGACAGTTTACTGCTCCTCAGGATATGGTCAATGTGGTGAGGAAGTTGGAGTATACCGGGAACTATAACATACTCCTTACTGAAAGGGGAAGCTGCTTCGGCTACAGAGAGCTCATCGTGGACATGAGATCGTTTCCCCTCATGAGAGAACTGGGGTATCCGGTCGTGTTCGACGTCACTCACACCATACGACTGTACGGAACACCGTCCTGTCAACCATCAGGTGGACAACCACAGTTCATACCCTATCTCGCGAGAGCAGGGGTCGCGTGCGGTTGTGATGCCATATTCATAGAAACCCATCCCGACCCCAGCCGGGCGAAGTGCGATGCAGCCAGTATGCTTCCATTGACGGAACTCTCCGCGCTTCTTACGACGTTAGTTGACATCGACCGGATCGTCAGGAAAGGATGTTCTACTTGACCTTTCCTCCAATGATTTCTAACATCTCTTTCAAACGAGGATTTCTTCTCTCATAGGATGAGTTACGCAGACTTCGTGCACCTTCACGTTCACACAGACTACAGCCTTCTCGACGGAGCGTGCAAGATCGATGAGCTCCTTCAGGTGGCGCGAAGCTACAAGCTCCCCGCACTGGCCATTACTGATCACGGAAATCTTTTTGGGGCCATTGAGTTTTACAAAAAGGCGAAGAAGGCAGGCATCAAACCGATTATAGGCTGTGAGGTGTACCTCGCCGCTGGCTCCAGGAAAGACAGAAGGTCCGTCGCTGGTGTTCCTGAGTCTTCATTCCATCTTACGCTTCTCTGCAAGGACATGCAGGGATACAAGAATCTGATGAAGCTCTCGACAATCGCATATCTCGAGGGGTTTTACTACAGGCCGAGAGTCGACAAAGAAGTGCTCAGTCAGCACAGTGAGGGATTGATAGCCCTCTCAGGCTGCTTGAAGGGAGAGATCCCTTTCTACATTCTTCGCGGGGAAGAAGAGAAGGCCACAAGAGCCCTCCACGAATATCTCGAAATCTTCGGCAAAGAGAACTTCTATCTCGAATTGATGAATCTCATGCTCAACGAAAATCTCATCTGTCAAACAGAGCTAATCAAGCTCTCTCAGAGATTCAAAGTTGGAGTGGCTGCTACGAACGACTGTCACTACATCAGGAAGGAAGATGCGAAAGCACACGACATTCTATTGTGTATACAGACCGGAAAGGAACTGGATGATCCGAATCGAATGAGATTTAAGACCCAGGAAGTGTACTTCAAATCTCCTGCAGAGATGGAGACACTGTTCGGAGATATTCAAGACGCGCTCCATAGTACCGTCGAGATCAGCGAGAGGTGTAATTTGATGCTCGATATTCCCGCCTCCCGGGTCTACCTCCCTCGTCCGATCCTGCCCACGGGATTTGAGGATCCACACACGTACCTGACAGATCTCGTGAAGAAAGGTGTGGAGAAGCGGTATGGCTCCCTCCCCGAAGAGGTTGAAGCAAGGGCAGCATATGAACTCGATATCATAGCGAAGATGGGATATGCAGGGTATTTCCTCATCGTAAAAGACATCGTTGACTTCGCAAACAAGAACGCCATTCCCGTTGGACCAGGGAGAGGCTCCGCAGTGGGAAGTCTCGTGCTGTACGCTTTGGGAATCACACAGATCGACCCACTTCGCTACGGTCTTCTGTTTGAACGGTTCCTCAATCCTGAACGGAGAACGATGCCGGATATTGATATAGACTTCGCTGACGAGAGACGGGATGAGATCATCCGTTACTGCCTTCAGAGGTATGGAGAGGACTCGGTGACCCACATCATCACATTCGGCACAATGGCAGCCAGAGCAGCCGTTCGCGATGTGGGAAGGGTGTTGAAAATCAAGTACGGTGAGGTAGACCGGCTCGCGAAGCTGATTCCATTTGGGTATGACATCGCCCGCGCTCTGGAGGAAGTTCCAGAGTTGAAGAGGCTCGTGGAGAGCGATGAGAAGTATTCGCAACTGATCTCAGTTGCACGTAAACTGGAAGGCTTGGCAAGGCATGCTTCCACTCACGCAGCGGGAATCGTCATTGCGCCTGGGGAACTCACTGATTTCACGCCACTGTATAGAAGCTCCAATGGTGACATATCTACCCAGTACGCGATGAAATCCCTCGAAGACATCGGGATCCTCAAAATGGACTTCCTGGGCCTCCGAACCCTTACTGTGATCGAGAACACGGCAAAGATGGTGGCGGAAAAAGGAGAAACACTCGACCTCGACAACCTCCCGTTGGATGACAGGGCTACCTTCAGTCTTCTCAAGAAGGGAGAGACTGTAGGAGTCTTCCAGCTCGAATCCCCTGGTATGAGAGACATATTGAGAAAGCTTCAGCCAGAAAGCTTTGAAGACCTGATAGCGGTATTATCTCTCTACAGGCCGGGACCGTTGGGAGGAATCGACAAGGATGAGTTCATTCATCGACGTCACGGGAAGTCTTCCATCACATATCTCCATCCTTCCCTCAAACCCATACTGAAGGAAACCCACGGAGTCATCCTTTATCAGGAGCAAGTAATGGAAATCGCGAGAGAGCTCGCTGGGTTTTCTCTGGGAGAGGCCGACATACTCAGGCGTGCGATGGGGAAGAAAGAAGCATCGGTGATGGACGAGAAGAGACGTTCATTCATTGACGGAGCCAAAAGAAAAGGTGTGGATGAAGATGCCGCAAACCAGATTTTCGATTTGATGGTTCCATTCGCTGGATATGGTTTCAACAAATCCCACTCCACCGGATATGCGGTAATCTCCTACAAGACAGCATATCTCAAAGCTCACTATCCTTCCATCTTCATGGCAGCCAACCTCACTTCTGAAATGAGCAACAGTACGAGGGTCATGAACCTCATCTCCGAGGTCAAGCGAATGGGATTGAAGGTGAGCCCACCAAGCGTGAACCACGGTTTCTGGGAGTTCAAGCCCAATCTGAAAGAGATCGGTTTTGGTCTGGGTGCGGTAAAGAACGTTGGACAGGCCGCGATAGACGCCATTGTAGAGGAAAGAAATAGGGGTGCGTTCAGTTCGTTTCTCGACTTTGTGAGCAGAGTGAATCAGAAGGCGGTACATAAGAGAGTAGTGGAGAGCCTCATCAAGGCGGGTGCTTTCGATTGCATCGAAAGCAACAGAGCAAAGCTGCTCAATTCTCTTGAGGAGAGTTTTGAGCTCATCTCCAAGAAGAAGTGGTCGAAAGGCCAGACTTCTTTCTTCGACAGTCCTTCGCAAAGACCCGAATCCGAGCCCCAGGATTGGTCGACGGGGGAAGCGCTGGCGAAGGAGCGAGAAGCTCTTGGATTCTACCTCTCAGGTCACCCGCTCGAAAAGTACAAAGATGAACTGGTTTCCTTCACCAATTGCACATCCAGCCAACTCGAGTGGATAGCCGATGACCGCGAGCTCGTTGTCGGAGGGATAGTATCGAAGATAAAGACTACCGTGGATAAGACGAGCAGGAAGATGGCATTTGTGTTGCTTGAGGATTTTGATGGAGAGATGGAAGTAACCGTATTCGCTGACCTCTACGGAAAGAACCAGGAGCTTCTGCGGAAGGACAGAATGCTCCTTGTCAAAGGAAGAAGAGGCGCAAGAAATGATAGGATCAGCGTGAGAGCTGAGACGCTGATCCCACTCGAAGGAGTTCGTGAGAAGTATGTGGACAGGTTGGAGGTATCACTGAGAATTCTCGGCCTTGAGGAGTCATTCCTCGAGAAGGTCAAGGAAACTCTCCTTGCACATCCAGGGAAATGTTCAGTATTGATCAACCTGTTGGGAGATAAGAAGAACAGGATGAGGATCAGATCCAAGTCCATACGTGTGAAAACTGATGACGGTTTGTTGAGAGATCTGAGGAAGTTGGTCGGGGATGGCGCAGTGAAATTGGGAGGTGCGCTGGGATGAAGTGGTTTATGTTCCTCGTGCTGGCTGTCTGGAGTGTGACGTTTTCACAAGGAACGGAGCCCCTCGATCTGGTGGACTGTCCCACTGCGGGAATCCCCATGAGTGGAGAATATCAGCTCAACCTCACAATAGAACCGGAGGGCGGCTCGCTTTTCACACTGAGGGTTGGCTTCCTCGATAGATTTCTCATCGGCTTCTCGTACGGAGGAACGGAAATCATCGGCTCAGGAGAACCCCAGTGGAATCCAAGAGTCGAATTCATTGCGAAGGTCAGAGTAATCGATGAACTCAATTATCTACCCGCCATCTCGTTCGGTTTCAATTCTCAAGGGCATGGAAGGTATTTGGAGGAAGAGAGTAGATACCAGATGAAGTCGAAGGGGTTCTACGTCGCTGCCGGCAAAAACCTCAATGTGTTCGGTCGACTGGGAGTTCATGGCGGAGCGAACTATTCTTTGGAAAAGGTGGACGGGGATGCACTCAATTTCTATGCAGGCATAGAGAAAGTCTTCGTGGATCAGTTGGGAATCATCATGGAGTACGACGCAGGTCTGAACGATCGTCTCATGGATGGGGGTTGTCTCAGTTGTGGGGTCAGGTGGTACGTTCAGGACGTATTCACCGTTGATTTCATCTTCAAGAACCTCAATGGTGACGGAGTCGATCCGAGTGTGCAGAGGGGGCTGAGAATTTCCTATCTTGGCTACTTATGAGAAAGAGTAGAAACATAATCTGGCCCGTGGTCTCTCTCATCTTGTTGACCTCGGCGCTCGTAACCTGTTCGAAAAGGAAAGAGTCACCGTTGGGAATGGAGCAGTACCCTGATTCCCTTCTCCTCACGCTCGACACCCTCACCCTGACCTCACCCTCGGATTCTACCTACCACCAGTTTGTCTCCACGGCAAGGTCACGTACACTCCTCTTGGGGTTCGGAGAAGAATGCGAAGCACGAATTCTTTTCAGGTTTGACAAGGAAATCGTGGACTACGGCGGAGCCACAATGCGTCTGCCTCTGACTCAGTCTCTGGAAGAGCAAACCGAGTTCACGATACACCGGATCACTGGCGCATGGGAGGATACCGTTGTCGAATGGCCGTTCCGTGATTATGATCCGACGCCACTCATGCAGGTCTCGGTAGCGGCTGGTGAAACGCTCATAGTACTCGACCCTCCAGCTCCGGAGACTCTGTTCAGTGATGCGGACACGACTCTCAGTTGGAACATCATCCTGATACCCTCCACCGGGGGCCTCGCCAGGTTCAACTCAAACGAAGCAGAGGAGCGGCCCGTCATTGAGTTATACATGCCCGCCGATACAGTAGACGTGCACCCAGACGCGGACGCATACATAATAACCCTTGACACCACTCTGGATCCCTCACTCCTCTGGGTAGGAAGCGGCTGGGTGCTGAGGAGCGACCTTACCTTCGACGTTTCGGCCATACCCTCCAACGCGCTCATCAACCAGGCTGAGCTGATTCTTCAGTCCCCGGACACACCCGGCAAGTCGTTCGAGATCTCTGCTTTCATTCCGGATGTGAGCAGGTCTGCAGCAGGATACATCCATGCTGATTCGACCACATTGCATATGCTTGTCACGGACCTACTGCAGTACTGGGTGAGCACCGAGAATGCAGGGCTCACTCTGAAGGCTACGTATGAGATCGACAATGTCTTCCGGGTTCCATTCTTCGCATCGGGTTCACCAGAGGAACCCATCATTCGCGTCTTGTATACTGGGAAGGTCTATGAAGATTAGCGCATACCTTTCTTTTGCTATGCTCATCTTCAGTTCACCCGCAGTTCCTTACTCGATTCTCTGGGTGGGAACCGCAGGTGAACCGCTGCAACCGAGGCATGCCAGGGAGATGGCAATGGGTGGTGTCTCCATCGCCATCCCGTACCATCTCGCCGGGCCCAATCCTGCCTCCCTGTCTCTTACCCGAACTTCGAGTTCGCTCACCGGTGTTCAGGAGATCGTATCCAGTGGTGATGGCGAGGACCGCGTGACATCTTACGACTTCAGGCTCCCGGAGCTGACGCTCGCCTTTCCACTCCCATGGGATGCAGCAATCGATGCGAGATACACCCAGGCCATAGATGCCGATTTTGACCTCGCCAGCAACGGCACAGTAGACGACATACCATTCGTGCACGAACTCTCAAGAGACGGTTCGATAGGTAACGTTTCGATTGGAGTAGGGAAAACGTTCAACGTGGTTACCGTCGGTCTGAGAGGAGGCTTCAACTTTGGCTCCTTTCAGGATGAGCAGAGAATAGACTTCGAATCCCAGGAATACGAGGACTCCTACGATCAGCTCCTCCGGGAATTTTCTGGATTCGCGTATGATGCAGGATTCCTTCTGAGGCTGGCCGGGTTTTCAGTAGGAGGGGTCCATCGTGCAAAAAGTGATTGCGGGAGTGATCTTCTCCTTCCCCCGTCCTATGGAATCGGACTCGCGTATTCCCATCGGAACTTGCTCATGGGCGTTGACTACAACACCTCTGTCTGGGGCGAGTCGGATGACGAGTATGAGAATGCATACTCCGCGGGAGTAGGGTGTGAGTACGCTCTTGGACAGACTAAACTGAGAGCGGGATACCGGTAAGACGGTTCTGCGTTCTTCGAACCAGGATCTGAACGAACGGCTGGTGAGGCTGGGATTCACCTTCTGGGGAGGGGAAAAGTGGGAGAGGAGAACAACGTACCCGTAGACATCATTCCCGGCAATACATGAGTCCTTTATTCACCTTCCACTCTGAGTCGAAGTAGCCTGCACACCGTATCCCTCCCCAACCCTTTTCCCTCACCCCGTCATCGGGTCTCTGTCGCTCAACAGCTTCACACTCGCCGTACGCGTGGCCTGCGCCGAGAAGCGCGGCCACTTCGATGGTATCCTCTATTATAGGCAGGAATTGCAGACTGAATCCCGATGCCGCGAGACACAGAACCAGAATCGTAGCAATCAGGGGAAGTCTCTTTGTCGATTGCGTTACGTCAGGCGATCTGCCGGAGGCCGGATTCGAACCGGCATGTCCCTTGCGGAACAGCGGATTTTAAGTCCGCAGCGTCTACCACTTCCGCCACTCCGGCTCGATCAAAATGTACCATGGGACAGTAGATTGTCAACACATTGGGGTCAGGTCTTGACTTAAAGACATAAGGAGAGTCATGTTGTCGTCATACTGGCCTGCACCACGTTGCTTTTGCTAGAGCTTTGCTTAGGAATCTTAGTCCTAATGTGGAGCTGTCAGTTCGTCCGTTAAGTATTTGTTTCAAGACCTGACCCCAAATGGAATTTTCCTTCCGCCTGAACTACCCGGTCACCCAGTCGCACTTTCCCGTTATCGATTAGTGTGCGAAACTGATGGTAGAATTCATATGCAAACGGTCTCTCCAGATACTTAGCTTCTAAGAGCCGATCCGCGAGTGCTCGCCTCGGTCTGATTCGCGCGTAGTCTATTTGAGACAGAGTGCAGAATTGCTTATCCATGTTTTCCAAGGCCATTCTGACACCCTCTACCAGCACCTCCACCCTATTCGGCACGGCGATCACCAGCTGACCATTCCTTGATTCATTCCACTTGGCTCAAGTATCTGTTTGCTGTCACTCATGCTTGCTCCAATTCCCAGCCTATGCGCGGCCTTCACGTTGAGTATTGGGTATCAGGTGCAGTAGATTACGAAAAAGTCATAGATCTTTCTCTCAATCACTTCTTGCGATTCATCAAATAGAGTCTCAGGTAAAACAATAATTTCTCTTCCTTCTTTGACGATACTGGGAATAACGGAGATGTCATCACCCTGGTGTGTCACCAATATCAAACATTTCTCGCAGATCTCATCCACAACTCGCCGGGAAACCTTAGACAGCACATCCGCAATTACCCTCCTCAGCCTTCCGTCGTCGCAGATCAATAGGCTGTAATTCCTGTATATCTCTTCAGATGTGTAGTTTTCCACGTCTCCACACCTCCAGAGCAAGACGAATTGGATTCCGTAAGCATTTTTGATTCTACTGACCGCTGGACCTTCTGTCAATGGACATCAATTAGACGTCAAAGCAATCAGGCTGCGTCACTGCCGACTTGCCACAATGACAGCTGGGGTCCAAATCTGTCGAGATAGATCGAGCCTTAACCATGTGCAGGCTGGTTCCAGATTGGAGTCGGGATCCTTGTCGACCCAGCGACAGTGTGATTCTCTTGTGGCTCTTGGACCTGCTCGATGTGATCGTGTTGTGTAATTGTTCGTAGGGTAAGAGATTCAGGCCATGAGCGTTCTTCCTCAGGCAGCCTGTCGAAGACATCGATATTGGGCATGTTTGACTCAGTCGCAGTCAGACTGATCGACGTTCAAGATGCGAGAGTAAGCACATAATGGTTCGATGGGACATATGAGATGAGGAGAAGCACAAAGGTTAGACTGAGACGGAAAAACGCCAAGGTCAGCTCTGTTGTGGTACAATTACTTACAGAACACCATTTCTTCATAGACGCTCTCTGATGCATGTTTTCATTCTGATCGAGTCCTAAACCCGCAAGAGCGAGAAAAATCGTTAGAGTGAAGCTATGAGACGAGTTCAGGGCACGACCGTAACCTAAGGTGGAGAGCTTGTAGAAGGATCCTGTGAAGAGGAAATGACAAAGGCTGATTGCACTGCCGAGGTTCGACTACGCGCAGTTCAAGAGCTATTGCCCCAAGAAGTAGTCAAGGTCGAGGTCTCTGATTTCATAAGAAGCGATATTCGATACGCCGACTCCATACTCAATCATCAGCTTGGCCAGCTGTTCGCCATCGATCAGAACGATCTTACTGTCAATCCTGGAAACATATTCCTTGGCACTTTCTGAGAAGGTTGAAGTCGTTATGAAGATACCCTTCCTTGCTCTCTGTCCCTGCAAAGCACCGGCAAACTTCTGTATTTCAGGCCGGCTCACGAGATTTCCCCATTTCTTGGCTTGTATATACACAGCATCAAGACCCAGCTTGTCTTCCTTAATCATACCATCAATTCCCTCGTCACCACTTCTCCCAACTGCTCTACCAGCATCTTCTCTTGATCCACCGTAACCCATCTTCACCAGAAGATCCACCACCAGCTTCTCAAAGAAGCTCGGTGAACACTGCCTGAGCTGATCGAGTAATCTCGAGATGAGGTCTGTCTCTAACTTTCTGTATCCAATTTCCATCAGTTCTTCCGGAGTCTTGTCCTCCAGAGCTGGCGGCTCGACCCCACCACCTTCTTCCTCACCGCCTCTTGAGGGCCCCCTGAACTCAATGAACTCTGGGTACTGCGAGAGAAATTTGATGTTGACAGCGTCTGGCGGATTCTCCAGGACTCCTGTACCCCTCTCAGTGATTCTGAAATGCCCCCTTTTGGTCGATCTTAGCAAACCTGCTTTTGTCAAGTACGTTTTCGCCCACGCGACTCGGTTGTCAAAAGTCCCCTGTCCACTTGGAAGTAGTTCCTTTTGTTCTTGCTCAGTTAGCTTGAATACCTCTCCGAGTGTCTCGATTGCGTCACGGATGTGGTGTTCCTTGCTATCTCCTGCGTATTTCAAGAGAGGAAGCATGACGCTCTGAAAACCTGGTATCATCTTTCCCTCCTCGTATGATCTGATCAGCGGAGTCACCGATAGTCGTGACCTTATTTGGATACTCAGTGGGTACTCTTGGAACTCCGCTCGAGCCAAGTATAGCATCCGTTAAAACTGAGGTCAACCACCTCCTCAGCTTTCCAGAGTCACGGTCGAGTACGCTTGACATGTGCCACGAAGTCCGATATAAGAACAGTAGTATCGGAGTACAGTCTGATGAAACGAGTCGGAATTGCATTGGTGATCACGATTTGCTTTCTCAATGCCGCAGAACGATCGGCTTCGGAGTTCCTTTTCACCAAAGTGATAGATGGGATTCCATATGTTGTTGTAAACGATCAGCAGATTTTGCAGCGTGCACAAGCATCTCTACTGCACTCCCTCCTCATAGGCCCGACATACCAGCGGGGACCTATTGTCTTCGTCGACACTGCACATCCAGAGGTGAACGAGAAGCTGGGCCTATACTGGGAGCCAGGAGACTACAGGCTTTGGCCGATAGTCGGCCCTGAAGGTAATATGAAATACTGGGTTGGGTACAAACCCGGTGATTGTTTTACGATGCAGGAAGTTACCGACGATGGTAGTGGACAGCAGTGCGATATTACTGTAGATAAGGTCTTCTATTCAGTGTGGGGGAGGAAGTCAGCAATCGTGTTGAAGTGCGAGCCCGTGCCTCTCGACTCAACATCGATCTCTCGAGAGCATCGGACATTCTATTGCCCCTATATCACCTATCCCTGCACGAGGTGGATACCTACTACTCCACGAGGGCCAATAGACATAGAGATTCCGGATACTATTGCTCGCAAAGTACATAGCCTGTCCAGCACATTCTTCCCTGCAGACATCTTGCATGAAAGTGTACGAACAACCGTAAAGCCGCTCAGGTTGCATCGGAAGTCGGGAGATCGTTTGTACTACGCAGTCGTGCTTTCCTACGGAGAGAAGGGCGTGACGGGAGTGCTGTATCTGCTTGATGCTTCCGGCGGTGTAATTCAAAGGCTCAGCGACCGATATTTCAGCCAAATCATGGGCATCACAGACACTAATAGGGACGGGACACATGAGCTAATCGTCTTCATCGGAGGTGCCTACGGGGGAGGTATGCTCATCTACCTTCTCGAATGGGATGACAAGAAAGAGTTAGCGAAGCTGTCCAGTGCCACCTACATAGACACCGTGTTTGACTGACCGTTGTGTCAATGGGATGCACCCCTACCTCACCACGCACACCTTCCTCGTT
>Ga0111225_1024_pt1 | contig 23607 bp, 17 predicted proteins | sample DeeMarSWOR152_54_FD_80389 | JGI IMG/M metagenome (GOLD analysis project Ga0111225, IMG submission 80389) | candidate division TA06 bacterium DG_26
TGTCGTATTCCATCAGTATATTCCAGCCTCCCACCTCATCCCATGGGTTCGACAGGAACACAGGAACACGCACATGCTGCTGCCCAGGCCATGCAAATACCTTCTTCACCTCGAGGGTGAACTCAGGCTCGTCGATGATGAACACGTACTCCTCGCTGTCACTCAGGTCCGTGTGGTCAGTTACCGTGAACGTGATCGTGAAGCTCATGTCATGCGCTCTCGGTGGGACAAAGTGAAGTCCTGCATAAAACCAGAATACGCCAGTGCTCGCATCGATCCCCGCTTCGTAATCAAGTCCGGCGATGTCACTATCCTCATAGGAGAAGGTCATGTGGGTGGGCACCGTATCACACAGGTCTGGGTCGGTGTATCCAATGGTGAAGAAGTCCGTGTCACCCTTTTCGACGTGGTAGGGCTCAGGCTGTTCAGCGACCGTCGGTGGACGGGGCACATCATGCACGGTGATCTCCGTCCAGCACCTCCTCTCCAGTGAAGGAGCCATCCATTGCTCAGAACCGTGATTGTCCGTGCTGATGAAGCGGATCCTGACGGTGCTGTCATGGCAGCAGGTGAAGTCGTAGCCGAACTGGAGAACCAGAGTGTCCACATTGGGATTCGCCCAATCGCCACCTGTCCAGTCTGCGGTCACGTATTCCTCAGGTACGTCTGAGTAGCCCTGTATAACCAGGTCAGCATCACAGCTGTCCGGATCTGAACAGAGGACGACAAGCGTGCAGAGCGCACACTCATCTACCTCGATCGGTTCAGGGCAAACGATCACCGGAGGCCGGTTCACGTCCTCTGCTTTGATAGTCGCACCCCTTACGTTCCAGTCTCCTTCATTGTCCCAGACCTTGAATATCACAGTATAGGAATCGGGCGCACTACAGAACCAGGGGTACCGGACCAGCAAAGCCTCACCACCTCCCAGATCTTCGAATGCAGCGCCCTCTGGAAGCCCGGCTATAACCCTGATGGAATCAATACTGCCACCTCCCAGGTCCACAGCGGAAACATTGCAGATGAGTTCCTCGCCTTCATCCGTAGCTGCGTCCGGAGCCACTATTCTGATGAGGCTGTCTGGATGCTCCGGATAGAATACGCCAATATCCGAGCGAGTCCCATCAGGATCCAGAATCCCGGGATCCCCCGCGTCAATGCATGGAGACCCACTGAATACTTCGTAGATCCCGTGGTCGGGGTCTGCGAAGAGAGGATCGACATCGATGTTCCCCTGACCTGGCCAACCACCCTGGATGTCTGAGTAAGTCGCGATAGCAGAACCCGAATGGACATGTATCTCCTGTGGTTTATTGTTCCAGAGGATAGTGTTCACCAGGACCGGATTGGAGCTCTCCCAACACTGAATGCCACCCCCGCTATGATAGCCAATATTGTCACTTATTGTGACATTGGTCAAGGTCGGATTTGAAAGGTAGCACAGTATTCCTCCACCTTCGTAAGCTGCATTTCCGGTGACGACAAGATTAGTCAAACTCGGATTGGAGTATAGGCACTCGATCCCGCCCCCCAAACACTGAGCGTTGCCATTTTCTTTGATGGTGCAATCGCTGATGATCGGATCAGACAAGGAGTGGCACCATATCCCAGCAGCATACATGGTTGCGCCCAATCCGTTCCTGATGATAGTGCAGTGCGTGATGATAGGGCTTCCGCCTCCGCACCGGATCCCGGAACCGTCACGAACGCCTGAATTATCTCTGATGATACAGTGACTAATAGTGGGGTTCCTGGCGAGGCAGTCTATCCCGCAGCCACTCATGCCGTAACCATTTTGTATAGTGAACCCGGAGATGACTGTAGTACTATCCTGCTGGTACCCTAGAACTACAACATTCCCGGATGAGTTTCCGTCAATGACGGTTGACTTTATGTAGGAGGTGTCAGCAGTCGTCAGGAACAGAGAAGCAAGGACAATGTTTTTCCTACCCAAGTTAATGTTCTCGTAATAGGTTTCTGGATACACGAGAATCGTATCGCCTTCGGAACTGAAGTCTATCCCCGCTTGGATAGAGCTAATGGCAGAATCTGGATGCACGTGCCAAACAGTACCATATGCTGATACGCCAAAACACAGCATCGCCGCGACTGCAACCGAGACTCTAATGTTCTTTCTGCTGCTCATAATGGCCTCCGCCTTGGAATTCTAAGTGGACCCCTATATGTTAGTCTTTCGGTGGGGTGTTGTCAAGAGGCCGGTAGCGGGAGTTTTCGGCGAAGAGACATCATTCAAATAGAATTCGTTGGCGTAGTTTATCACGGAGTTCTATACTCCCGAACTCTCTCTCTGAAGAAGATGGCGAGTCTTCTCTAATCGCGGGTCGTCAGCGATGAGCCGCATAACATTCGCATGAACTACCTCAGCAATTGCTTCAGAGGCGAGATTCTTAAGACCCGCGATCGCTCGCACCACGTCGAGGAGCAGAATCGGAGTTCCCGCCAGTCCCGTGAGCCACTCTGAAGCACCCGGATTGTCGGTCTCTGTAAGAAGCTGCTCTAGAGGCACTTCCCGTGCAATTGCCTGAATATGGTCTGACCGCAGTACCTCGACTCCTATGGTGAAGTACAGGCCCCTGGATAGGAGTTTACGGAAGATGTCGAGAGGGCCAGAGTACCAGTGAATGATTACGACGGGGAGATCGTAGGAATCGAGTAGCTTCAAGATTTCGTGTTCTGCTCCTTTCGTATGGAGGTTCACGATCTTCCTCTGCTGCTGAGCCGCTCTGAGGAAATAGTCCAGTACCCGTAGCTGCGCTTCATACTGTGAACTATCCTTTACGAAATGGTGATCAAGTCCGATTTCACCGAGCATCGGACTCTGCTCGATGGTCCGATCCAGTTCGCTCAGACGATCAACGTATTCTGGAGCGTGCCAGGGGTGAACCCCGAAGATGGGCAGCACCAGCTCGGACATCTGAGCTATCTTCTGGTTCCGGCGGTACGAATTGAGATCCATCGAGTTGCTTACCGTGAAGATCCGGTGTTCGACTATTTCTCTCAGGGCTTGTCGTGTGTCTTCGTACCGATCCATATGTGCGTGCGCATCGATGAACATTCTTCCTCCGAATGATTGCGAATACTTCGATGGCTCATGATAGTGCATCCAGTATGAACTTGCCGCTCAGGAATATGAGAAACATGCTGCAAACGAGAAAGAGTGCCTTTTGAAACATTCTGCCAAAGAAACGCTTTCCTCTGAACGATAATGCGGAAAGAAAATAGCACCATGCAAAATCACACGACCAGTGCATGAGTGCAAAGATAGCAAACCAGAGAATTCCGAAGCTCGTGGCCTGCAGTATCAACGCAGCTCCTACTGTTGCCCACCAGACGAGGAAGTACGGATTCCCAAGACTGAGCAGCATTCCTGTAATGACAGGAGATTTCGCGTCTCCTTCTGCTTGCATCTCGGGTTTGTTGATGCTTCTGAGCATGTCGATCGCCATGAGCAGAAGAAACAGACCTCCACCTAGTCCGATGCCCTGTTTCACATAAGGGAGGTCGACGAAATGCCCGAATCCATGGAAGATGACTATCATGAGGGGGAATTCAATGATCCCATGGCCAAAAGCGACCAGTGCCCCTGCATGGGGTGACTGGCTACCCTTGCTTATCGTGACGGCAGTCATTGGACCTGGCGCCATGACGCCAGATAACGATATGATCAGGGCTTGTAAGAGAAATCCTAAGACAGACATATGGAGCTAACCACATTGCTTTTTGTGAGAGTGAATATACGTCTTCGTACGAAAGGAGGCCCTTTTGCTCTTTCGTACCACATCTTTCGGATCAGATCGGAGCGTTGCTCTGGACGTCTGGTGCTCTCTTCTGCGTCCAATTCTCATGTCAGGAAGATGAGTGCGACGCCAAGGAGAGCAAGCGCCGTCCCTATGACAGATCGAATCGTGATTTCTTCCTTAAAGACCACATACGAGATCGGCAGTAACATTACAGGTGGGAGAGCCATCAGTGTTGAGGCAATCCCCACATAGGTCAATTTGATTGCCACCATCGACAACCATATTCCGAGGAAGGGACCTGCGAATGCGCCCAGAGCGATTGATATGGAGGCCCTCCGGTGGGTGAGTCTGTCAAGGGTTTGCCGTGCCTGTCCTTTAGCAAATGCGAATATCCAGATGGCCGCTGCGGCGACACATACCCTTATGAGAGTTGCCGAGAGACCAGGGAAGTCTCCAGCGAGTCCTTTCTTGGCGATAATCAAACCCGATGCCTGACCCAGTGCTCCACCAATCCCAAAAAGTATGCCCATAAAGTAGTCTTTGTCTTCCTGTGAAGAGTGCGAGTGCTTCTTCTTGAATACAACCAGAATGACTCCACTTACGGTGAGGGCGACGGCCCAGAGCTTGACCGGGCTGATCACTTCACCGAGAAGGAACCAAGCAATTGCTGTGCTGATGATCGGAACAAGTGACATCAGAAGCATAGAGAGATGGGGCCCGACAAGCACAAAGGCCTGAAAGAGACACGAATCGCCCAATACCAGCCCGACCAAGCCAGATAGGCCTAACCATCCCCAACGGCTGGTCTCGGCATGTATGGGGAGAAGCTCGCCGTGCAGCGCATAATGAGCGAGAGAAAGATAGCCCAAGGCGATGACCAGGCGAGTTCTGTTGACCACAACGGAGCCGACATATCTGCCTCCTATGGTGAAGAAGGTGGACGTAAGTGACCAGCACACGGCAGTGGTCAGCGCTGCGATCTCCCCCAGATAGCTACTCAAGGTTTCTCACCCGTTCTGATGACCCTGCCAGAGACTTTCGTGGGAAGTAAAGAACGTTGCGAGATATCTACCGCTCCTCATCGACAACTGGGTTCCTGAGTACGCCGAGAATTTCGATGTGAATGGCCACTTCATCTCCGGCGCTAAGGAAGACCTGGGGATCGCGGAAGACTCCGACTCCTGCGGGCGTTCCAGTGGCAACGATGTCACCAGGAGAGAGACGCACCACTTCGGATATGAAGTGGACCAGATAGGGGATGTCGAAAATCATGTTACTCGTATTTGAATCCTGCATACACCGTCCGTTGACTTCTGCGTGGATGCCGAGATCGTGTGGGTCAGCGATCTCATCTTTTGTGACAAGAAAGGGACCCATGGGGGCAAATGTGTCGAATGTCTTTCCACGTAACCATTGCCGGTCCCCAAACTGGATATCTCTGGCGCTCACATCGTTGAAGATAGTGTATCCGAACAGATGTGTCATCGCGTGCTCTATCGATATGTGCTTCCCACCCTTTCCTACGACGAACGCGAGCTCGCCCTCGAAATCGAGTTGCTGCGTGAACCTTGGGCGCACAATCGCCTCGCCCGGGCCGATTATGGCGGTCGCAAATTTTGAAAAGAGTATGGGATTCTCAGGAATGGAGATGTCCTGTTCCAGACAGTGATCTCTATAGTTGAGCCCTACGCAGATGACCTTCTCAGGATTGAGCATAGGGGCCATTATCTGAACCGTGTCGATCGGATGAATTATCCCCCTTGCACGCAACTCACTTTCTCTCCCGGGATCCGATATTTCATTTTCAATTCTCGCCTTCAGTTCTTGTACTTCGGCAACGGCCGATTCTCCCTCATGAAGGAGTATGCGCATATCTGTGAGCCAGCGGGGTGCGGGCTGCCGATACAAATACGTGTAGACTGAGTCGAGTTGCAGAAGATGATCTCCAACCCTGCATCCAAGGAGAATTCTGTCTCCTGATTTGAAGGTTGAGAGATACATGGCCGTCTCTACCTTTTGTATCTCCCCATTAGCTGACCTCTTCCCAGTATGTGGCCCTCCATCGCGTCGACTAACTGACTCTTCTGTACTCCAGAAGGCAATGTCAGTTGTGTGTCCAGGGCGTACAACCTGAAGTAGTATCTGTGGACGCCTCCAGGAGGACAGGGACCCCGGTACCCGGCTTTCCCGGAACCGTTGACGCCATGTCTTGCACCATTCTCGAGTTCGTCTGCGGGTGGGATTGCCTCTGGGAGCTCGCGCATGTCTGGAGGCAAGTTGAACAGGACCCAGTGGACAAACGTACCTCTTGGTGCGTCCGGATCATCACATATGAGTGCAATGCCTTTCGTTTCCTCTGGAACGGAAGTCCAGGCAAGAGGCGGAGAGATGTTCTCGCCGTCGCACGTGTAATTCTTGGGAATCATCTCTCCCTCTCGGAACGCTGTGCTCCTGACGGCGATGTCCACAGCGTTTCCTGCTTTCTTTTCAGATTGTCCTGTTTCATCCCTCCGGCACGAGAAGAAAAGAGCTGAGAGCAGAAGGAAAACACCGACTGTACGCAACATTGCTACCTCCCTTCAAGAAAAACCCACCAAAACACCAGTCACCCAATCGCCAGAAGAGGCTAAGCTGGGATCAAAAGAATGTGTCTACCTTATACAGCGGCCGAGGATTCGTGTCAATACGGCTGTCTATGTGGTGTGTCTGGCTTCCGGGGTAGACGGATCATTTGCTCGTCTCTGGCATCGCGTGCCTGGTGCGGAGAAACCCTATATGTGACGGAGGCTGACACGGGGAGGGGCCTGATCTGTAGATGAAGCTCACGATGTAGGTCGCGTCGGCGATGCTTACCTTCCCGTCGAGGTTCACATCACCTTCCCCGGCAGGTCCAGGTCCGCTTCTGTAGATATAGGATACGAGGTAGGTAGCATCAGCGATCGTCACGTTCCCATCAGCGTTGCAATCACCGCAGACATACGCCGCCTGGTTCAAGAGTACAGAAACATTGTCTGACGAGTAGTTGGCAGTGATGAGATCGAGGCGGCCATCAGCATCGATATCAGCCACAAAGACCGATCTGGGAGAGGAGCCGACTGAATATGCAGAATCCGGTGTGAAGATGCCATTCCCGGTGCCCAACAGAACTGAGACATCATCGAACACTGCGCTCGCAGCTGCTAGATCAAGGTCTCCGTCACCATCAAGATCAGCAGCGACGACAGACCAGGGTTTCTCACTCACCGGGTACGAGGAATCGACGACAAAGCCTCCTTCTCCATCATTCAGGAGGACGGAGACATCGTGAGAGAGATGATTTGCGGTGACGAGGTCAAGATCGTTATCACCATCAAGATCAGCGGCGACGACTGAGGCAGGCCCAAGGCCAGCTGCATAGTCAAGACGTTGCGCGAAGGTACCATCTCCATTGTTCAGGAGCAAAGAAACGTCATTGGACATCGGATTTGCGGTGGTGAGGTCAAGGTCGTGGTCACCATCAAAATCAGCAGCCACGACAGACCTGGGTTTCTGGCCGGCCGCACAGGTTGACTCAGCCGGAACAAACATCCCATATCCATCGTTGAGTAACAACGAGACATCACTCGAGCCCTGGTTTGCCGTGATGAGATCAAGGTCTCCGTCCCCATCGAGATCCGCAGCACAGACCGAGGTAGGGCCACTGCCGACTGGACACGTATAGCCAGGTGAGAAGGTGCCATCCCCATTGTTGACAAGCACGGATACTCTGTCCGCTGCTGAATCCGCAGTCACCATATCAAGATGACCGTCAGCGTCGAAATCAGCAGCAACGATCGCCTGAGGGTTGTCGCCGACCGGGATGACCAGGTGCAAGCCGAAGTCGCCATTGCCATCGTTCATGAGAACAGATACGTTGTGAGCCCAGTCATTCGAAGTGGCGAGATCAAGATCGCGGTCGCCGTCGAGGTCAGCGGCAAAGACGGATCTGGGGCAGTGGTCAACCGCATACACTGAATCGGGCCCAAAGGTTGCCGACCCACCACCGGTTGCGGTGGTGAAGGAGTAGATGTAGCCGTTCTTGAGGGGAATCCCATCCTGAGACTCTATGTTCGATGTTAGGATGACCGTGACGAGTTCTCCGGCATCAAAATCATCCACGAGAACGGAAGTCGCCTGGCGTGTCAAGCTATCATAGGTGACCAGTCCGTCAAGAAACCCACTCGATCTTCCATATACTATGAAGGTCGATCCATCAATGGTCCCCGGATCCATGTCAGTATTGAAAACTGCGGATACGTCTGCGCAGACCGGTACATGCACGTCGTTCTCCGTCGGGAAGGCCGACGCCAAATCTACGGTCACGTATGAGACCTCTTCGTGCTCTTCCAAGACCCAATTGTCTGGATCGAATACAAGCACAGAATCGGTAACTCCTTCCGGCAGAATTAGAGGTACATTGATCTCTTGAAAGGCAGCCGCGTCGACCCCTAGGGTGAGCAGAGTATCTCTTCCGGCACAGGTGAGGAGAAGATCAACCGGCATGCGGAAAAGAGGACCGTGCTGCTGGATCTGACGGATCTGAAGTGACAAGAGATAGTGTTCCCCTCCCTCATGGTCCAGCTGCCAGCCATATTCGTACTTGGGATGCTCCGGGCTGTAAATCCATTGCTGGAAGTAGTAACCAAATGAGCTGTTGGTTACGCTGTCTACGACCTGCCGCAGGTCTTCAGTTGAGGCGTTCCCGTATTTGAACCTTTCACCAAACGCCTGGAGGATTTCAGAGTAGGTGCTGTCTCCGACCATGTGCCGAAGCATATGGAGAACCCACGCTCCCTTGGTGTAGACATGGCTCCAGCTGAAAAGGACAGGAGGGTCATAGAGTGGATACGTGGTGTAACCGCCGTACAGATAATCATTTCCATAGCCGGTGATCTTCTGCTTGAAGGAGTCGAAGCCGTATTTGTGCTCATGCCACATTGTTTCAGAATAAGTCGCGAACCCCTCGTTTATCCATATCTCGGGCCAATCGAAGCAGGTGACCATGTCACCCCACCATTGGTGAGCGAGTTCATGTGCAATCCCGTCTTCCCATCCGTTCCTTGCGGCACTCCGCAGAATTGTAGTCATGGTCTGATGTTCCATTCCCCCGAAAAAGTCCGTTACGCACGCCATCCCGTACTTCTCGAATGGATATTCTCCGAATATGGACGCGAAGAATGTCATCATGTCGGGAGTCTCTCCGAAATTGCCCAGTGCCCGGCTGGAATCCTCTCGATATACAAAATGCCTGACCTCTACGGTATCACCTGCACCTGTCTCGTAGTAATCGAAAATCTGTGCGTACTGTGCGATAGCGACAGACATGAGATAGGTGGGAATCGCATATGACTCGGCCCAGTGATAGGTGACCGTGGTATCGGATGCGTAGTAGTTGGTGTCCACTTGGGTGAGAAGCCCGTTGGATGCCACAACGTAACCGAGTGGCACTTTCGCGTGGATCTCACATCCGCAATCCGCCTTGTCCCAGGGTTCATCCCAGCAGGGGAACCAGTAACGAGAGTCAGAAGGTTCAGTGACTGTATATCCTGTCCTTAGCCGACCGCTTCCTGTCACGTAGTAACCCGAATACGGTGCACCTCCATAGCCGACTAGCAGCTCGAAGGTGTCATTGTACGAGTATGGGGTGTTGAAAGAGATCGTCAGCCGACCCGCTCCTAAACTCCAGGACAAGGGAGCACTTCCATCGACGAGCACAGAATCCACCGAGAGATGGTCGAGATGAAGGTACACGGATGTGAGGTTGTCTTCCTCGCTTCTACAGCGAATAAGAGCCGTTCCACTCAGACTATCGGTGGTTATGGGGAAATAGAGATTTAAACGGTAGAAGAGCACGTCGTATGAATGAACAGAGTCGGCCATTGGCAATAGAGGAGAGCGCATTAATCTCGCCTTTGCGTCTGCTTCCGCAGACCTGGGAATGGATGTCTCAAAACCCGGGGGAAGGGCAGTATCCTCGTGAGCCCGTGTGACTGCAAAGCCCGAACAGACTAAGAGGAAAACAGACATGCACTGCCATACACTTCTCATTATACCCCCCTCTTTCATAAACCACAGCTGCAGAAATTCACAAAAGATGTGTAGAGCAACTCTCATCACGAGGGAAGGGAATCGCCATCCCAATCGCCGACAGCAATGAATGGCGATGCAAGTGCCCACCCTGCCTTAGTATACGCCATTCATGCCGCGTGTCAATAGATCAGTGCAATTCACGGTTGCCAGCAATTTCCGTGTTCCCGGTCGATTCGGCAGCAGAAGCGATGTGGGTGCCATACCTTCGAGATATAGCAGGCGGAGCCTGCGTTAAGGACCGTGCGGCCACACGTACGACTCAATCCCGGTCTCCACCTTTGGGATGTGAAAGGAAGTCCGGCCACGCTTGCTGCACTGGAGGTGATTCCGCACGAATCGTCCTGGATGTGAGATCGCAACCTTCTGATCTCGTTTCGAATCTGGCGGACCACCACAGAACTCCGCGCATTACCCGTCCCGGTCCGCTTGACAGTATTGGTCAGTCAGGTAAAATACCGTCGTGGTTCTTCTCTACAATCTCCTCCTGTTCACACTGTTCCTTCTGAGTTGGCCCTATTTCCTCATGAAGTATGTGAGGAATCATGATGGCTGGAGGGAGCGACTCGGAGACTATCCGAGGATCGCTGGCAGGGTCATCTGGATCCATGCAGCCTCTGTGGGTGAGGTGAACGCCACCTCTTCACTCATTGAGAGGTTCAGAAACGAAACTCCGGAGTACACGTTGATTGTGTCTGCTTTCACCCGCACGGGGAAGCTAAGAGCGAGGCAGCTTTATGGATCGAATGTGTACTACGCGCCACTCGACTTTCCTTTCTTCACCTCCAGAGCGCTGTCCAGGACCGAACCCGAGGCTCTCATTCTTGTGGAGACCGAATTGTGGCCAAATCTCATAACTCAGGCAAGGAAGAGGGGATGCCGTGTCTACCTTGTGAACGGCAGAATCACCCAGAAGAGCATGAAAAGGTACAGGATGTTCAGTGGTATGATGCGAACGATCCTGAGCAGTTTCAGCCACTTCATGATGCAATCAGCTGAGCATGCTGCGCGACTCAAGGAGCTTGGCGCAGACAACGACAGAATACGAGTGATTGGTAATCTGAAGTCAGACGCGGGTGAGGGCTCTCCTTCGAGAGAAGCTATGAGAGCAGAATTGGGGCTGCAGCTCTCTGACGAGGTTGTGGTAGCCGGTAGCACAAGGGAGGGAGAGGAGGAGATGGTACTCCAAGCTATGAAGTCCCTGAGGAAGCGAATAACTCTTGTCGTCGCCCCCAGACATCCGAATAGGGTCCCGAAGCTTCAGCAGATGATAGAAGCGTATGGCTTTCGTCATTGGAGAAGAACTGAGGGAAACACCGACAGGGGCGAGATACTGCTGGTCGACACAATAGGAGAGCTTGCCTCCATATACGGGGCCGCCGACATTGCATTCATAGGAGGGAGTTTCTTCCCATACGGGGGCCACAATCCTCTCGAGGCAGCCGCGCACGGTATTCCTGTTCTGTTTGGCCCATACATGGAAAATGATGGAGGGACGAGGCTTAAGGAGTCCGGGGGTGGGATTGAAGTGAAGGATGCACAGGAGTTACAGACAGCAATCGTACGACTTCTGGAGAATCCGGAGGAAAGATTGAGAATAGGTGCGCGTGCGAAGAACGTTCTGCAGGAAGTGAGAGGAGCTTCACAAAGAGCCTTCTCGCTCATCCGGAATGAATTGAATGCACACAGGCCTGTTTCTGAAGGCTCCGAATAGTATATTCACCTATCCCTTGTACCCAGTGTCGCTGGCATATGGGCTTGCGGCCAGATTATGGATTCTCTCCTACAGAACTGGGTTGAGAGGACGTCATAGCCTTGAAGTGCCGGTGATAAGTGTGGGAAATATCGTCGCGGGGGGCACAGGCAAGACAGGGTTTGTGATCTACCTCATCTCACTGCTGCGCGAGATGGGCAAGGGAGCATGCGTATTGACCCGAGGCTATGGAGGAAGCGCCAGAGGGATTGTACCTGCGGCCACAGACTCTCTCGACTGGGGGGATGAGGTTCTGCTGATGAGAAGACATGTCGGAGAGACACCGATCGTGACAGGGAAGGACCGCGTGAGAACGGGAATGCTCGCTATTGCCAGGTTTCATCCGGATCTGCTCGTCCTGGACGACGGGTTCCAATACCTCAAACTGAGGAGAGACATCGACATGCTTCTCATCGACGCCACAAATCCTTTTGGGGGACAAAGATTTCCTCCATGCGGATTGCTGAGAGAGCCCCTTTCCAGTGTATCCAGAGCGAACATGATTGTGGTGACACGGGTTGATCAGGCGAATGGATTGAAGCGGTTGATTGCCAAGTTGAGGCGGCTCAATCCGCGGGCAGGGCTTGTACAGGCCTTGTACAAACCGCTCTGTCTGGAGGATCATGTTACCAAGAAGGTCGTAGGCCTCGAGGCCTTGAGAGGAAAGAGGGTTATCGCTTTTTGCAGCATAGGAAACCCGTTATCGTTCCGGAAAGCGCTGAGGGAATTGGGTGCAGTCGTGGTGAAGAGCTACATATTTTCTGATCACCATCTTTACCGCGATGGCGACCTTAAAGCACTCCTCAGACATCGTGACTCATGCTCACTTGTGACCACAGAGAAAGATGCGGTCAAGCTGCCCCGGGATTTCCCGTGTCTCGTACTCAAGGTGGAAATGGCGGTCGTGAGCGGAGAGGAGACGGTCAGAGAATATCTCAGAGCCGTTGTTCAATGAAGTTCTTTATGTGCAACAGATCGGGGGTGTTGATGCGTCTACATAGTGAATGGAGGGAGAGTGTTCTACGGAGCGATCTGTTCTCTCCCTTTCCCTCCGATCTGCGTAACCGAAGGGGGACGCATGGGTACGTTCGTCACATGTCTTCTTGCGATCCACTGCTTTGGATCGTTGACTCTCGATAGTCTTCAAGGCACGTGGACTGTTGCGGTCAGGCTGGATAACATCTGTAGAACACAGACCTCTCTCGAGGCGAGCACGTATGCGGACTATGATCCTTACTACGAAGATGCGATGGGCGCTGCATATCTCTATACGACACAGACAGCTTCGTGCGGGTTTCCGACGGACTACTCAATTCTCTGGAGGGTTCGCAAGGATGCTGCGATCGGACTGGATGGCAGTGTGAGCTACGAGAGGCTGCCTGGAGGGAGATACGAGTATCGCACGCAGGGCTACTCGCGAGAATTAGAGTACTCACGCACGAGATGGGATGTGTCACTCGGTTTGGAGATGTACAAGTACATGAAGAGAAATACGTTCATAGCGCCATTTGCTTCGTTTGGGCCTTTCGTGAGAGGTACAGATTCTGAGTATTGGCGAACAGGCGTGGTTTGTACTGAGGACGACACAACATCGTTTGGTGACAGGTCCACGAGCAAGATGCGGACGTACGGGATAGACCTTAACTGGGGGGCCGACTTGCTTTTCAGACTTTCTACTGCGAAAATGTCGCTGAGAATGAAGGCGACGCTCTGCAAATTGTGGACGAGCCGACGGGAACAGTTGTACACACAAGGACAGACATTAGAAGAAAACCCGTGGGGAGTGGATCTCTACTTGCCCACCCAGTCAGAGTTCACCCTCTGGTTATGTTTTTACTTCTGAACTACCAGGGGAAATGTCTTGACAGGCGACTATCTTGTAGTATGCTTATGCAAAGAGAGGAGGAAACCATGAGAAGTACACTCTGGGTTGCGGTACTGTCCTGCGTTGTGCTGACCCTCGTGGGATGCGCAAAGAGGGTGGAGCGGATAGAGCCCGACGAGGTGATAGACCTCTCAGGAAGGTGGAATGATACAGATTCAAGACTCGTGTCGGAGGAGATGATAGCGGACTGCCTGAATCATCCGTGGATCACCCTCTACACGACGAAGTACGGGCAAGCCCCGGTGGTCATCGTCGGAGGCATTCGCAATATGTCACATGAACACATCGCGATAGGTACTTTCATCAAGGACATGGAGAGGGCGTTTGTGAATTCGGGTAAGGTCCAAGTCGTGGCTGGAGCATCTGAGAGAGTGGAGGTAAGAGGCGAGCGTGAGGAACAGCAGGAGTGGGCGTCGGAGGAGACGAGAAAGATGCTGAGAGAGGAGACTGGTGCCGACTACATGATGATAGGCTCCATCGACTCAATCGTCGATCAGGAAGGCAAACAGAAGGTCGTGTTCTATCAGGTGAACCTGGAGCTCGTCGAGCTCGAGACGAATCTGAAGGTTTGGATCGGGCAGAAGAAGATAAAGAAACTGATCGAGAGAGCAAGTGCTCGGTGGTAAGAGCAAGGAGAATCCTTCTCGGCATACTACTCGCTTGCCTCGCGTGTGCTCCTTCCTATGTGAAGAAGTCTGCGCCAGTTCTTGACAGGCTCTCACGCGAAGACTACGATGAAGCTCTCTCCACGGTAGAAAACCTCAAGAGCGATCCTTTCCTCTACCTGGTTGAGAAAGGCACCATACTCCACTATGCAGGACGATATGAAGAGTCGAATCAAGTATTGACCGAGGCTGAGGAGCTGAGAGAAGACCTCATCGTACCTTCCATCACGGAAGGCACCGTATCGCTTGTCACGAGTGACCTGGCAAGGTCTTATGGTGGAGAGGATTACGAAGATATATTCATAAATTACTATAAGATTCTCAACTATCTCTTTCTGAGTCAATTCGACGAAGCCCTGGTAGAGGCGAGAAAGGTGGACATCAAGTTGAAGGCGTTGGAGGATCTTTACGAAGGGAAGTTGACCCATACAAGTGATGCCTTCATGAGATATCTCACTGGAGTGCTGTACGAGTTCGACAAGGACTACAACAATGCCTTCATCGCTTACGAACTGAGTTACAGAGCATACGGACGATACTCCGAGCTTTATGAAACAGAAGCTCCGCCATTCTTGGCAGAGGACCTGGTGAGAACCGCAGTCTGGTCCAATCTCCCTGAAAAGACTGAATACTACAGAGGGCAGTTCTCCGGGCTGAACCGCAGTTCCTTCTCACTGAGTGATACCGGTCAGGTTCTTCTCATATTCGAAAACGGAATACTCCCGCACAAAGAGGAGAAGGTCGTCGAAATGCTCATCCCTCGCGAGGAGGAGCCCTATCTCGCAAAGATCGCGCTACCAACGATAGGCGAGAAACGAGCGTTTTTCAGCAGAGCCAAGGTTCGTGTGGGGCTGACGGATGAAAGGACGTGGATCGCCGAAGATCTGCAGGCCATTGCCATCCAGAATCTGAAAGACAGGGAATTGCGCGACATAGCGAGAGCGGCCGCACGAGCGGGCCTCAAGTATGCTCTCACAGAAGGTAGTAAGAAGGTGGGGGAGAGGCTCGGAAGAGACGAAGATGACACAACTTCCACCGAACGCTCAGAGATTTTGGGAAAGGTCTTCGGAGTGGCGGCGAATCTCTTCGGATACGCGACTGAGCGTGCTGATCTCCGTAGCTGGAGATCCCTTCCGCAAAACGTGCAACTGGGTAAGGTTGTTGTTCCGGAAGGGACTTACGATGTACACATACTCCTGCTGGACGCAGGAGGAAGGGTTAGCCGCACCGTAACGTATCCGGATGTTCAGGTGAATGAGGGCGAAATCACTCTTCTTCGTTATCGCTCATACTGATCCCATCCGCGTGGTCAACACATCTGAGAGAGAACCTGACCTGGCCTGAGAAGTGATACGTAAGCCTTAGCTAAATGAATTGGATACTCTTTCTGGTACTCAATTCGGGTCTCAACTCTCTTTGGGGGGCACTGAGCAAGAGACGTTTGAAACAGGTCAGTTCTGTCTCATTCAGCCTTGTCTTCCGGGCAATGGTGCTCCCTCTGCTCGTCATTCCTGCAGCAATACATTTTCAACTGCCTGGTGATCCAGCGTTCTGGCTGTCAGCTTCCTGCTCGGGAGTCGTGGGAGCGATGCTCACTGCTTCAGTACTTGAAGGTTTCAGGGAGGACTATTACTCCACGTACGCTCTCAGGAATACATCTCCGTTGTTCACATGGATCCTTGCGGTCACCTTTCTGAAAGAACCAATCAACGGATGGGTCATTCTGGGAACCTTGGGCGTCGTTGGGGGATCGTGTTTCTTCTACAGATCAGGCAAGTTCTCCCGCTACGGCCTCGCAGGGGCAGTTCTTGTGGGTATCAATTCCATTTTGCACAAGATCGGCGTGAGTGTCAGTTCTGCCTATATATATCCTCTGTTCTCATATTCGTTTTCAATTGGCGCGCTCGGTCTTTACAGTCTGTTCCACCCTCGCAGAAGGGCAAACGTGAGAGTTGCAGCGAAGAGCTGGAGGGATATTTTCCCTCTCTCCATTCTTGCCTTTTTCGCAGTGATATTTGGGTTCCTTGCTATATCTCTGGCGCCTATCACCTGGGTAGCACCCGTGGCACGTTTACGGCTCGTCTCTGGATTCCTTCTCAGTTATTTCTATCTGCGCGAACGGTACAGATGGAGAGACAGACTGATAGGGGGCATGCTGATTCTTGCGGGCGCGGGAGTCATAGCGGTCGTGGCCACTTGAAATAAGGCTACTACGGCACACTCTGGCCCCGAATCACCCCGTTCCCACAAAGCCGTACCAACTACCACGAATTGCCACCGATTACTACGAATTGCCACGAATTACTATCAATTACTATCAATTACAGTCTTTTCGTCCTAGCCCTCGGAAACGAACAAAAAACTGGCGGGCGGAGGAGACGAACAAGTGACGTGTGTGGAAGTCGGTCTTCGACCTACCTATGCTTCGCTGCCTATGCTTCGCCAGCCACACTCACATCATTGCACAGTAGATAGGGTAATCCCCTCCAATTCAGCTCTTTGCCTACTCCGTGAATGTTCTGAAGCAACTCGTAGATGTTGCCGGCGACCATCGCGTCTCCAGCTCTTCCCTGGATCATGCCGTCTTTCACGTACAGCCCAAAACCCACATTCACCGAGAAGAAACCAGCCGGTATGTTTCCGGAATGGGCTCCATTTGCCAGGTCGAGGACAATCCCCTCATCCATCTCCTCTATCATCTGCGTGAACGAGAGATCGCCTTTTTCAAAAACTGGCTGCCGAAGATATGCCGTGACAGGCGTACTGATGTCTCCTCCCCACATGGTCGTCTTGTACCCGTTTCCCGTAGACCGCAGGTCGAGCTTCCTCGCGGCACTCAAGTCAAGCACGAAGTTCTTGAACACTCCCCTCTCAATGAGTGGGATCCTTTGAGTGCCCACACCCTCGTCATCAAACGGTCTGGAACCAACGAAGCCCCTCAAATGAGGATCTTCGGTGATGCTTATCCTCTCGTCACAGACTTTCTTTCCCACCTTCTTTTCGAGGGGCGTGATGTGATCAATCAGGGAGCGACCTGATACTCCGCTCTCAATCCTCCACATCAGGACTTCTCCGATGGAGTGGGGGGTGAGCATCACCGTCATCCTGCGAGTAGGGACTGCAACCTTCTTCTGTGCACAATTGAAGATTTCGCACAGAGCCTCGAGCTTCTCTGCGGACATATCCCTGTAGGAATGGTGTACGTCTTCGACGTACGGCCCCACGCCCGATCCCTCCAGCACCAGCATGAAGTACTGGAAAACCGACGAAGTCCTGTATGTGACGTCCAGTCCTGAGGAGTTCAATATTGATAGTTCCTGATCCTGAACGGATACGGCGGCGTTTATCGGTGCGTTGACGTTCCGCTGCTTCAACCACTCTATACCCTTCGCACACCTGCTGGCGAGCTTCTCCGCGGACACTTGGTGTAACGTTCCGTCGTAGTTCCCGTAGTCCGCCACGGAGCTCTCTGCGGGAAACTGGAAGTCCACTTGAGTACCGTGTTGGGCGCTCTTGACTGCCTGATTCACAAGCGTTTTTGGGTTCTCCAGTGACGTGCCGAAGCTGAAGCCGAGTCTCCCATCTCTGATGACACGGAGGGCGACCTCAATGGTCGAACTCAAGTTCATCCTCTGCAACTTGGAATCCTCGAAGCCAAGCGGGAGGAGTTTCGTTTTGACAAGATATACCTCTGCTGCATCCGCCTGCTCCTTCGCGATCTTCAACAAGTCTCTCATCATCCCTCCCTATCCGATGATTACGTCATCTATCACTGTATGAGGACCGCCAGAACCCGACTGAGGGTTGGTCTGCCCGTCTTTTCCGCATCCTCCTCGTTCTCCGAACCTGATGTCGTCTCCTATACCCAGTATCTTCTTCATTGTGACGAAGAGGTTGCCCGACATGTTGATGCCTTTCAGTAGCTTCCCGGTCTTGCCCCTTCTGACCTCGAAACCATATTGGGCACCGAAGGCAAACTCATCCCCCATCGTGGACCCACCCTTCGCATCGCAAATATAGAGGCCAGTGCCCACAAGGTCGAGTAGACTTTCGAAATCCATTTCGCCTGGTTCTACGAATATGTTGGACATTCGCACGATGGGCGTGTGCCTCCACCCCACGGCAATCCCATTGCCGGTGAGGTCTTCTCCCATATCAGCCGCAGTTTCCATCGAATGGAGTCTTCCAGTCAGAACACCATTCTTTATGAGCGTAGTTCTCGTACCTCTCACTCCCTCATCGTCATAGACGTAGTACCCAGGTCGGCCGTATTGTGCAGGGTCATCGACCACGTTGAGAAAGTCGGGACCCAGCTGATTGCCTATGCGCAGTCTTTTCAGCAAACCGGGATTGTCCTTGACCAGATCAGCTTCGCTGAAATGGCCGAATGCCTCGTGGATGAAGAGACCTACCATGGGCTGGTTGAGAAGCACACGATAGGTGCCCGAAGCCGGCTTCTCGGCTCGCAACAAATCGCTCACAATCTGCGCCTTTCTTTCGAAGACATCTTCGCGATTTCGCAACATCGTGAAATCTTCACATCCTCCCACCGAGGCTCTCACGTTTTCCATCGACTTGCCATCTCTGGCGATGATTTCACCGCTAATCCCACAAATAACCTGTTGCTGCTCGACCGCATTGTTCTCAGTGTTTAGGTAGGACTTGTTCTTCACCCACTCATAGTAATACAGTATTGTGGATTGGATGGTTGGCATTTTCAGCACCAGTCGATTGTAGTGAGTGAGAAGCCTGAGCTTCTCTTCCAGGGGAACCTGCCTCGGGTTCTCCCTCGGCGCGGGTAACACCCTATCAGTGACCGGCTTTGCCAGCTTGAAATCTATTTCCCTGTCACGATACTTTCTTCCTATCTTTGCGGCAGCGCTGGTCTCTTTCATAATCCGGGGCAGATCCTCCCTGTTGTTGAAGCTCGCACTGCACATTCCACCTCCGGCCAGCACTCTCAGATGAAACCCGTTTTGTACACTGTTGTAGAAAGACTCCAACTCTTTTCTGTAGCTCATCCTGGTCATCTCATCCTCTTCGTAGCGAATATCAGCATACTTGTCGTCACAGAGAGAAAGTCCTTTCTTGAGCTCGTCAATCATGGTTTTCTCCTTTCGTTCCGGGCAGTTGGGGTATGCAATGAAGCACGAACACACCATATACTAAAAGAGGGGCCTGCTTTGTCAACATGGATTCGCAAGCGAATCCCAGATTGTGTCAGCTCTGCTATCCCGAGAGATGAGTTGGTACCCTGAACATCACAGGAGAGCTCTATGGATGGGTGCTGTCTCTTACAGGTAGGCTGTTACATCGATACCATACTGGTATGCATCGAGCGCCTTGACGACAGATCTTCGCACGCCATCTGGTCCACTATCCTCAAATGCGAGATCTAGAGTCGGTCCATCGATTTTCACTCCCGATGAATCTGTTATTAACTTCACCCTTGGAAGACTGAGGTTAGCTGGATTCTGGTTGGTTTCTACGACCACGGCCAGTTCAGCCGTGTTCAGAAGCACGACCGTACCGATGGGGTAAAGACCAAGCATATTTGCGAACGCCTTGAGCAGGAGTGGATCGAATTTCTTGCCCGATTCTTCCATCATCTCGAGGAGGGCTTCGTCTCTTCTGAAAGGTCTTTTTCGATACACTCGCGATGTGGTCATGGCATCGAACACGTCCGCGACCGTGATAATCTTGCTGAAGAGATTGATATGTCTCGTCTGAGAGAGTTGTGGATACCCCGAGAGGTCCACGCCCATGTGATGTTCCAGGGCGACGATCACGGCCCTCAACGGCAGCTGCCCCAGACCCTTCACACGGGTCAGCATTTCGGCCCCCTGGAAGGGGTGTTTCTTGACGAGACCGAACTCCTCTTCTGTGAGTTTGCAGGGTTTCGTGAGAATCTCCTTGGGTATGTTCACCTTCCCTATGTCGTGGAAGAGGGCGGCAATGCCGAGGTCTGCCAATCTCGTTCTCTCGAGCCCGAGCCTATACCCCAGCGCAATTGCCAGGACCGCTACGTTGAGTGAGTGGTTCAAAGTATATTCATAGTGATTCTTGATGTTTGTGAGCGCGAGCATGTATGCCTGATCATTGATTACTGAATCGACGAGCGTCTGAACCAGTCGTCGAACCCTCTTTGCCTGAATCCTCGGTTGAGATTCTGAATCACACATCATGTTCTTCAAGAACCTTTTTGGAGCGCCTCAATGTGGATTTTGTCGATTCCCGAGTTTCTGACATGGGCCTGTACCTCTTCAAAAGACTTGGAGGCATCAGCAATCGTCCTCCCAAACAGCACGAGAAAACTCTGGAGTTCTGTTCCCCCAAAGTCCTCTTCAAACCAGACCTTGCCCATTCCCCAGTTCGTAAACTTGTCGATCAAGAAGTCAGCGACAACTTCGAGAGCAGCCTCGCCCTCCCATCGCAATATTTCTCTGAGGCAGCCATCGAGAAGTGCGGCGTGCTCCAGAAACGTGTGGTTTTTTGGATCATAAATCTGGGCTGTCTTGAGTGCGGATACGAATATACCCACGAATCGTTTCCCCGCCTCAATGACTTTCCGGTCGGCAGAGCACTGAAGGAACGTATTTTGATTCTGATTCAACTCCGTACCGGCTTCGCTCATGTCCTCCTCAATTTCTGCTCCTCTGCTCTGGCTTTCTTGGCCTTGTCTACTGCATGTCGGCACGCGCCCCGTATCGTGCGGTTTCTCGTGCGAGAGCTCTCGAGCAGCACCTGTTCAGCAGACTCTGTAGCTATGCTGCCAAGTGCGGAAATGATGTACAGTTTGAAATCTTGGGTTTCTCTCTTTCTGAACCAGTTCCATCGTCTGAGCAGATCGTGCAGCACAGGCACCGCATCGTCTGATCCACTCTTCCGAAGGAAGTCCACCCATACCTTCTTCTCTCCGATCTCCTTTTTTGAAAACTCTCGCTGCCGGAGCAAACTGGACACAGACTGGAGGATCTCCGGATCCGGTTCGTCGAGACTACGGAGTGCGAGAATCCTGACTTCGGGGGTCGGATCGGAGAGGAATCTGAGCAGGAGACTCTGCGCCTGAGTAGTCCCGATGTTTGACAGGGCCCGGATTGTCTCTTTGCGCACATCCACATTGGGATGCGCGGTGAAGTTCACGAGATGACGGAGGGATTCTTCGCCTCCCACCTGTCCCATTACGTATAGGAGTAGTCTGACAAGAGCCGGCTTGCTGTCGGATAACCATTGTTCCAGACAAGTCATGTCTCTCCGGGCGAACTCTGTGAGAAGAGCACGAGCCTCTGAGTGAATTGCCGGGTCGGCCGACCACATCGAGATGTGGATGAGGACCGGAGTCGCGCTCACCCCCAGCAGGGAAAGATAGCTGAAGATACCGTCTGTCGGGCCATTGTGTCGTTTGCGCAGCACACGCTTGATCGTCTCGATGGCCCCTGGACTTCGAACTCTCTCCAGGACGGTATCCACCAGCGTGCGATACTCTGAAACTTCTACGGACAAAGACTCCCCTACCTGGACGAGTGTGGAAAGAATCTGAGATGCCATTCCAAAATTACCCTGGGCTACCAGTTGCGAGAGGTAATCCTCAACCACCTTGAGCACATGTTGATATCTTTCAGGTTCCTGTTCGAGCAGGAGTATCTGGAGGAGAGCTTCCGCGAGTTCCCGAGGCGGATTGAAAAGGCTTCTGTCGTTTTCGATGAGTGTCTTGATCTCAGCGAGTTCTCGATCATTGAGCAACATGACGTCCGTGGTTTGCGGCGACTCATAGGTGGACATCGACTCCGGCGTCGTGGTGCCTGAGGAAGAGGACTTGAGGTCTCGGCTGTCCTCATCGTTCAGCGTTATGGCCCCAGAAGATGATCCGCGAGATCCTTGATTGTCACTCGACTCACCGTTCACGGTTTTTGATACGCCAGGCTGCTCTTCCGCAAGGTCAGCGTCCTCTGATTCCTCAACGTCCTGGAAAATCTGGTCGATCGCTACGTACTTGATGCTGCTGAAATCCTTCTCCCACAAGGCACTGACTATATCGGTCTCGTCGACCACCATCCAGGTTTCTGCCAGGGCGTCCAAAAACTGGTTGAGCTCGTCTTCTGTCATTCCCTCGTAGAATGAGATTTCTCTCAATCCATCTCTGTAAAGGAGGAACGCGAGGCTCTTACTCCTCGTCTCTTCTTGATAGATGATCTGGTCACCGATCAAGAGGTTAGTCTCTGCCACCTTGACTGTGAGCACGTGATTGGCTTCGAGAAAGGAACCGAACTCCTTTGCCAGGATTTCTTTCTGCTCTTGAATAACCGGACTGTTTGAGGGATAGACCTTCATAGATCTCAGTGCTTTGGCAGTGAGCAGCATCAGACTGCGCGCCTTTGCAAGTGTCTCTCGATCGAGCTGCGAATCCGTCAGCCTCGTTTCCGTGTCCATGCTTATCCCCGGTATTGAGGGAAGCAAGAAGCATGCCAGTCAACGTGAAGAGAGAACATGTTACCCCAGAACCACTTAGGGCCGCCGAGTCACCATGTGGGTCCGAAGAACTACAGCGAGTATCGCAAAATGAGAAGCAGCTTCCGTCATGCGGAAACCCATGAGACACCACGACCGGCGTGCCCTCACGAATGACTCGTTGCGAAAAGAGAAACCTTGACTGTTTCTTCTCTGCATCAGTATACTTCCGCAGGATGGGTGCAGCTCTTCTCATATTCATTGTCTTTCTCCTTTCCGGTGAGTCGACGCGAGCCCTCTGGAAGATTGACCTTTCCGATGGCCGTACAGTAGTCAGTGATTCGGTTCGCATTGATGAAGGTCAGGTGATCCTTGAGGATACCGTAGTTTCGAGGAACGCCGTGAGGAGTATTTTCCGTATCGAGGAACGGAAACCCGAGGAGAAGGGCATTCAGGATGACATCCGAATTGTCCTTGAAGAAGGCTTGCGGCTTCAGGCAAAGTTTCCTGACGCTGGCGGGCTCATCCTCGCAGATCACGGGGAGATGGTTTTGCACGAGGATGGCACACACACGTACCGATATCACTTCGCAGCAAAAATCCTCAAGACTTCGACGAAAACCTGGGCAAATGTGGGAATTCACTTCGAAGAGGAAAGGAGCAGAATCACCGTGGATCTCGCAAGGACGATAAAGCCGGACGGAACCGTGTACAGTGTCTCGCCGGACGCCATAAAGGTTATCAAGCCGAAGTCGGACATGGTATTCTTCGAGAGGGACAAGTCAGTGCAGTTCGAACTCCCTGACGTATCAGTGGGTGACATTGTTGAGTACCGTTACTCTGAGGAGGTTTTCAATCCGTGGAACAAGGAGATTTTCAATTTCGGCTACTATTTCCAGACGAGAGAACCGGTAGGGTCTTCGAGTCTTGTAGTGGGTATCCCGGATAGACTGTCACTCACCTACGGTACGAGAAATATGGACACTCCCA
>Ga0111225_1018_pt1 | contig 21270 bp, 21 predicted proteins | sample DeeMarSWOR152_54_FD_80389 | JGI IMG/M metagenome (GOLD analysis project Ga0111225, IMG submission 80389) | candidate division TA06 bacterium DG_26
ATTCATCTATCTCAATCAACTGATATCAAGTCCTGACTTCGACAGTCCCATAATGGACGCTCAATACCATGATGAATGGGCACTGAGCATATCAAGAGGAGATTGGATTGGTGAAGAAGTCTTTTTCCGTGCGCCTCTCTATCCATACTTCCTGGCTGCCATATACAGGGTCTTCGGCCACGGTTACTACCTGCCAAGGCTCATTCAGCTCATTGCGGGTTCCATCAGTTGTCTTCTGGTATATCTCATTGCAAAGGAAGTGTTCAATCGACGAATCGGCGTAATCGCATCCCTTATCGCAGCATTCTACGGTCCATTCATCTATTTCGAGGGGGAACTACTCATTGCGGGTCTCATGACGTTCCTGCTGCTCGCCTTCGCATTCGTATTTCTCCGCACCTGTGGACATCCCACTCGAAAAGGGCTGTTCGTATCTGGACTGCTGCTCGGGCTCTCCACGATTGCCAGGCCGAACGCACTCATACTAATACCATTTGTCCTCATATGGTTATGGGTCTCCTCAGACCGAATGTTGCTCCAGCGAAGCCTGATTTTGCTATCTGCCATTTCGCTCATCGTATGTCCAGTGCTCATAAGGAACTACCTCGTCGGAAAGGATTTCGTTCCCGTAGCATTCCAGGGAGGAATCAACTTCTATATTGGGAACAATCCCCATTCAGACGGACGCACCGCCATCGCACCAGGAACCAGGGCGGGGTGGTTTGAAGGATACGAAGACGCGATAAGGATTGCAGAGGAAACCGAAGGAAGGCAATTGAAGCCCTCCGAAATCTCGAACTTCTGGCTCTCCAAAGGCATCGAGTTCATGGTAGAGCGACCCTGGAGCTACTTCAGACTTCTCATGAAGAAATTCGTCTTCTTCTGGCATGGTTGTGAGCTGTCGAACAACAAAGAGATCTACTTCTTCACCAGGTACTCGTCTCTTCTCAAAGCAGTCCTCTGGAAATCATGGCTGTGCTTTCCGTTCGGAGTGATCTCTCCCCTCTTCTTCGTCGGCCTATTCCTTTCTCTCAAGTATGAGAGGGAGCGAAGAATGCACCTGGTTTTCTTTTCGGGACTGATATTGATGTACATGGTCTCCGTAGTGATTTTCTTCGTCTGCGCAAGGTTCAGGATTCCTGTACTGCCATTTGTAATCATGTTCGCGGCATATGCCTTGTATTGGATTGTCCGTGAGCTCTCCAGGAAGAATCTCCTGGGAGTTATGGGCTATTGTGTCGTCACGTTGCTTCTTGGATTTTTCCTGAATTTCGATTTTGCGGGTCTGAAGAAGACAAACCCGTCGCTCATGCACTACACGCTCGGAACGGTATACCAGAAGAAGCAACTCCTCGGTGATGCGAAAAGAGAATATGAGGAGGCCCTCAGAGTGGACCCGGGATTTTCGAAACCGTATAACAACCTTGGGATCATATACAGTGGGGAAGGGAACAACGAGAAGGCAGAAGAGAACTTCATCAAGGCTGTGTCCGCGGATCTCATGAATCCAAAGGCCCATTTCAATCTCGGCAGTTTCTATCTCAAAATCGGTGAGTACGAAAAGGCATCGAGAGAGTACGAAATCGCTCTCCGAATCATTCCTGACTACGAAGCTGCCGCATACTATGGAGGACTTGCCTACGAGAAGTTGGGCATGGACAAGAAGGCGATCGAGAAGTGGGAGCTCTGTCTCAGACTGAATCCAGGGAACATCGACGCACGGATGAAGCTGGAAAAGACGAGTGAGTAGTCGTCTTCTTCGACGTGAAAAACGGACGCTCCTTCAGACTAAGGGTTGTACCCATTTCACAATGGAAGTTTGTGCCGAGCCTCGGTCCTTAACGATTGTCAACGATGAGCGTTTCCGCTGCGTCAGCTCAGGTAGGAGCCCCCCATCTCTGGGGGGCTCCTGGTGGCATCCGGGAGGAAAAGACCTTTGGAGAAGCCACCTTATTGCTCCGCGCGAGTTCGAAAGCGCTCACACGAGCATTCTCGGATTCTTCATCAGTATAGACGCCTGCGTTTGTCCAGAGTTACGCCCCCCTGTCCTGTGAGACGAAAACACCGGTTTTGCCTCGATCCCTCGTTTCAGGTCAGAGACCATCGGGCATGGGCAGAAAAAAGGCCCCCGCGTGGGGGCCTCGCCACCCTGAAGAAAAACCCTATATGTTCTCCCTCCACTTCACACACGGCGATACATACCCTCCATGCCTGCCATATGTGTACTCACTTTCTTGAGACGATAACAGATGCCACTCCGTTACGCAGTTGGAGGTCAAGTTTCATCCCCCTCCTTCTTCCCTGAGGGCAGCCTCATAACTCTCGCGCACAAGGGCGATGATCCCCGAAGGGCTTTTCTTACGAATGATAGGCACCTTCACCCAGTTTTTCATAGTCTTTCTCCCCACCCGAAACGGAGATGCCTGTCATTCACGGCGCAATCCTTCTCTCTCGCCATGAAGTCGAGTCAGTACGACGCCTTTCGTCACGAGAAACGCAAAGAGTCGGCCTTTCACACTGTAGCTCGGACAACCAAACATCTTCTTAGTGCTGACATGCGGCCATGCAAGTACCGTTTCCTCCAGCGTCGACCGCACGTCCTTCATCTGGGCCTCTTCGTAATATTTCATCGTTGGCTTCTTCAACACTCCACCTCTATCTCAGGACCCTGCGGAGCAAGTATAGCCCCCCTAAGAGGAAGAGCACGTTCGGAAGCCATGCTGCTACCAATGGCGGAAGAATGCCGTTCTGCCCCATGGATCGTGAAGTCTGTATGGTGCCCCAGTAGATGAAGCAAATAAGAAGGCTTGTGGCAAAACTGATGGCAAAGCCAGTCTTTCGGAGGTTCCCGGCAAGTGACGCTCCAAACAGCATGATGATGAAATTCGCGAATGGGAAAGAGAGCTTGAAATGGAGTTCGACGAGGTACTTCACGAAATCAGAACCTCTCTTCCGAAGTTTCTCAACGTAGTCCCGAAGTTCACCATAGTTCATCTCTTCTGGAGCCTTCTGCAGCCTCTCGAAATCCCCGGGCTTCTCCTCAAGTGTCGGCAAATAGAGGGTATCATGATAACTGACATGCTCATTCCCCTCTTCATCTATCTGTCTCAAGTACACGTCGAGGAAGGTCCATGCTCCGTTCCACCAGGCCTTGTTCGCGTCAAGTCTCTGATACATGTATCCATCAGGATTCTTCCAGATGATGGTCGGTTTTTCCATCGTTTTCATCACGGGATCGTACTGCTTGACCTGATAGTAGCTGTTTTTCTTCCCGACATAGTAGAGATTCCACACTTTGTCGCTCTTCCTCTCTTTCTTCTCTATTTTCTCCTGCCAGACGCCAATCTTCATGTGATTCGTGTAGGGTACCACCAGCTCATTGACTCCGAGACTGCCCCCTACCGCTACAAGCCCAAACAGAAAAAGCGGAAGGAACACTCTGTGAATACTAATACCACTCGTTCTCATCGCCGTCAGTTCATTGCGCCTCGATAGGCTGCCGATGGAGAAGAAGCAGGAGAGGAGAAGTGCAACAGGCATCATCAACACGATCGTGTTCGGAGCATCGAAGACGTAGTACTCCATTACTGCGCCGAATGTCGCTTTCTTGTCTATGAACTTGTCTACCTTCTCAAAGAGATCTACGATCGTGAATATGAGTACGAATGCGAAAAGACTTAGAACGAAGGACTTCAAGAATCCGCCCAGGACGTACTTGTCAAGCAATCTCATCGAGATCAGCGGAACCTTATGCTCACTCCGCGGTTGGTGAGATAGGTGAGCGCCACCCCCGCGGCACCTAAGATCATGTTTGGCAACCACATCGCAAGCCACGGGGATACGAGAGCACGATCAGCGATCTCTTCCCCCGCTATCAGCCCGACGTAGTAAAGAAGGAAAAAACCTATGCTTACCCCCATTCCGATCCCGAGCCCTCCCCTCCTCAGGTGATAGCCAACCGGAGCTCCCACGAGTACGAACACAATACACGCAACTGGAATCGCATATTTCTTGTGAATCTCCACAAGATACTTGCTCATCTGCCTCTTCTGGTTTTCAATCTCCATGGCGAGTCTCATATCCCTTTCCGCACCAACCTCATCCAGTTTCTCCTTCCTGGCTTTGATCTCTTCCTTCAATGTGTGTACAATCGTCAACATCGCACCCGCACTCAACTCCCTGTCACTCCTGAAATCCCTTTCCCGTCGTACCATCTCAATGTCCATGGGTATGTTGATGGTGTGTTTCTTGAATCTCAGAAAGTGTGATCTCTCTGGGTTCTCCGTGTCTATATCGTGTATTTCGCCATTGCTCAGAGATACCGTGAAAACTCGCTTTCCTGCCGAGAACTCGATCTCACCATCCCTGGCACTGATGATGCGAGAAGTGCCCTGAGAACCCGTCTCATATATGGTGACGCCTGATACCTTTGAGTGTTTCGGGTCGATGTGCTCGATGTAGATCTGGTACCCAGGGAAGTCCGGGATGAAGATCCCCTCTCGAATCTTCACCGCGGGCTTCTTCTGAGAGATGTCGATCATGAGATTTTTCATCTTGTGATTCGACTCAGGTAAGATGTAATTGTTGAAAAACACGAGCCCGCAGGCGAGTGCCGCCGCGGCGAGAATTACAGGTAACGCGCAGGAGAAGAATCCTATGCCGCTCGCCTGAAGTGCGATGAGTTCGCGATCCTGGGATAGCCGTCCGAATGCAACGATGGTGCCCACCAGCACTGCCATCGGAATGGTGAGGGCCAATATGAATGGAAGGCTCAAGACTAACGTTTCGAGGACCGTGAGTGGATCAAGCCCCTTGCCTATGATAAGATCGATGAGATCGAAGAACCTGTCCATCATGAGAATGAAGGTCAGAAGAAGCACTCCAAGAATGAATGCAGAAAGGTTCTCAACCAGTATGTATCTGTATATGATTCTCACCGCATCATTGTACAATCAAACACTCAGGCAGTTCAAGTCAGCCTTGTCGACTAGTGTTTTCTACCCAGTCATTCTCTGTTCTTGACAACTCGACGCCATTTTTTGTATTTATCTCCACGGGCGAATAGCTCAGTGGTGAGAGCGTCTGCCTTACAAGCAGAAGGTCACCCGTTCAAATCGGGTTTCGCCCATTATCATAGAGAAAAGTGAGCGGCAAGGGGAAGATATATATTCGAAGAGGCGTAAAGCCACATCTGGACGACCCGTACCTCCGTCGTTCCGCGTACAAGGAACCGACTGTTTGCCCCACATGCAAGCTCATCTATCACAACAAGAGATGGTTCTGGGACAGCAAGCTCGTGAAGAAGTTGGAGAAAGAGGGTGCTCACTATCAGAAATGCCCAGCGTGTCGTAAGATACACGACAGGTATCCGATGGGTATACTACACCTCTCAGGTGGCTTCATACGTGCGCACAGAGAGGATATCCTGCGGCTACTCAAGAATGAAGAGAAGAGAGCAATGGATAAGAACCCTCTCGAGAGAATGATCAGCATCAAGGAGAATGATGAGGGGCTCATCACCGTCGAGACCACGAGCGAAAGCCTCGCTCTCCGAATGGGTAGAGTGCTGACTCGAGCATATTCAGGCGACGTGGAATACAAGTTCAGCGATACTCAGAAGTTGGTGCGGATCGAGTGGAGACGGGATGAGGGGAGGTGACAATGAAGAACGTTCCCCATAGCTCAAAGAAGCGAAAGATGAAGGAAAAGGAGGAGACAACTATGAAGGTGAAACCTCTGGCTGATAGGTTGCTTGTGAGGAGGCTTGAAGAAGAGGAGATGAAGAAGGGTGGGATTATCATACCAGACACCGTAAAAGAGAAACCGCAGAAGGGTCAGGTCGTCGCAGTCGGTCCCGGAAGACTTGATGACAAAGGAAAACGAGTAGCTCTGGAAGTGAAGAAGGGCGATACGATAATCTTCAGCAAGTATGCCGGCACAGAGATCAAGATTGAAGACAAGGACTACCTCATCATGAGAGAGGATGATGTCCTGGGAATCGTAGAATAGGAGGTGACGTATATGGCCGCAAAAGAGTTGAAGTTCAACGAGGATTGTCGGAGAGCTGTTCAGAGAGGCGTAGATACGCTGGCAGCCGTTGTCAAAGTCACACTCGGTCCAAGGGGCAGAAATGTAATCCTCGACAAGAAGTTTGGATCACCAACGGTTACGAAAGATGGTGTGACCGTCGCTAAGGAGATAGAACTCGAGGACCACTTCGAGAATGTAGGTGCTCAAATGGTCAGAGAAGTGGCATCTAAGACGAGTGATATCGCCGGTGATGGAACAACGACTGCAACAGTGCTTGCCCAATCGATTTACGCGGAAGGCATGAGACACGTAGTAGCTGGCGCAAAACCGATAGACCTCCGGAGAGGCATCGAGAAGGCTGTAGACTGCACGGTCCAAGAGCTCAAACGCTTGTCCAGAGCGACCAAGGGCAAGACCGAGATCGCCCAGGTGGGTACGATCTCCGCGAACAACGACGAGCGAATCGGCAAGCTCATCTCTGATGCGATGGACGCGGTGGGGAAGGATGGCGTGATCACGGTGGAAGAAGCGAAGAGTATGGAAACTACTATGGACAAGGTCGAAGGCATGCAGTTCGACAGAGGATACGTATCTCCATACTTCGTAACGAATGCAGAGCGGATGGAAGCTGTCCTGGACGAACCGTACATCTTGATTCATGATAAGAAGATAAGCGCGATGAAGGATCTCCTTCCGCTTCTCGAGAAGGTAGCGCAGAAAGGCAGACCTCTCTTGATCATAGCCGAAGACATCGAGGGAGAGGCTCTTGCCACTTTGGTCGTGAACAAGATCAGAGGTACACTCCCCGCATGTGCGGTGAAGGCTCCGGGCTACGGTGAAAGAAGAAAGGCCATGCTTGAGGACATTGCCGTGCTGACCGCGGGCAAAGTCATCTCGGAAGAGGCTGGGATGAAGCTTGAAAACGCTCTGGTGTCAGATCTGGGGAGAGCGAAGAGAGTGACTGTGGACAAGGACAATACCACCGTAGTGGAAGGTGCTGGCAAGAAGCAAGACATACAGGCAAGAATCGGCCAGATCAGAGCACAGGTCGACGAAACGAAGTCCGACTACGACAAAGAGAAACTGCAGGAGAGGCTCGCGAAGCTTTCCGGTGGTGTCGCAGTCATCAATGTTGGCGCAGCTACCGAGACAGAGATGAAAGAGAGAAAGGCGCTGGTGGAGGACGCACTGCACGCCACGAGGGCAGCAGTCGAAGAGGGAATCATTCCTGGAGGCGGAGTAGGGTACATCAGATGCGTACCAGCGCTCGAGAAGTTGAAGGTATCGGGTGACGAGCAGATCGGGGTGAACATAGTGAAGAGAGCTCTGGAGGCCCCTATCCGTCAACTCGTTGAGAATGCTGGGTTAGAGGGTTCGGTGGTCGTCGACAGAGTCAAGAAGGAACCTACCGACGTAGGCTACAACCTGCTCACGGAGAAATACGAAGACCTGATAGATGCAGGAATCGTCGATCCGACGAAGGTGGCAAGAATTGCTCTCCAAAATGCTGCCAGCGTAGCATCCCTTCTCATCACTACTGAGGCTGTGGTCACTGAGAAACCTGAGAAAGAAAAGCCGGCGCCACCAATGCCACCGGGAGGATACGAATACTAAAATGAGGGGGGCGACCCCCTTATTTTTTTTCTTCGTCTTTGTCGATCTCTCTGAGGCCTTCTTTAAACTCCTTGATGCCTTTGCCAATTGCCCTTCCGATCTCTGGAAGCCTTTTGGCTCCGAAAAGAAGGAGGACAATGACAAGGATAAGAAGGATCTCTTGCCATCCTATCGACCCCATATCCATAATATAAGATGTGCAGTTTCCCCCGTCAAGGTCAGAGAATGGGACTCGCCTTCTCCTGTTCTTTGACACTTCAGCTGACAGTCGGAATGGCACCAGTAGATTGTGGATGAATGTGAGGGTACTTCTCGTTTCTGCGGACAATTTGCCGACTGCGAACTGCCAAGGGGAGGGATTTGCGTCTCTGAGTACGACGACCACCGTCCCAAGTAGTATCTAATCACATACGGTCTTCATACCTACCACTACCTCACCGCAGCGGCGCACTGCGGCGTCCTTTGGTAACATGGAGCTTCCAGGAGTGAACCCGGTGAATGTTCGCCTTCATCCATGTGGAACGGGTTTTGCGAAATGGCTCACCCGCGCGTCAAAAACGATCCCAGGGCAAAGAGATGTCTTCTTGAGGGTAGAGTTGACAAAGTACCGTGCCATTATATAATTCACGCGAAAATGGGCATTCCGGGAAGGTTGGCAAGCCTTGTCAACAGAATCTTCAGACACAGAAGAAGAGTAGATTCAGAGGAGGAGCTGAAAGAGATCATCTCCAGCGCAGAAGAAGAGGGGACTATTACCGAAGATGAAGAGCTCATGATCAGCAGAATAATGAAGATTGGAGACATGGCAGTAGATCGCGTGATGGTTCCGAGGGTTGACATGGCGTGTGTCGATGCATCGACAAGGATCGAAGATGTAATAAAGCTGTCGGTGGAGAGCGGATACTGGAGGATTCCAGTGTATCACAAGTCTCCGGATGAGATCATTGGAGTCATTCATACGAGGGAGCTACTCAGGCTATGGGGTAGCAGTGAAGATCTACGGGCGGTCGAATTCGCGAGACTTCCTCATTTCATTCCACACAGCAAGAAAGTACTGAACACCATAAGGGATTTTCAGAAGAGGACCGTGTCGATCGCCATGGTGATCGATGAATATGGGGGAATCGCCGGTCTTGTGACAATGGAAGATCTGATCGAGGAGATAGTCGGCGAGATAGAGGACGAGATCGACAGAAAGGAGAAACCCTATAGGAGACTGGAGGATGGAAGTCTCCTCGTCAATGCCAGGATGGAACTGGCCGATTTCAATCAGGTCTGTGGGACGCACCTCTCCGCACAGCATGTGCACACGATTGGCGGATTCGTCTTCACGAAGCTGGGGAGAGTACCTCGGAAAGGTGAAATCGTCCGATTGGAAGGGGTCGAGATACAAATCGCTGAGGCGACTCGGCAGAAAGTTCAGAAACTCCGTGTGAGGGAAGCCCCGTGATTGCAGTCCCGAGACCGCTCGTGCACACTCTTGGTCTTGCGTTCATTCTCTCTATGGGAGCCAAATGCGGCCGTACTGAGAGCCGACTGTACCCTCTCGATATCACGAGAGGAAGAAGGGGCAGAGGGTTCATCGCCATCACGTTCGATGGGGGAGGTAACCTGGGAGCTACCAGGTTCATACTGGACATACTCAGAGACAGGGATGTGCGGTGTACCATTTTTCTGACGGGGAGGTTCATTCGACAGCACCGACAGCTTGTGCTCAGAATGGTGAGAGAGGGGCATGAAATTGGAAATCACACCTACTCCCACCCACATCTCACGACCTGGAGTCTCGACCGATCTCATACTACGAGATGGAATGTCACGAGAGAAGTACTGTACGAGGAACTGAGGAAGACGGAAGATGAATTCTACGAGGCTACGGGCCGCCATATGTCGAAGTTCTGGCGTGCACCGTATGGAGAGAGAAATGAGGAAATCATGAAATGGGCTGAAGAGCTGGGCTACACTCACGTAGGATGGACTTCTGTGAGAGGGGCAACCCTCGATTGCCTTGACTGGGTGAGCGATCCCTCGTCAAGGCTCTACCTCACCTCTGAACAGATAAAGGAGAAGATTCTGGGATTCCCTGATCTCGATGGAGCCATTGTCCTCATGCATCTCGGTTCGGAGCGCCCTTATGACCCGGTGTATCGCAAGTTGCCAGAGATCATTGATGAGCTTAGACGTCGAGGATATGAATTCACCCCAGTCTCTACGCTTCTGGAGGATTCGTGAAGAAGGGAAGAACCGGCAAGATCATATTCGTCGTCATCGTTGGGCTCATTCTCGGGACGGCCTTTGGACAACTCATTGGGTGGATACTCCCCAACAGTCCTGTCAAGAATCTCTTTCTCAGGAGTGCAGATATCGTGATTCGCCCGTTTCTGGTCAATCTCCTCTTCCTTGAACTGACCTTCGGGATCACCCTGAAAATCAACCTACTGAGTGTCATCGCCGTCTTTGTCCTTGCATATCTCCTAAAATGGATGGCCTGAGAATCGTCGTGTGCGTCAAACAGGTGCCCGAGATCACCGACGTCAAAGTGAACCCGGAAACACATACGCTCATAAGAGAAGGTGTCCCGAGCATGGTGAATCCCTACGATCTTTACGCAGTTGAAGAGGCGATCAGAATTAGGGAGAAGAGCGGTGGGAAGGTAACGATCATTTCCATGGGACCCCCTCAAGCTGAGGAGGCGGTGAGAGAGGTGATCTCGATGGGTGCTGATGATGCTGTTCTCCTGACCGACCGGGCATTTGCAGGTGCAGACACGTGGGCTACGGCAACCACACTTGCCGCCGCACTGAAGAAGACTGGCTTTGACCTTATCATCTGTGGCAAACAGGCGATAGATGGCGATACTGCGCAGGTAGGACCCGAACTGGCAGAGTTTCTCGGCATACCATCTATTACGTTTGTCAGCAAGGTGGAAGGAATGGACGGCGGACAGATTAAGCTGCGAAGGATGATGGAAGAAGGTTACCAGATCGTCGACACGTCCCTCCCCTGTCTTCTCACAGTCGTGAAGGAGATCAACGAGCCGAGAATACCGAGTCTCAGGGGAAAACTGCGAGCGAAATCAACAAAGATAGAAGTATGGTCCACCTCGGACCTTGCCCTGAATCCGTCTCAAGTCGGGTTGGATGGTTCACCCACAAGAGTGGTTGAGATTTTCACTCCTGCGAAGAAGCGAGGTGTGAAGCTCTTCACCGGCGAGCCGGCTGAGTCTGTACAAAGTCTCGTATCCATTTTGCGGGAGAGGGGAATTGTCTGAATGAACATATGGGTGAATGAAGAAAGGTGCAATGGATGTGAAGCCTGCGTTCCGACATGTCCCTATCACGCAATCGTCATTCAGAATAGGGTGGCAAAGATCCTCGAAAACTGCACATACTGTGGAGCATGTGTTCCGAATTGTCCCCTGGAAGCAATCCACATGGAAGAAAGGAAATATGTTGCAGAGTTTTCTGCTCGCGGAGTGTGGATATTCGCAGAACAGCGCGACGGAAAGGTGCAGGAGGTCGCATATGAGCTCCTCGGTGCTGGAAGAGAACTCTGTCAGAAACTGGGTGCAGAACTCACCGCTGTCCTAATTGGCAATGAGTTGGAAAACGGCTCTCACACGCTTATCCAGATGGGAGCTGATAGGGTTATTATAGTTGAGCACGCCACACTCAAAGATTTCCGTGACGACCTGTACTCAGACATCATCTGCGAGCTCATCAGCGAGGAAACACCCGAGGTCTTTCTTGCAGGAGCCACAGCGATCGGCAGGTCACTTCTGCCCAGAGTTGCCGCGAAAGTGAACACTGGCCTTACTGCAGATTGTACAGGCCTCGACATAGATATAGAAAGGAAACTCCTCCTTCAGACGAGGCCAGCATTCGGAGGTAACCTCATGGCAACAATCATATGCCCGGAGAAGCGGCCACAGATGGCAACTGTCAGACCAAAAGTGATGAAGAAGCTGAAACCGGAAGGAATGAGACAGGGGAAGGTGATAAGGAAATCCTTTCCGGAGACAACCCTGAACTCCAGAATCAGAGTAGTCGATTTCATCCGGGATGTAAGTCAAAAAGTGAACATCTCGGGTGCAGACATCATCGTATCGGGAGGAAGAGGTCTGAAATCGGGGGAGAACTTCGCCCTTGTCGAGGAGCTTGCTGATGTGCTGGGCGGGGCCGTCGGTGCCTCTCGCGGAGCAGTTGATGCGGGTTGGATACCGTACTCGCACCAGGTCGGCCAAACGGGCAAGACAGTCTGCCCAAAACTCTACATCGCCATCGGCATATCAGGTCAGATACAGCATAGAGTCGGCATGTCTTCTTCTGATGTAGTGGTGGCAATAAACAAGGACTCCGGCGCACCTATATTCGACATCGCTGACTACGGCATAGTTGGCGATCTCTTTGAGGTGGTGCCGCTACTCACCAAGGCTCTGAGAGAGCGAAAATAGCTTCACGCAGGTCTTTCCTTGATATACCTGATTACGTGTACAAGAAGAAAACCTAGCGCTATCCCGACCATGTTCATCGCCAAGTCAGCAACACTAAACTCCCGGCCTGGGATGAGAAGTTGATGGAATTCGTCGATTGTTCCGAATACAACTCCCCATACAAGCATGCGCTTCCGTCTGAATCCCAGAAGAAGGAGACATCCCAGAATGCAATATTCCAGCGCATGAGCAAGCTTGTCTACATACTCAACGCCCACATACGGAATTTCCTCTCCGGGTATTGATGAGACTGCGAAGATAAGAAGCGCCCAGAGAATGGGAAGGAGTCGCCTATCTCTCCAGATCTCTCTCCTCGCTTCTGACGATCTCAATCACATCCTTCTTGTCAGCCGCCTTGAGCAGCGCGCTCCTGAAAGAGTCTTGGTTGAAAAGCCTGAATATACGCACCAGATACTTCACCTGCGCTTCGATCTTGCCTTCCGGTATTCCTAAGAAGACGCACAATCTTACGTGATTGCCATCCAGAGCTCCAAGATCCAGTGCTTTCCGAGTGATCCCGAGACATAGGCAGATACGTGAAACGTGCCGAGAACGTACCCTGGGGATGAACACACCCTTTCCCACAGTGGTGCTCAGTATCTCTTCGCGCTCCTTCACCCTCTGCACTACCTCCTTCTTGTGAGAGATGGCACCTCCAGCTACCGCAAGACCCACCAATTCTTCTATGATGCTTTCCTTGCGCGACGCATGAAGAGGAAACGCGATAGTCTCAGGTGATAGTAATTCACTCAGCATATTCTCGGTAACTGTTCATCCTCAAGGGTGAGCAGAGGACGCGTACCTCCTATTGCCGTAGATACCCACACCCCCTTGGGCTCCTGCACGACTCTGCCTACTAAAGAGGCGTTTTGACCGTAGGGATGATTTTGCATGCGCTCAAGAAGCGAAGAAGCGACCTCATTCTCACAGATGCACGTCAGCATGCCTTCGTTAGGAATGTACAGAGGGTCGAGACCAAGGATTTCTGCAACTCCCTTCACCTCATCGTGTATCGGAATACTGTTTTCCTCAAGGATGATCCCCACATCGGAAGACTCCGCTATTTCGTTCAGAACGGTAGCTACCCCTCCCCTCGTCGCATCCCGGAGGGTGTGAATGTGCTCCTTGAAGTCGAGCATCACCCTCACCAGGTTATGAAGTGGGGCACAATCGCTTTTCACGGGGGCAACCAGATGAAATTCCTCACGCGCGATGAGTACTGCCACCCCGTGATCTCCTACAGGAGCGCTTATAATCACTGCGTCGCCCGCACGTCCATTCTGCACGGAGAAATCGACTCCTTGCTCCACGACACCGACACCAGTGGTGGTCACGAAAAGCCCATCAGCACCTCCCTTCTCCACCACCTTCGTGTCCCCCGCTATGATCTTCACTCCCGCGTCATCGGCGACCTGAGCCATGGAATCGACAACTCGACGGAGTGTCTCCAGAGCAAGACCCTCCTCAATGATGAACGATGCTGCGAGATACAGAGGTTGTGCTCCCCGCATCGCAAGATCGTTGATGGTACCGCAGACCGAAAGCTTTCCAATGTCACCGCCTGGAAAGAAGAGTGGTTTCACCGTGTAGGAATCGGTGGTGAAGGCTAACGTTGTCTCTGGTACAGAGAAGAGCGAAGCATCCTCAAGTGAATCGAGCAGCGGGTTGGAGAAGTTCCGTACGAACAGATCGCGGATGAGGCGATGCATTTTGTTTCCACCACCACCATGAGCCAGCAGTATCCTTTCATCCTTCTCGTCCATTTTACTCATATTATAACCCCACGCGCGTTTGTCAATTTGTATGGAATTGAGAGACTGCTCGAGGAGGCGTGCGTGCCCCGTCCTACTGCGTTCGGTGCCCCTGGATGTTCGGAAGGCGCTTGACACGGTCAGAATATACCGTATAAGTAGGATGAAGAACGTATTCGTGAAAGGGTGACAGGCTTCAAGGAACAGCTGAAAAGGAGGAAATCATGCGAAATGCAGTCACGGCTCTCATTACCATCACCCTCGCTTCTCTGGTAGGGGGAGGGGGAGTTGTTTACGCAAAGAAGTGGCAGCCATACCAATTCAAGGGAGATGAACGGTACGAGTACAATGTTATGTGGGAAAATGAGGAGAATAAGGAAGCTGTATATGTCTTCGATATCAAGCATACTGGAGAAAAAACAGAAGAGGGAGAAGAGATCTTTGAAGTAAGCTACACAACCAGGGGCAAACTGCCCAAGAGTGAATTGGGCGAGCAGGCCGCCTTCGGACTGTGGGGAGCATACGGAATTTCACTTCCGATGATGTTCCTCAATCCTATGTACACCGTTTTCTTCGCCGAAATGGAGTTGGAGGTAGGAGAGAAGATGAGCTTCTTCGGTGCTGGCATGATAACGGTGACAGCAAAGGAGAAAGTTGGGGGGAGAGAGGGACTCGTGTGCCAGTTCTATCAGGAGGAAGAGCTCATCGCCGAGTGGGTGATCGACCCGTCACTTGCACTCCCTCTTCGAAGCCGGTTGTTCGAAGATGGAGAGATGGAGAGCCAGATTGAGTTGATTAAGTACACCGCGTACTGAGAGAGACGCTGTCACACGTGAAGACTGAATCGCCTCTTTGCTCTCCACGATTTCCTTGATCACACTGCGCAATTCATGAAGACGGTAAGAGAACGGATTCGTGAATCGACAAAGACGTTGGCCGCTCTTTCTGTTCATGCCGAGAGGATCTCCGAAATCACGTGTGCAGTAGGGGAATCCCTGCGCAGAGGAGGCAAACTTCTCGTCTTCGGAAACGGAGGGAGCGCCGTGCAAGCAGAGCATGTAGCCGCTGAACTTGTGGTGCGGTTGAGGAGGGAGAGGCAGGCTCTGCCTGCAGTAGCGCTGACGACCAGTACCGCGATACTGAGTGCTACCGCAAATGACTACAGTTTCGAGGACGTTTTCTCAAGGCAGCTCGAAGCACTTGCCTCGTTCGGCGACATCGTGCTCGCGCTGAGTACTTCAGGTAACTCTCCCAACGTACTGAAAGGAATCGAGACGGCGAACGCACTCCAGCTCAAGACCATCGCCCTCCTGGGAAAAGGTGGGGGGAAACTGAAAGGCAGGGCAGATCTTGAACTCATCGTTGACAGTAATAGCACTGAAAGGATTCAGGAGGCACATCTTCTCATATTGCACATCATCGCCGAGATGATTGAAAGTGCATTCTGCAATGAACAGAGCGGTCATTCTTGACAGAGACGGCGTGATAAACGTTGACAAGGGATATGTGCATCGAATGGAAGATTTCGAACTTCTCCCCGGTCTTATAGATGCGCTGGGACTGCTGCCTGGAGACTTCAAACTTATCGTGATCACTAATCAGTCAGGAATAGGGAGAGGCTTCTACACGGACAAGGAGTTTCAGGGTTTCACCGATCAGGTAATAGAATACCTCCTAAAGAGAGGCGTGCGGCTACATGGGGTGTACTACTGTCCCCATGTGCCCGCGGACAAATGTTCGTGCAGGAAACCCAATCCGGCGCTTCTCGAACGAGCTATAGAGGAGTTCCATCTCGACCCCAAGAAATGCTTCGTGATAGGCGACGATTCCTCCGACATCGAGATGGGTGAGGCCCTCGGGTGCCACACCATCTTTCTTCAGAGAGAGGATCGAGGAAGACGTGCACGTTACCCGACTAGGCCGGAGCATGTGGCCTGCGATATGATGGACGCCGTCCGCTACATACTCTCGCTGGAACCATCCGGCCAGGGCCGATCCCAAGGTGAATAGACATTCGAAGTTCGATCCGAAGAGAGTGAAGCTCCATCCCATCCGGGAAAGAAGGTACAAGATCTCCGTCGATGATTTCGTACGACTCGACAGCTGCGTGAGCCCATTTGCCAGCAAGACTCTCGACAGGCTGGCCGAGAGGATAGCGAAAGGTCACAGAGAGAGAAGGATCATCATTGCCATGCTCGGTGCTCATGTCATCAAGTGTGGACTCAGTCTCTTCATCATCGACCTTCTGGAAAGGAAGATCATAAGTCATGTCGCATTGAACGGAGCCGGTGCAATACATGATTTTGAGATCGGCCTGATCGGAGCCACATCCGAGTACGTGGAAGAGACCCTGGTTGATGGCAGCTTCGGAATGGCACAAGAGACTGGAATCATCAACGACATCGTGAGGCTGCAAAGTGATGGATTTGGAGCCAGTGTGGGCAAGTACATAGAGGAAAACCTCGCGCACAGAAGGTTCAGTATCCTGGCCAATGCCTATAGGTTGCGAATTCCGGCAACGGTACACGTGGCGATAGGCACGGACATCATTCACCAGCACCCCAACTTCGATGGCGCCGCCACTGGCAGGGCTACCTACGAGGATTTCAAGATCTTTGTCTCCTCAGTCACTCAGCTCGAGGGGGGAGTGATTCTCAACATAGGGTCTGCGGTCATGCTCCCGGAAGTGTTCCTGAAGGCTTTCAGTATCGCCAGGAATCTCGGACACCAGATCACCACGCTGACGGCGGCCAATCTCGACATGATCGACCACTACAGACCCAGAGTGAATGTGCTTGAGCGTCCTGCAAAGGGACGGGGCGAGAAGCTGAACGTGATCGAGAGGCACGAGAAGACTATTCCATATCTCTACAGAAGGGTGCTGGAGAAGCTATCCCTGGCTTGAACCGCCCTGCGAAGATTTCAGTTGGCCACCATGACCTGACCCAACGAAATCCCGCCGTCGTTTGTCGGAACGAGATTCTGTGTGTACACCTCAAATCCGTGTTCACGCAGAACACTTGAGAGCCCATGCAGCAGGAGAGAATTTTGAAACACACCTCCTGAGAGCGCGACCTTGTTGATTCCCTTCATCTCTCGTAGACGCTCGCAGATGTCAACCGTGAATGACACAATGGTCGCATGAAATCTTCTTGCGATTTCCTTTACCGGAACGCCTTTTCCGGAGTCACGCACGATTTCCTCGATCAACCTCTTCGGATCTGCGATGAGCGTTCCTTCGTTCACAACCAGTTCATACCCATAGGGTCGTCCGAGCTTTCCGTCCGCAGCAAACTCCAAGGCCATCGCTGCCTGTGCCTCAAACGTTATGGTGTCACATATTCCCAGTATTGATGCAACTGCATCGAACAACCTACCACAACTTGAGGTATCGGTGGTGAATACGCGGTTCTCTACCTGTCGCTCTACCGTGAAGAGTTCTTCTGGACTGACCCGTCCCGCAAGGAGAGAGACTTCCTCGGGTCCTAGCAGAGTGGCCAGATATGTAATAGCTGTCCTATAAGGCCTCTTTATGGCCGCATCGCCGCCAGGAAGCGGCACATATCGAAGATGACCTCTTCTCTCAAAATGATGATAGTCCACGGTCATGAATTCGCACCCCCAGATCTTGCCGTCAGTTCCATATCCGGTGCCATCAAACGCCACGCCAATGACTTCGCAGTCCAACCCGTTTTCCGCCATACAGCTCGCGATGTGTGCGAAATGGTGCTGCACACCTACCAGCCGCACACCTGCGGTTCGTTGGGCAAGCCTCGTAGAGAGGTATCCTGGATGAAGGTCATGGACTACTACTTCCGGTTCTATGCGAAACCAACGCTTGAATTTCTCCATCAACTCCTGAAAGAACCTGCTCGTCTCAAGATTGAAGAGGTCGCCGATATGCGGGGACACAAATGCTCGTTCTCCTCCTGCCAAACAGAACGTGTTCTTCAGCTCTGCTCCATATGCCAGGGTAGGTTTCACCTTTCTGGGCAGTTGCACAGGATATGGTGCGAATCCCCTTGACCTTCTGAGGGTTCTCAATCTGTCATCCAGGAGTATTGCCACTGAATCGTCGTTTCGCGTGACGATGTCTCTGTCGTGGGTCATGAAGTAGTCTACGATTCCTGCTAGCCTGCGGACTGCTTCATCGTCAGACACCACGAGTGGCTCATCTCTCCGATTGCCGCTCGTCATGATGAGCGCATCAGGGGAACCCCTGGAGAAGATAAGTGCATGAAGGGGTGTGTACGGAAGCATTACCCCCAAGTACGGGTTTTCGGGGGCACATCCCGCGTCGATCGCCGTTCCCCTCCTCTTTCTCAGAAGCAGTATGGGAGCCTCAGGAGCACGGAGTGCTTCTTCTTCCGCAGGAGAAAGATGACAATACGTGCGCACGGTCTGGCAATCTTTCATCATCACTGCAAATGGTTTGTGCGGTCGACACTTCCTGTTTCTTAAAGTGTTTACGGCGGTGCCGTTCTTCGCATCCACCGCGATGTGGAAACCCCCGAGCCCCTTCACCGCAACGATGTGTCCTGCCCGCAGGAGTGCTGCTGTCTTCTCTATGGCATCTTCCACCTGAACTGGCACACCCTGAGAATCGAGCAGTATGACTCGAGGACCACATACTGGGCACGCATTCGGCTGGGCATGGAATCGACGATCGAGAGGATCTTCATACTCCTTGCGGCACCTTTCACACAGTTCGAACTTCCGCATTGACGTCTTGTGTCTGTCGTACGGGGTATCCACAATGATGCTCAGTCTGGGGCCGCAGTTCGTACAGTTCGTGAACGCGTACCCAAACCTCCTATCACCGCGATCGAACACTTCCTCAAGACACTCTCTGCACACCGCGATGTCAGGGGATATCAACGTAACCTGATCCGACTCCTCCTCACTCGCGCGTATCGTGAAATTGGAGTAGCCGACTGGCTCTGCTCTCTTCACCGCGATCGACTCTATCTTCGCTAACGGCGGAGGATTACGTTTCACCTTCTCGACGAAGGCATCGATCTCAGCCTGTCCACCTTCCAGGTGCGTGACCAGTCCTTCCCTTGAGTTCAGTACCCAACCTGTGAGATTGTGAAGTTGAGCCATCCTATACACCCACGGCCTGAAGCCCACTCCCTGGACAACACCCTTCAATACTACCATCGTACTCGTCTTCACACGTGCAGTATACCAGATTCGGCCCCAATGGTCAATCTCTTGGTATTCTGCAATCGAGTCTCCAAGCCTCCCTTGTCCGACCGCGATCCCCTGCCCCACCCCAACCCCGACCACATGGATGACGGAGAGGGCTGGGGTGGGCTCTCTGCCCCACTACGAGAAAGGAAGTCCGGGGAAGGATGACTTGATTTTTCGTATGAGGATGGTAACATTGTGGGCATGGGAAAGGTCTATTTCATTGCTGATGCTCACCTCGGGGTTGAATCCGCTGAAAGAGAGGCTCAAAAGGTAGAGAGACTACTGCTCTTCCTTGAGACGATAAGAGCAGAAGCCGCTCATCTCTTCATACTCGGTGATCTCTTCGACTTCTGGTTTGAGTACAGAAGTGTGATCCCCAAAGATTTCTATCCAGTGATCTCAGAGCTGCATCGCCTGGCGAAAAGTGGAGTGGACATACACTATGTATGTGGAAACCACGACTGGTGGCAACGCGATTTCTTCCATCAATCGGTCGGAATGGAAGTATCCCAGGGTCCCCTGGATATTGTGCTCAGCGGCAGGAGGCTCTTTCTTGCCCACGGTGACGGACTGGCTGAAAGACACCTCGGTGATAGAGTGTTCAACAAGATGCTCCGCAACAGATTGAACATCTCCCTCTTCACCTTTCTTCATCCTGACCTGGGGATGAGTCTCGGGAGAAAGCTGTCGAGGCTTTCGAGGCGAAACAACCGGCAAATGGGCACAGACTTCCTTCTCGATTTTGCAAAGAAGAGATTCCTCGAGGGTTTTGATTACGTAATCCTGGCGCACACACACTCACCCACCATTTACAGAGAAGGAACAAGAGTCTACGTCAATGTCGGCGATTGGATGAAGAGCTTCACCTATGCCGAAATGGATTCTTCGGGTATAGAGTTGCGTCAATTCATGGTATGATGGAGGAGTGATGAAGCCGATGCCTGATGGTTTTTTGCCGAAACAGATAGTCAAGGAGCTCGATAAGTACATCGTCGGGCAGGATAAAGCGAAGAAGGCCGTGGCGATCGCACTCAGAAACAGGTGGCGTCGCCAGATGGTTGAAGGTAGGATTAAAGAAGAGATCATGCCCAACAACATAATAATGATCGGGCCCACAGGTGTTGGGAAGACTGAGATAGCAAGGAGATTGGCCCAACTCGCTCAGGCCCCCTTCATCAAAGTCGAGGCCTCGAAGTTCACTGAGATAGGGTATGTGGGGAGGGATGTGGATTCCATGGTGCGGGATCTCACAGACATCGCAGTGAACATGATGAAAGCCGAGAAACAGGAACAGGTGAAAGAGAAAGCTCGGATGTTGGCGGAGGAGCGCATACTCGACCTTCTGCTGCCGCGGAAGCGCACCATCGACTCGGAGAGTCGGGATAGAACCAGGGAGAAGTTGAGGGAGATGCTCAAAGAAGGACGCCTTCAAAACAGAGTAATCCAGGTCGAGACCAGACGACAGTCCGCTCCGTTCTTCGAGATCATTACTCCGTCAGGCGTAGAAGAACTGAACATGCAGATTCAAGACATGCTCGGAGGAATGCTCCCCCAGAAGACGAAGAAGAGGAAGGTAACAGTCGAAGAGGCCCTCAAGGTGCTCTCGCAGGAAGAAGCGGAGAAGTTAATCGACATGGACGAGGCAATCAGAGAAGCCATTGACAGAGTAGAGAACTCTGGAATTATCTTCTTAGACGAAATTGATAAGATCGCGTCCGTTGAGAAAGCGCACGGCCCCGATGTCTCACGCGGTGGAGTACAGAGAGATCTTCTCCCGCTGATTGAGGGCTCCAGTGTGATGACCAAATACGGGATGGTTCGCACTGACCACATACTGTTCATTGCTGCGGGCGCATTCCACGCAGCGAAACCGTCGGATCTTATTCCGGAGCTTCAGGGCCGATTTCCCATACGAGTGAGTCTCGACCCCCTGACAAAAGAGGATTTCAAGAGAATTCTCGTGGAGCCTGAAAACGCTCTCGTGAAACAATACACCGCCCTGCTTAAGACGGAAGGGATTTCCCTGGAATTCGATAAGGGTGCAGTCGAGGAGATCGCCAGTTTTGCGGCTCTGGTCAATGAGAGAACTGAAGATATTGGTGCTCGGAGACTTCACACGATTATGACTACATTACTCGAGGATATGCTCTACAGTGCCCCGGATGGCACTGAGGCTTCCATACAGATTAC